>Ga0224506_10003530_pt1 | contig 10315 bp, 10 predicted proteins | sample SF_Jan12_sed_USG_2_FD_169108 | JGI IMG/M metagenome (GOLD analysis project Ga0224506, IMG submission 169108) | Sediment microbial communities from San Francisco Bay, California, United States - SF_Jan12_sed_USGS_8_1 | ecosystem: Environmental > Aquatic > Marine > Sediment | place: USA...
AAACAGTGTTTAGGAACAGACTGTAAAACAGGATGATTGACAGTTGCCGGATAGTCATTATTTTCATGGGAGCTTAATTTTCAGGTTGGTTACATTGCTTGAGATATATGGTGTTTTTCTTTAAAGAAAGGAGTAAATTATACCGCCAATCTAACGATTGAATTTATGATTTTTTTAGCATTTTCTAAAATCCGTAAACGTATTTTAGGGACTAAAGAAAAAGATATGTTTTTCTGCCCCCTGGGGCTGGAAAACATTTAAAATATATATTATTTGGTGCACTTGAATAAGTGAGTGAAAACGGCGTATTCGGTTATATTTAAAAACATTAAATGTTTATGAAAGCCGACTGCGGATTTTAGGCATTTAATAAACTATTCAGTACGTTAGTTTATTAATCAATGTATTGATGATATAAACGTAAATGACATAGCACATGCAAAAGAAAAGATCCTGGGCAGAGCCCTACAAAATTAAAATGGTGGAACCGGTATTTATGACCAGTCCGGAAGACCGGAAAAGGTGTATTGAAGAAGCGGGATACAATACTTTTCTACTGCGATCCAAAGATGTTTACATCGATCTTCTGACCGATAGCGGAACCTCGGCCATGAGTGACAGGCAATGGTCGGCCATGATGCGGGGAGATGAGGCCTATGCCGGGAGTGAGAGTTTCTACCATATGGAAGAGGCTATACAGCATTATTATGGATACAAACATATTATCCCCACACACCAGGGGCGGGCAGCCGAGCACCTGATCTCCAAAATTATGATTAAACCCGGTGATTTTGTGCCCGGAAACATGTATTTTACGACAACACGACTGCATCAGGAACTGGCCGGTGGTACTTTTGTTGATGTAATTATCGATGAAGCCCATGACCCGGAAAGTACGCATCCCTTCAAAGGTAACGTAGATCTGGAAAAGCTGGAGCACTTAATCGTAGAAAAAGGAGCAGCAAAAATACCTTACGTTTGTATAGCCACAACGGTAAATATGGCGGGAGGACAACCATTGTCATTGGAAAACCTGAAAGCGGTCCGTGCCCTCACCAAAAAATACAGGATAAAAATCGTTCATGACATGACCAGGGTGGCTGAAAATGCCTATATGATACAACAGAATGAGAAAGGATATTCGGATAAATCGGTGGCTCAGATCGTAAAGGAAATATGCGACCTGACCGATGCCGCCACGATGAGCGCCAAAAAAGATGCCCTGGTGAATATCGGTGGGTTTTTGGCAGTGAATGATTATGATATTTATGAGGAGGCCCGCAACCTGGTCGTAGTGTATGAAGGCCTGCATACCTATGGAGGAATGGCCGGTCGGGATATGGAGGCGCTGGCCGTGGGAATTACTGAGTCTGTGGACGATGACCATATCCGGGCCAGGGTAGGGCAGGTGCAGTATCTGGGTAATAAACTTCTGGAGGCCGGTGTACCCATAGTTATGCCCATTGGTACGCACGGCATATTTCTGAATGCGAGAAAATTCCTTCCCCATGTATCACAAGATATGTTTCCGGCACAGGCATTGGCAGCAGAAATCTACCTGGATTCGGGAGTAAGGGCTATGGAAAGGGGTATTGTTTCCGCCGGCAGGAATAAGGAGACCGGTGAACATAACTACCCAAAACTTGAACTGGTCAGACTTACCATCCCCCGCCGGGTATATACCCAGGCTCATATGGACGTGATTGCCGAGTCGGTGGAAGAGGTTTATCAAAACAGGGAAGACATCAGGGGGCTGAAGATGGTATATGAGCCAAAATATTTACGGTTTTTCCAGGCAAAGTTTGAGAAAGTGGTTTGAAAAGGAAGACATTGGTGATCATATTTGATATATTTGAATTAATACATGCTTAAAAATTCCAGACATGAAAAAGAAAAAAATATTACTTATCATCCCCATTCTGGCCATTTTTATATCAGGAGGAAGCATAATAACGATGAACCCGGCTGCAAATCCTTTGGTGGAATATGATAAACCAGTGAACTTGTCAAAAGAGATGTTGAAAGACAAGATCAAAGGGGGATGGGCCGGCCAGGTGATTGGGTGCACTTATGGTGGCCCTACAGAGTTTAAGTACAATGGTATGATTATAGGCGATGATATTAACATACCCTGGGACGAAGGGCGCATGCAGTGGTATTATGACAATGCCCCGGGCTTATATGATGACGTTTACATGGATCTGACGTTTGTGGATGTCTTTGAGAAAGAAGGACTCGATGCCCCGGCTTCCTCACATGCCCGGGCCTTTGCCAATGCCGAATATATGCTCTGGCATGCCAATCAGGCCGCACGTTATAACATACTGAATGGTATAGCCCCACCAGCATCGGGCCATTGGGAAAATAATCCCCATTCAGATGATATTGATTTTCAGATCGAGGCCGATTTTGCCGGGCTGATGGCACCGGGAATGCCGAATACAGCCAGTGAAATATGTGATAAGGTGGGTCATATCATGAACTATGGAGATGGCTGGTATGGTGGTGTGTATGTGGCGGCCATGTATTCCCTTGCTTTTGTGTCTGATGATGTGAATTTTATTGTTCATGAAGGCCTGAAGGCCGTGCCCGCGAAGAGCACCTTCTATCAGTGTATAGCCGATGTGATCAAATGGCATAGTCAATATCCCAACAATTGGAAAAAGACATGGCAGGAAGTCGAAAATAAATGGTCATCAGATTTGGGCTGTCCGGATGGTGTGCACAGGCCTTTTAATATTGACGCAAAAATTAATGCGGCCTATATTGTCATCGGAATGCTATATGGTCAGGGCGATTACGGGAAAAGCATTGACATCAGCACCCGTTGTGGGCAGGACTCTGACTGTAATCCGGCCAGTGTAGGTGGTATCCTCGGTACGATGATGGGGTATTCCAACATACCGGCTCACTGGAAGCAGGGGATTGATAAGGTAGTGGATCGGGACTTTAAGTATACGACCATTTCTCTCAATGATGTTTATGAGTTGGGTTATAAGCATGCGTTGGAAGTATTGGGAAGGAATGGGGGGAGCACTGAAGGCGATCAGGTGAGTATAAAAATTCAAAAACCGAAGGCAGTGAAATTTGAACAAGGCTTTGCAGGGCTTATAGCCAAAGATAAGTTATCCATCGCGGCTGAGGATAATAAACTAAATGAACTTGATGCCGATTATTCCTTTGCTTTTGATGGTGTGGGTTTTGTACTTCGCGGTAAATCAACCGCAGAAGAAGGCGTTGATTCTGACTACATCCACCAACTGGAAGTGATCATTGATGGAATGCCTGGCGATACTGTAGATCTGCCGGAGTCTTTTACTACCCGTCGCCATGAATTATACTGGAAATATAACCTCCGTGAAGGTAAACATGAAGTAGAAGTAAAGCTGATCAATCCGAAGAAAGGCCATTTTGTTCAGTTACAGGATGTCGTGGTGTATGCAGCGGAAAAATAGTGGTTTATAATTAGCTACACGAGTTACTTTTACCAGATAAATGGCATGGTCGGTTGAACCACTGCCTTATTGGTTTCAACACATCATTGTCCCGCTTTCCTGCGGTTTGCAAAATAGCGATCCAATGAAAGGGTGCCTGACCCATATATAAGGTAAATAATCAACAGAAAGAGGACAAGGGCTGAGAGTTCAAGGGATTGTCCGCCTACCATGAGGCCTGCTTTAAAGTGTACCACAAAGACTGCACCGAACAAAACCGGAACCTGAAATAATGCACCAAACCGGGTAAATAAGCCGAACATCATGAGCAGTCCGCCCACCAGGTGGGCCACTGCAATAAAGGCAAACCACATGTGTAATTTTTCATTGCTGGCGAGCTCAACAATAGCTCCGGGATCGGACACCATAATTATCCCGCGAACAAACAGCGCCAGTCCCAGGAACATGCGGATATAAGAATAAGCCTTGCTTTGCTTTTCTTCAAGTTGATTTAAGGTTTCAACAAAAGTGCTCATCAGTTTAGGTTTTTATGAATGGTTCTTGTGTGATCAGGTCTGTTTTTGGTTTTAAACAAATCCTGCCATTCAATGTTAAGAATTAATTGTCGTATTGTCAAGCGAAGATCATGCGTACGAAAAAGTTTTATAAATTAATTTTATAGCCCTTAAATAATATGATTTTTCATTGGCCGTTGACACGCCACCTGCTCATGCTATGGTCGGTGTATTTTTAGGATACCTTATCTTTGGGCGCATCAATTTTTGTGGAAATATAGAGGCCTTATTTTCAGCAAGTAGTTTTTTTATTCCTCCTGTGCCGTTTCTTGTTCCAGTTTACTCAACCGCATATACAAGTCAGGGAGTTTTCGGAAAATGGCATAAGCTTTAAAAAACTGAGTAAATTCCAGAACCGGCGTCCCAATATATTTTTGTCCTTTTTCCTTTAAAGACCGGTTTATTCCTGATTGGGCACCAATCAATGTCCCATCGGCAATCTCCAGATGCCCAGCAATACCTACCTGACCACCTATCATACAGTTGTCGCCAATGGATGAAGAACCCGAAATCCCAGTTTGTGCAGCAATAACCGTATTTTTTCCGATCGTCACATTATGTGCTATTTGAATCAAATTGTCCAGTTTTGCACCTTCACCAATCCATGTTTTGTCACCTACCATAGTGGCCCTGTCGATGGTGGTATTGGCTCCGATGCTCACATGGTCTTCCAATTGGACTATGCCCAATTGAGGAATGTTTTTATATTCGCCACTTGCAGTTGGGGCAAAACCAAAACCATCACTGCCAATGATTGCCCCGGCATGTATTGTGCAGTTTGAACCAATTTCTGTACCTGCATATATTTTTGCGCCGGGGTAAATAATACTGTCGGCTCCAATTTTAACATTTTCACCGATATGCACCTGGGGATATATTTTTACGTTGTCTCCAATGGTTACGTTTTTGTCTACATAGGCGAAGGCGCCCAGGTAGAGATTGGATCCGTATTTTACCGTTTCATGTAAAAAGCTGGGCTGTTCTATTCCGTGCTTACTTTGTTTCATGGCCTTGCTATATTCTTCAAGTAGCCGGGTGAAACAAATATAGGGATCATCAACACGGATTAATGTGGTGTTCAATTCCTTGCGGGCTACAAAATCCTGACCGACCAATACCGCCCCAGCCCGGGTTTCATAAATATAAGGTTCATATTTTGGATTGGCTAAAAAGGCCAGTGCCGAAGGTTGAGCGTCTTGTATTTTGCCAATGGTGTTGATCAGGCCTTCCGGATTGCCTTCTACTTTTCCTCCAAGTAAAGCAGCAATTTGTTTTACGCTAAATTCCATCTTTTTATATGAATTACGAAATTATAAAAGTCATTAAAAACATTCTAACACTAAGTCATTGAATAACAATTCCTTTCGGCCAACAAAGATAATATTTTCGCACTACTTTACTCATGGCCCTGATATTGGGTAAGTCTGCTGAAGCGGAAAGTTCAGCAAGCTCGCCCGTTTTTTTTAATAGTCTGATGGGCTGACCTTCAGTAAGGTAGGCCTCATTACTTACTACGCCATATGCGAAAAAATAACGGGTATCAGGCGTAAGTACATCGTATTTGTCCCGTATCCTGTTGCGTAAACTGTTAATCTTTTCCTTTTCAAAAGGTGTATTGGTCAGTTCGATTTTAAAAAGTTCCCTTCTGATGAGATTTTGACAAAGTTGAGACAGGATATTGTCCTGATGCGTTGTCCACTGCTTTATAGCCCCCCACAGGTCGTTATCATCCAGTTGACTAAAATACTCCATGGGTATTTTTTCTTGTGTAAAATTTTCCAGGGTAATGTGTTGTTCTAGAAAATAGCGTAAGGGAATACTGCCAGGCAGATTGATGTTGTTTTGGGCAAGTTCTTTGGCCCGGAGTACAATATTTGTAAGTAATTGTTCCGCACTGAGGGAGGTTTTGTGCAGATAAACCTGCCAATACATCAGTCGGCGGGCATTTAGAAAGTTTTCCAGCGAATAGATCCCTTTTTCTTCAATCACTAGCTCATCATCGATTACATTGTGCAATTGAATGAGTCGATCCACATTTATGTTTCCTTCGGGAACACCTGTAAAGTAACTATCGCGGAGTAGATAATCCAAACGGTCTACATCCAGCTGGCTGCAAATGAGTTGATTGAAAAAGTGTCTTTTATAGCTGTTTCGAAACATCTTCAGGCTGAGGTCCAATGCTCCACCCAATGTAGTATTGAGTAAACCCATCAATTGATAGGAAATGGATTCATGGTTTATACCTGATAAGAGGCTTTTTTCTAAAGTATGACTAAATGGGCCGTGGCCAACATCATGGAGTAAAATAGCGATTTGTGCCGACTCATACTCTTCTGCTGATATTTCCACTCCCTTTGACCGAAGTACATCAAGCACGCGCCCCATCAAATGCATGGCACCCAGCGCATGTTGAAAACGGGTATGGTTAGCGCCCGGAAATACTAGTTCACTCAAACCCAATTGCCTGATTCTTCGCAAGCGTTGAAAAAAGGGGTGTTCAATAATATCGAAGAGCAACTGACTCCTGATATGAATGAAACCGTAAACCGGGTCGTTAAATATTTTTTGTGTTTTCAAACTTAAATGCGAATATTGCTTTTCTTCATAATTTTTGTTAATTTATTCACTTAGCGATAACAGCAGACTATGCAAAGATATAATATTTTGTGGGCGGACGATGAAATTGACCTGCTTAAACCGCACATTATGTTTCTTGAAAATAAGGGCAGCCAGATTACGGCCGTCAATAACGGGGCCGAGGCAATCGAGAAATGCGAGGAACATAATTTTGATGTTGTTTTTCTGGATGAGAATATGCCGGGCATGTCCGGGCTGGAGACGCTAAATAAAATAAAATCAATCAGGCCCAACCTCCCTGTGATCATGATTACCAAAAGCGAAGAGGAACATATCATGGAGGAAGCCATAGGCGCCAAAATTGCTGATTACCTCATCAAGCCGCTTAACCCCAGTCAGATAATGCTTTCGATGAAGCGCATTTTGGAGAACAAACGGTTGGTTACCGAAAAAACAAATTTGGGATTCCAACAGGAGTTTGCCAATATTAGTATGGCAGTAAATGACGTCCTTTCACATGATGAGTGGGTTGATATCTATAAAAAACTGGTTTTTTGGGAATTGGAAATTGATGAGACAGAGAATAAATCAATGGCTGAGGTGCTTGAAAGTCAACAGGCTGAGGCCAATTCCAACTTTTGCAGGTATATAATGAATAAATATGAGTCGTGGTTAAATGATCCTGCGGCTGACAAACCCCTGCTTAGTCACCAGTTAATGAGTAAGAAAATTTTTCCACTCATCGATGACAGACCATTGTTTTTTATTGTGATAGACAACCTGCGCTATGACCAGTGGAAGATTATAGAACCATTGATTCTGGAAGATTTTGTTGTTGATGCGGAGGAGATGTATTATTCTATTTTGCCAACGACAACTGCTTATGCGCGGAATGCCATCTTTTCGGGCTTACTACCTGCTGAAATGGAAAAATTTCATCCCAAGTTGTGGGAAGGCGAGGATTCGGAGAAAGGGAAAAACAACTGCGAAAAGGAGTTCCTTGAACATCAGTTAAACAGGAATTCATTGGGTAATATAAAGTACAGTTATCAGAAGGTAATTCATATCAGTGAAGGGAAGGCGCTTGTGGAGTCTATTAATAACCTGATGGGCAACGAACTCAATGTGATTGTGTATAATTTTGTGGATATGCTTTCCCATGCCCGCACTGATATGGCCATGATACGCGAGTTGGCCCCGGATGAATCGGCCTACCGTTCGTTGACCAGATCCTGGTTTGAGCATTCCCAGTTGCTGGAAGCTATAAAAATTATCGGAGCCAAAGGTGGGCGGATGGTAATTACTACAGACCACGGAACAATAAGGGTAAAAAGGCCTTGTAAAATAGTAGGAGACAGGAATGTGAATGCCAATTTGAGGTATAAGCAGGGAAAGAACCTCAGTTATCCGGCCAATAAGGTCATGGAAGTACCTGATCCAGCTAAGCTGCACCTTCCCAGACCAAACCTTTCCACGAGCTATGTGTTTGCCCTGGAAGATCAGTTTTTCGCATACCCCAATAATTATAATCACTATGTGAAATACTTTCGGGACACTTTTCAGCACGGGGGAGTTTCAATGGTTGAAATGATTGTCCCATTAATCACATTAACGTCCAAACGCCGCTAGTGTAATGAGTGTAAAAGTTAAAGCAAGCTTGTCTGAATTATCGGAAGTGTCCCAGCGGATAATACGAGAAGGTGAGGGTGTTAATATATGGCTCTTTAAAGGGAATATGGGGGCAGGAAAAACGACTTTAATTAAAGAAATAGTTTACCAGATGGGGTCGGCAGACAATGTAAATAGCCCTACATTTTCCATTATGAATGAATATTTACTTGAAGAAGGCCAATCTGTTTATCATTTTGATTTTTACCGGATGGAGGACGAATCGGAGGCGCTGGATATAGGATTGGAAGATTTTTTTTACTCTGGAAACCTGTGTTTGGTGGAATGGCCGGAAAAAATCACTAATTTAATACCCGAAAAATATTTGGAGATAGAAATTGGAGATATTGAAAATAAATGCAGGGAATATCACCTGGTAAAACATGAGTAAAAAGGGATTTGAACAATTAGCCAGAAAAACCTCATTATATCCGCAGGAATCACTCCTGGAAACTAAAACGAAGAAAGGGGCATTCTACATCGGCATACCACGTGAAATCGCCATGCAGGAAAGCAGGGTATCTCTTACGCCTGATGCCGTTGCCTTGTTGGTAAATAATGACGTGGAAGTGATTGTGGAGAGTAAAGCCGGGCAAGGGAGTAAATTTTCTGATGCAGATTACAGTGAGGCGGGCGCGAAAATTGTTTTCTCACCGGAAGAGGTGTACAAGGCAGGGATTATATTAAAAATTGAGCCACCGACGTTAGACGAAATAGCGTTGATGCGAGCTAATCAGGTATTAATTTCAGCTTTTCAATTTGGTAATCAAATGCCTGAATACATAAATGCCCTCAATAAAAAGAAGGTCATTGCCCTGGCTTATGAATTCATCGAAGACAAAGTAGGAGGGATGCCCATTGTCCGGGCCCTGAGTGAAATAGCAGGCAGCACTGTGATGCTTATTGCTGCAGAGTATATGAGTAATGCTAATAACGGAAAAGGGGTAATTATAGGCGGTATAACAGGAGTTCCCCCAACCAAAGTCGTTATCCTTGGCGCAGGGACTGTCGGTGAATATGCCGCCCGGGCAGCGCTTGGACTGGGGGCTGAAATACAAATTTTTGATAACCACCTTTATAAGCTGAGACGCATAAAGCATTCGTTAGGCCAGCAGGTGTATACTTCAACAATTGATACCGTTACGATGAGTCAGACCCTAAGGTCGGCAGATGTCGTGATTGGTGCCCTCAGGCCGGAGAAAGGACGTAATAAATATGTGGTCACAGAGCAAATGGTGTCGCAAATGAAACCCGATTCATTGATTATTGACCTGACCATAGATCAAGGTGGATGTGTGGAAACTGCTGAGTTAACGACTTTGGATAATCCCACCTTTAGAAAGTATGATGTTATTCACTATTGCGTTCCAAATCTGCCCTCACGAGTGGCGCATACGGCTTCTACTGCACTGAGCAATATTTTTACGCCAACGATCCTAAGGGCTGCTGAAGAAGGAGGAATTGAGGAAATGATATTTGCCCACCGTTGGTTTATGAAAGGTGTTTATACCTTTCGGGGTAGCCTGACAAACGAATATATGGCTAATAAATTCGGAATACCCTTTAAAAACCTGGAACTGTTACTCGCTGCCCGGTTTTGAGAAAGGTGACGATTGATTTGATCAGGGTATTAATACGTGTGTATCTGTGCTAATTCGGCGAAGATACAATAGTGCTCTCCCTACGACGTGGCCTTTGAGTGAGAAAAACAACTACAGTTTGAAAACCTTTTCCATTAACACCCATTTTACACCTTCGGGCGTATTTGGTAATGTCTGCTGGTATTTTGCCATTAGTTTTTCCCACTTGATGACCACGGGGTTTGTTTCGTCCATTGCAACTTTTCGTTCAAAAGTGAAATCATCAGATGTTTCGATGATCATGATCAGCCGATTGGAAACGCAATATATTTCCATATCCACTATGCCCGAATCAGTGATGCTTTCTTTGATCTCAGGCCATACATTTTCATGATACACCTTGTACTCATTGATCAAATCAGGGTCTTCTTTTAAATCAAGGGCCAAACAATATCGTTTCATAATAGGCTTTTTTGGATGT
>Ga0224506_10003531_pt1 | contig 10314 bp, 12 predicted proteins | sample SF_Jan12_sed_USG_2_FD_169108 | JGI IMG/M metagenome (GOLD analysis project Ga0224506, IMG submission 169108) | Sediment microbial communities from San Francisco Bay, California, United States - SF_Jan12_sed_USGS_8_1 | ecosystem: Environmental > Aquatic > Marine > Sediment | place: USA...
GTTAGCCGCTAAAGGTCAATTACGTCATCAGATCTGGGGAGTCGTTTACTGGTTGCAGTCACAGCTTAATCGTCAGCAGGTTGATGTTCGCTATCACTGTTACGCCGAAGTCGACGAAGTATTAGCCGAACAACCCGAGCTGGTGATTATCGCCACCGGCGGTATGCCTGAGCCTCTTGCAATCGATGGTGGTAAATATGCCTTGTCAAGCTGGGATGTTTTGGCCGGCGAAAAATGTAAAGGCCAGGTGCTGTTATTTGACGATCACGGCGATCATCAGGGAGCGGTAGCGGCCGAGGTGTTAGCCACGAATGGTGCCGAGGTATTTTACCTGACACCCGATCGAACATCGCTCATGGAGCTGGGCCCGACCAATAGCGCCGTTGTGCTAAGAAACCTCTACCGCCAGGGCGTTCAGTTTGAAGTTAACCAGGATTTGATCGCTATCGAAAAACAGCATGGCAAAAAACTAGCCAGGCTTCGGCATACGCTCACTGGAGAGCTCTCTGAAAGAATCGTCGATCACATCGTCGTTGAGCGGGGCGTCAGTCCTTTGGTCGATGTTTATGAAGCGCTTAAGCCTGTCTCTCGAAACGCCGGCGCCGTTGATATTAACGCATTGATATCAGGGCAATTATGCTTCCCGGAAGTGAATGCAGAAGGTCAGTTTGACCTGGTACGTATCGGCGACGCGGTTTCCAGCAGGAATTTACACGCGGCAATCTACGATGCACTAAGAATTGCTTCACTGTATAAAAAACAGAATTAATCGAAAATCCAGGCTAGCGCCCCGGGCTAGCCAGCCTGCCTGGACAGGTTTCACGTAAACCGATATCAATTCCCGCCGCGACAACGATCGTGTGTCGGAATGCCTCAACCATGAAACTGTGGATGCTCCACGAACTCACCATCAGGCGTAACTCTCGAAAGTATCCTGAATAATGCCGATTAATTTTGAAACATCGAGCGGTTTTGTGACATAAGCGTCAAATCCGGCGATTTTGCCCGCTTCTATATCCCCCGGAGTGGCGTTACTGGTAATCGCAATCACCGGAATATCCCATGTTTTCATCGATGCCTTCATTAGCTTTAGTGCTGTAAATCCATCCATTCCAGGTAAATTTATATCCATCAGCACCATATCCGGAGGGTCACTTTTTATCCGATCTATGCCCTGCTCCGCGCTATAAACACAGATCAGAGTTACATCTTCCAGTTCTTCGAAAATGGACTCCATTAACATCACGTTGTCGACATGATCCTCGACGTAAAGCACCGTTCGCCTCGTTTCGACGGCCTTGGCTTCAACCGGATACTGAGAGGGAGAATCGCCTCCTGTAACGGGGTATCTTAACTGACTTTGATTTTTCAATTTTAAAATCCAATTTTCGTATAATCATGATTCTAGTACGAAAATACCAATTTTCAGTGATTTATTATCTACCGTAACAATTCCGCAATTCCGGATTAATACCTGGCTGCCCTGATTTTCAGAACGGGTTTTCACCACGGGATGGGATCACCATTAAACTCAATAAATTGCCCGCTTTGCGCAGAACCCGCCGACTGAAGAATTTTCTTCAATCCGGACACGCTCTGCCTGGTACTGATTTCTGCGTTGGGTCCTCCCATGTCTGTTTTAACCCAACCAGGGTGCAGGCTCAAAACACTAATACCACGGTCAGCCAGGTCAATGGAAAGACTTTTAACGACCTGATTTACTGCCGTCTTGGAACTGCGGTAAACGTAGCTTCCTCCACTACTATTGTCGGCGATACTCCCTACTTTGCTACTGATAACCGCCACTATTTTTTTCTGACTGGCAGTCACCTGCTCTACAAAGGCCTGTACCAGCATCAGCGGTGCAATCGTATTAACCTCAAGCACCTGTCGCCATTCCTGCGCATCGACTTCACCAAAACTGACGCCTTTCGAGCCATAGATGCCCGCGTTACTCAACAAAATATCAATCGGCCTGTCAGCTAGCTGATGCGCCAGCCTCCCCATCTGCTTATAATTTGTGACATCCAGAGCATGGACTTCGATAGACGGATTTCGTTCGGTTAGTGCCTGCAATTGCCCTGCTTGATCCGGGTTTCTACAGCAGGCGAGTACCTGCCACCCATCTTCTGCAAACTGCCCGGTTAAGGTCAGGCCGATGCCGCGATTGGCACCGGTGATTAAAATGGTTGGATTAGCCATTAAAACGCCCTCGGTTTATTTTTCTATTAACAAAAATACTGTGCCACATTTTAAATCCCGATAACAGTATGCTATCGATGTGAACCGCCCGGGCAGTCACATCCTATTAGACGCCAGAATCCCTGTAAAAACCTCCGACTCGCTTCCCAAGACCGACTGTCGATTTCCCTTAATTGGCTAAATACTTCAATTTTTAACGGGCCAGCCTTCAGGTCTGCGCTGCCCCCGATGAATGCATCGATATAGATCGAGAGGTTAGAGACACACCTGGATCTGTCATGCAAACAAATCATGCAAAACAACATGTACACTTCGCTCACCATCCCCAATCCAGATATCCCCATCCTGAATCGTGCACTGTAATTGCATGGTCCGCCGGGCGAGCTTTCCCAGACTGTCTAGCTCCGAATCCGATATATTAAAAATACTTAAATTATCGAACCGTGTCAGTTTGTTCTCTATCTGATGCCACCAGACGTCGAAGCTACGTTGATTGTAGGTATAAATAGTCACCCGTCTGGCGCGACTACAGGCTTTTCGAATGCGCCTTTCATCGGGCAGACCGAGTTCAATCCAGTGACTGATTTCACCATGCAGCTCGTGCTGCCATAGATCGGGTTCGTCGTCGGTAGATATGCCTTTACTAAAGGCCAGCTTTTCGTTGGCGTCGATACAAAAAGCGAGTAATCGCAGCATCATGCGTTTATCGGTTTCTGAGGGATGCCGGGCAATCGTTAGCGAATGCTCCGCGTAGTAATCACGCTCCATATCGGCGATCTGCAATACTACTTTAAATATAGTTGATTTTAGTGCCATGTTTGTTGTTCGCGGCTTACTTCGACTTTCTAAAAGTGACGGCCTTAACGACAGTTTGTCGGATTGAAAACCAGCCCCGGTGGATTTTCTGCTTGAATATAGACTTATTGGCTGACTTAAATATCGTTTCAATATCGTCGATGGCTGCTCTGTCCTCGGGGTTTAGCTTACCGTCTACTGTGACAGTATTTCTGAGGAAAACCAGAATTTCCTTCGACATCATACTGAAATTACAGTCCGGATTCTGCCGGGTAAAATCAGCAATAGTTTGCGCGAGATCTGGAATGGAAAGATCGCCGAGACTTGATTCGACATATCTCAAACCTTCATCGACAAAGCGGGAATCGTAACCCCATTCTTTGGCAAAATAACCCTGGATCAATTTTCGCCTCGAATCATCCAGACCACCATCGCCATAAGCCACCTTGAGTGCCAGCGGAGACAACAGGTCAAATAACCCAAGCGCCAGCACATCCAGCGGCGTGTTAATGAAATTGGGTACGACGGTTATCTTGCTCGCTACATTTTTTTTCAAATGTCGCGTAATACCCAGCCAGGCGCCCCCGGTTACCACGCTGGCAGCAATCACCCAGCCTAGCGGAGTTACCGCTGTGCCGAGCCCTATCGCGGCAAGAAACCCGCTCGGCGCAAAAAACGTTGACGCCACTACCGAAGACTTCGCGACAACTGCCGCCGTCGTAGCCACCCCGGCGGCATCCCATACCTGGATCACCGCATTTTTGACTTTCAAAGAGGCGTACGCATCCTCTCCTATCGCGAGTTTGGCTTTGAAATTCAATGGTTCAGCGATAATCGTTTCGATATCGTCGAACCAGTCTGCTTGTTCCTGTTCGGTCATTAATATGCAATGGGTAATTGCCCGGCATTATGGCTCAGTTAACAGCGTAGGTTCAACTCGCTTATGCGCTGGTCATGGCGGAGGAATTCACTCTGTTACGAAAGTCCAGGCCGGTGATCATTGCAGCAGGGGTAGCGCTGATGGGGCAGTCCGATGGTAAATATACCTTCTTCGGGCACCCGAAGTGGACCCCGGTAATTGCTCTGGGGTATGCAGCCGGTATTCTGGTGCATCTATGGATGAATGCGCGCCTGTTTAACTATTCAAACGCTCCTAAAATTATTTTTGTGCATTGCATCATTTTTCTTGACAGCCCTCTTATTTAATCCTATATTAGCCCTATTGCTGCGGTGCAACATCGAATTTTGACATTTTTAATTAACGCTCGAAAGAGGAAATACTCATGTATGAAGATTTCGTAAAATTAGCTCAGGAAAGCCTTAAGCCTGTTATGAAACTGGCCGAAAACAACACCGCTCTGGCCGTTAATCTGCTCAAAAGCCAGTCAGAAAAGACGGCTGAATTGATGGAGTCTAACCTGACACACCTGCAAGCTCTGGCCGCAACCAAAGACCTGAACGAAGCCGTTGCTCTACAACAGAAATATGCTGAAGTTCTGGGTGAAAAATTCCTTACCACCAGCAAGGAAAATGCTGCTGCGGTAGAATCTGCGATGACCGAAGCCGGTAAAGTATTTGAAGGCTCACTGGCTCAAGTACAGGCCCAGGCTAAGAAAACTGTAGAAAAGATTGAAAAGGAAATGAACAAGGCGGCCAGGAAGGCTGCATAGTTGACTGTTTACTCTGACGACTACGGTTTCCGACTGTAGTCGTCTTTCCTCCTCGCTGTTTACAGTGTTTTAGCCCGGCTTATAACCTAAGTTCGGGCTTTTTTTAGGCAATAATTATGACAAACGTAGTAATAGTTGACGCGGTAAGAACCCCTATCGGCGCATTTGGCGGAGCCCTGGCCTCTATGCCTGCTCCTCAAATGGGTGCCATTGTGATCAAGGCCTTACTCGAGCGCACCGGTGTCGCAGCCGAGCAGATCGATGAAGTCATCTTAGGCCAGGTTTTAACCGCAGGTAGCGGCCAGAACCCGGCTCGTCAGTCGGTTATCCACGCCGGACTACCCAAAGAATGTCCCGCCATGACGATAAACAAAGTTTGTGGCAGCGGCCTCAAAGCCGTACATCTGGCCGCCCAGGCTATCAAGTGCGGCGACGCTGATATCGTTATTGCAGGCGGGCAGGAAAATATGAGTGCTTCGGCGCACGTGCTGCCGAAATCGAGAGACGGGCAACGTATGGGCGACTGGAAGATGATCGACAGCATGATCGTCGATGGCCTGTGGGATGCTTTCAACGATTATCACATGGGTACTACCGCTGAAAACATCGCCAACCAATGGGATCTTAGTCGTGAAGGCCAGGACGCTTTTGCTGCGGCATCACAAAACAAGGCCGAACAGGCTCAAAAAGACAATCTTTTTCAAAACGAACTGGTATCGGTAGAGATTCCACAGCGTCGTGGTGATCCGGTTGTGTTTGACCGTGATGAATATCCAAAAGCCGGGGTAACTGCCGAATCTCTCACAAAACTGCGTCCCGCATTTGATCGAGAAGGCACTGTGACGGCCGGTAACGCGTCCGGAATTAACGATGGCGCCGCAGCACTGATGTTGATGAGCGAGTCGAAGGCCCGCGAACTGGGGTTAATCCCACTGGCAACCATCAAAGCCTATAGCAGTGCAGGTGTTGACCCGGCCATTATGGGAACCGGTCCGATACCGGCATCGAAAAAATGCCTGAGTAAAGCGGGCTGGTCGGTCGAAGATCTGGACTTAATCGAATCTAACGAAGCCTTCGCCGCGCAATCGATGTCTGTCAATCAGGAAATGGGTTGGGATCAGTCGAAAGTGAATGTTAGCGGCGGTGCGATCGCGCTTGGTCACCCTATCGGGGCTTCTGGTGCCCGTGTACTGGTCACCCTGCTACACGGCATGAAGCGGCTCGAAGTCAGTCGCGGACTCGCTACCTTATGTATTGGTGGCGGACAAGGGGTGGCAATTGCGGTAGAACGCTAAGTATTTTGTTGGTCAGGTTGGCGGAAAACATTAAATGAATTACGAGCAATGGAATGCTGTTATACAGACGAATCTAACCTCCTGCTTTAACATGTGCCACGCGGTTCTCAATGGTATGCGCGAGCGTAACTTCGGGCGTATCGTCAACATCGGCTCAATCAACGGCCAGGCCGGTCAGTACGGGCAGGTTAATTATGCTGCGGCAAAATCCGGAATCCACGGTTTTACCAAGGCTCTGGCACAGGAAGGCGCTGGTAAAGGCATTACGGTAAACGCCATTGCTCCGGGTTACATTGCAACAGAAATGGTTCGTGCTGTTCCCGAAAACGTGCTTGAAAAGATTGTCGCCAAAATTCCCGTAGGTCGTCTCGGCGAAGCCAGTGAAATCGCGCGTGGCGTCGAGTTCCTGGTAGCGGACAATGCCGGGTTCATCACTGGATCAACGCTGTCGATTAACGGTGGCCAGCATATGTATTAAACCGTGGCGATGCAGGGAAGCTAAAGCCGGTTCTATCGAGAACCGGCTTTATTTCGATTCCTGCAAACTGAATTCGATACTGCCATACCACTCTGAAATATTTTCGATTTCTTGATCACTTAGTCCTTTGGCTATCGGCGTCATTACTGGATGATTTTTTCTACCCGACTTGTAATCCCTTAATCTGAACTCAAGGACATGTTTCTCCTGTGGCACCAAATTCGGTGCCAATATGGCTTCCGTACTGGGGATAGCACGCCCGTCAATGCCGTGACAACTGGCGCAGGCCTGGACCACTTTATCTTTTCCAGACAGGGCTTTATCGCTGAAGTTTTCACTCAGCCTATCAATTTCGGCTGCGGATTTACCGAAAATCGGGCTGGATATATTTATCAGGGAATACCACTCGGAGACGTCCTGGATATCTTGCTCAGAGATCATATTAGCGATCAAACTCATTTGCGGGTGCTGAATTTTACCAGCCCGGTAGTCCATTAATCTTGCTACCAGATAGTCTTCTTTCTGGGCCGTGATTATCGGAGATATCGCAGAGTTCCCGCCCTGTACAGCCAATCCGTTCATACCGTGGCAGTTCGCACAGACACGAGCAACAACAGCCTCCCCGGCCTTAGCTACACCTGGATCTTCGCCTGTTAGCCCGGACTGCGGATAAAGTAAGACAATAATCGACAGATAAATGCCGCAAATATACCTGCCCACTATTTTGCCGGTGGCGTAAAGCTAATGATTCTAATCGCCTGAAGTAGTTTCTCTTCACCGGCCGCTCGATTTCCTGCTCCACAGGAGGAAATGCCTTCTTCTTTGAGTGATTTGATTTTCATCAGCCTTTCTTCGGTATAGGCGTATTGTTTCTTGCCATAGGCTCTTTCGGACTCTTTCCAGATATATTTGGCATAATAATTACAATAATAATCTGGTGAATTCAGGTAAGCCTGATATTCGGCTTCGGTCTGACAATTGCCTTTTCCATCGCACACCATCGCCTCACCATTCACAGCGGCACTCACTGGCGACAATGAAAATAAAATCAGCCCAAACGCTATTTTAAATAGTTTCATAATTTAAGATTGTGTTGGTTAATATTATCAGGGAAGAAAGGGCTGGTCGCATTGCTGACCAGCCCTCCCCCTGAGACTTACGAGTTAATACTTATGAACCCTGATACGAAATACGGTACACGACACCCGCTTTGTCATCGGAGACCAGTAATGATCCATCGATATATTGCTGAACGTCTACAGGGCGACCCAGATAGGTTCCCATCTCGGTCATCCAGCCTTCGGCGAAAGGTTCGGTCTTTTCCGCATTCCCTTTGGAATCGAGATAAGTCACCATTATACGTGCACCTCTTGGCTTAATCGCATTCCATGAACCATGCTGAGCGCTGAAAATAGCATTATGATATTTTTTCGGGAACATTCTTCCTGTGTAAAACATCATACCTAAATCAGCCGCGTGGGCGATCATGTCGACCTGAGTTTTACAATACTTGTCGGCGTATTTTTTCGGAATTTTCTGATCCTTGTATTCGTTGGTACGAACATTACCGCCACCGTAGTACGGGTGACCATACCAGACATCAGGACCGAGGGAGCAGGCTTTATTCAACTCGCCAGGTGGTGTTTCGTCGCCCATACCGTCAACCTGATTATCGGTAAACCAGAGTGAACCGTCTTTCGGGTTGAATGCATGTCCCACCGAATTACGAATACCAATGGCCACTACCTCTCGCTCAAGCTTACCCGGGAAACGATTGAAACGGATAATGCCGCCAATTCCAACTTCGTCGTATAACGGATATTTATCGGGTCCAGCAACATTGAAGGGCTGCCCCATACTAACGTAAAGCTTATTGTCGGGTCCGATCGCACAGACTCGTGCAGTATGGTTATAGGACTCTTCTTCTGTCGGAATCAACTCGCCCTGCGGTATAATTGGAATAGCTACAGTATCCGGGCTTTCCATGAAGTATTCCGCTGCTGGAAACCATAGTATCCGGTTTCTTTCTGCCACATACAGATGCCCATCGGCTGAGTAACAAACACCATTCGGGATATCAAAGCTTACCGTTGGCGCAAACTGCTCTACCGTGTCGGCTACATTATCCATGTCCCGGTCGGTAGCCTGCCATACCTTGGTTTTTCGAGTACCGATCCAGACCGCACCCTTATTACGGCTAATAGCGAGGTGGCGCGCATCGGGCGCGACCGCAAACAGCTCGATCTTGAAGCCGGCCGGCATTTTTATATGCGGCAGAATATTTTTTCTAATGTTATCGGCGAACTTCGTGTCCTGAGCGATTACTTCACCCTGGCCACCGCCGGTTTTCTTAAAGTTACTCAGTTTATTGATATTCTCTGCGTCCCCGGCAGCGAAAACACTAGTTGATACTAGCGACGCCAGGACGAGCGATGTAATAGTAAAAGGTTTCTTCATTTGTAACTCCCCGGAATTTATTTTTTATCGGAACCGACGAGTAAAACATAATCGTATACAATATACAATATTCTCGGCACCAGCTGAATTTAACCTTGCGGTGGAATCGAATAAGTCCCGGTTGCATGCGAGACGATATTGCCGTCACTGAATACAGATACCTCGCTAATAGCAAGGCGCTTACCCAGCTTGATAATTTTGCCCTCGGCGAACAAATCCGTCTCACCGGGTTTGCGTAGAAAATTAACATTGAAGCTGGTTGTCACTGCCAGTTTGGCCTCACCCAGCAGGCTGAGCACCACGGCATACATACAGGCATCGGACAGTGCCATCATATGTGGCCCGGCAATCGTGCCCCCGGGGCGTAGCGAGTTGGGTTTAAAGGGAAGTTTCAGCACGGCTTTTCCGGCTTCGATGCTTTGCAGCACCATACCGGCCTCATCCGCCCAGGGCAATTCTGTCCTGATTATTTCGTTGAATTCTTCGACTGATATTTTGCTCATGGTTTTAGCTTGTTACCTGGGGTAATAGCATCTTCTCAACGAATTCATACGGGTGCAAGCGGGTAGACTCGAGTGGATCCCCCTGTCTACAAAGATATACCGACACTGATAACGCTCGATTGTATAATTTCTTTATTTGTTAAACTTCTTTGAGAGGTTTAGGTTCATGCAATTATCATCTGTTCTGCTGTTTTTTCTCCTGATTATTTTTTCGAATCACCCGGTATTCGCCCACTCGCCAGACACAGACAATACCTGGTGGTGGCAGGACAGCTGGTGGGATAACGGGCAAATCGACGTACCAGCGAATTATTCAGTCGATACCAGTCATACCAGCTACATGAGCGGCGAGGTGGAAGTCCCCACGCTGGTGATGAGGCCCGCCGATAATAAGAAATACCCCGCAGTATTATTCGTACACGGTCGCCGTGGGCTGGATGATCTGGTGCAACGCCATGCGCGCCGACTGGCTGCACGTGGTTTCGTCGTACTGGCACCGAATATCTACGAAGCCCACTTTCTCGGCACTCACCCGATTGATCACGATTATGCACTCGAGAAAGACGTCGATGCAGCCGTCGATGTATTACTCGCGCGCGACGACATTAGTAGCGATAAGGCCTGCCTCTATTCGCATACTCGCGGCGGCTATTACAGTTTAAAAGTCGCAACCACCTTCAAGCGGCAGGAAAACGAAATCGCCTGTTATGTCTCTTATTACCCGCATCTTCAGGACCCGAATGCGCCAGAGCCTCAACAGGTCTACGGCTATGCTCCGGAAATCGATGACCTGATCCTGCCCTTGCTGGTATTTATCGGTGACGAAGAACAGTATCAGCGCCGCCGTGTCATCGAAACAAGTATCGAGGTAATGCAGAGCAAGGGAAGAGAGGCCCGTTTAATCATTTATCCGG
>Ga0224506_10003532_pt1 | contig 10314 bp, 9 predicted proteins | sample SF_Jan12_sed_USG_2_FD_169108 | JGI IMG/M metagenome (GOLD analysis project Ga0224506, IMG submission 169108) | Sediment microbial communities from San Francisco Bay, California, United States - SF_Jan12_sed_USGS_8_1 | ecosystem: Environmental > Aquatic > Marine > Sediment | place: USA...
AATTTCGAGTGGAACGATCTCTTTGTACTTCCTGAGCACTTCGCGAACGACTGGATCGTCGAGATCGAATTGGAAGACGACTCCATGGGCATCTTCGAGGTGTTCACAATGGGCACCTTCGAGAACGGGGCACGGGTGTTTCTCGCCGGGTCCGTGGCACACAGTGGTCGGGTGGCCGGTTGTCCCGATGAAGCCCTCGGCGAATGCGCCGTAGGCGGGGTCAACCACGTCGATGAGAATCTCGCCTCTGTCCTTCATCGCCATCTCCTCTGTGCTGCGAACAGGTTAGTTGGTGGCACGGCGTGACCGTAGTGACCTCAGTTGAGGCAACACTTCTTTTCCGAGAAGTTTGATGGAGCCCTCCGCATCGCACCAAGACATAGGTGTTCGATCAGACCCGCCAAAGGCAACATTGGTCGAAAACTATCGAAATAGGGTTGACAATGAAGTTTTGTTCGAATATGATCGAACAAGATCACGAAAGCAGACAAACCCATGGGAACGACAACTGAGCCAAAGATTCGAGACTTCACCCGGCCTACCCAGGGCATGGTTGTCGAAGTGGCGTCGCATCCAGCCACAGACCTTCTGCTCACGCTGATGGCATTCGGATGGGACGATTTGAAGGATTACGACATCGGCCAGGAGTGGTTCGACGAGATCCAGGCAAAGATCAGCCAGGAAACACAGCGGGCAATCGATGCCACGACTCTGAAACGCTCGAGGATCTGGTCTGGCTTCCTCGATCTGGCAAACGCCGGTCCCGAAGGCGAAACCATCAGCGAGTTTCTCGATCGTCTCGAGGCAACGGAGGCGGTAGCCATCCGTAGGACTCTGGCCGAATACTTCGTGGGTTCTAGCCGAATCGACGCGTCAGCGGTTGAGGATGCAGCCAACGGCGATGCCGACGCCATCGAGGTGATTGTCGGCTGTTGTGATGAACTCAAAGATCTCGCCGATGATCTTCGTACCCTGTTCAGCGGTGACGTCGAACAGGGAAAACGTGATCTCCTCGCGGCCCTGCGTGGCTTTCAGCGTGAAGCATACGCACCGATAGAAGCGCAGTATGCAGGTTCTATCGAACGAGACGCCAGAGCCAAGAGAGCAATGGTGGCCACTATGTCGCCGGAGCGAGTCATCGAGGAAGCGACCAACGGCATCACAATCGAGCCAGGCTCGGGAGTCCGTTCGGTCCTTCTGATCCCCACCGTCATCTTGCGACCGTGGGTGTTGATTCTCGAACACCGCGAAACCCGCATCTTCGTGTATCCGGTGGCGGACGAGCATTTGACGGCCGACTGCGATGCACCCTCACCTTGGATCCTGAAGACCTACAAGGCGCTTTCCGATGAGAAGCGTGTTCGGGTGTTGCGCCGGTTGGCCGCAGGACCGGCGAGCTTTCAAGAGATTGTCGAGCATCTGGATGTGGCCAAGTCAACGGTGAGCCATCACCTTCGGGTGCTCCGATCGGCCTCTCTTGTACGTGTCACCCTCGGTGCCGAAAAGGAATACAGCCTTCGTCGCGGCGTGATAGCTGAGGCGGCCAAGGCGCTGGAAGAATTCGTCTGGGCAGGAGCCTCACGACGAGAAGGAGAAGCAAACTGATGTATCCCATGAATGAACACTTCGGGCGAGCTCGCATCGAGCAGTTCGAACGAATGGTCGCCAACGCCCCGCCTCGCGGACGCGGACGCCCTCACGGCATCCGTTCTGCCCTGGGCAGAGCCCTCGTCACCACCGGTTCGAGGATCTTGGCCGACGAAAGCCGCGTCCGGGTGGCCTGAGCGGTATTCGCGAACCGCTATTCCTCCACAACACAGACCAGCCCGAAGGGGTGAGCATCCATCAGGGTGTTCACCCCTTTCTCTAGCTCAGGTCACAGGGGCATCACACATTGAGGAGCGTTGTTGGCCACTCGGTTGACCAGCTTTGAGACACGATGAAACTCGAGATCAGATAGGGGTTGGATCAATTGCTCGACTTCCTCGGGGTCACGCAGATCTCGATCGAGCCAGGCATCCCACAAGCGGCGGGGGAGTATGACCGGCATGCGATCGTGAAGTGACGCGACTGCTCCGGCCGATTTCGTCGTGATGATCGCGGCCGTTGTGTGCTCCTCCTGGGTCTCGGGATCGGTCCACCGCGACCAGATGCCGGCGAAGGCGAGCATCTCGCCGTCGGGGGCATGAATGAAATACGGCTGCTTGCCGTCTTCGACGGTTTCCCACTCATAGAACCCGTCGGCCGGGATCAGGCATCGACGCCGCGTGAATGCGTCTCGAAACGCGGATTTCGACGCGACGGATTCGGCTCTGGCGTTGATATGCAGCGGGCCTCTTTTCTTTGACCACCAAGGGATCAACCCCCAGCGAAAGGTTCCCAGAAGGCGTTGGCCGTGGTGTTCAGCGATGCCATAGATCGAATCCGTCGGCGCGACGTTATAGCTGGCACCTTGGTCGTCAGCTGCTACCTCGTCGACACCGAAGAAGCGGGCGATGGTCTCGGGATCGGGGGTTACGACAAAGCGTCCGCACATGGGCGAACCATAGCTCTAACCGGCTCAATCCATTAGAGTGTCTGGATCGCAGGGGGTGATCATCCGGTGGGCCGAGGCCCGCCCGGCCGCCACTGCGGTGCATTGGCGACGAGGAGGGCGACATGGCGGTGCCGGCGGCGACGATCTCAACGAGAGAACGAATTCTGCAGACGGCAGCCGAACTATTTGCGGTTCGGGGCTTTTCCAGCGCTTCGTTGCAAAACGTCGCGGATCAACTCGGCATCACCAAGGCGGCTCTCTACTACCACTTCGATTCGAAGGACGAAATCCTTCTCACCATCCTCCGGCCCTACTTCGACGCGGCCGACGAGTTCTTGGAGCGGTATGCCGGATCCGCTCCGGCGTCTCATGATCTCCTGACCGAATATGCAGACCTACTCCTTGAGCATCGGACGGCTCTCGATGTGATCGCATACGATCGGAGCGTCTTGAATCATCCCGAGATCGGCGAGATTGCCCACCAGCAGACGATCCGGCTGCGCGGATTGTTGACGGGACCGTCTCCGACCATGGAAAGCGAAGTTGCCGCTGCGGCTGCACTCGGGGCGATCCGCTCCGCTACTGCTTCCCTGCGGACCTCGGGTCAACCCGATGTTCGGGCGGCAGTCCTTCGAGCGGCGCTGGCCGCCCTCGCCACCGGCGTCTGACGGTTTCGGCTCTCGCACGGCCGCAGATCGGCGGCTAGTTTCGATGTTATGAGCAACTTTCCCACAGACATCGAGATCGCCCGTTCGGCTCAATATCGCCCCATTGATGAGGTGGGTGCAGACATGGGCATCCCTGCCGACTCGCTCGAGCACTGGGGTCGCAACGTCGCCAAGGTCTCATTGGACGCCGCCGACAAGATGGGCCCACCACGGGCCAAATATGTCCTCGTCACGGCCACGACTCCGACGCCGCTCGGTGAAGGAAAAACGACCGTATCGGTCGGCCTGGCCGAGGGCTTCAAACACATCGATCGCAAGAGCGTAGTGACGCTCCGCCAACCGTCTCAGGGCCCGACCTTCGGTATCAAGGGGGGTGCAGCCGGAGGCGGATACTCTCAGATCATCCCGATGGAGACCCTGAACCTCCATCTCACGGGCGACTTCCATGCTGTTACGGCGGCCAACAATCTTCTGGCGGCCATGGCGGACAATCACCTTCATCACGGCAATGAACTCGGAATCGAGATCCACAATCTGACGTGGCGCCGGGTACTGGACGTGAACGATCGGGCCCTGCGCAACGTAATCATCGGCCTCGGCACGAATGCCGACGGAGTACCCAGGCAGGCTGGCTTTGATATCACCTCAGCGAGCGAAATCATGGCGGTTCTCGGCTTGTCGACCGACCTGAAGGATCTCCGCGCTCGCCTGGGGCGTCTCGTGGTGGGTTTTGATCGCCATCGTAGGCCGGTCACAGCCGAGGACATCAGCGCCGCTGGGGCGATGGCCGTGCTTCTAAAGGACGCCCTCAACCCGAACTTGCTCCAGACGCTCGAAGGAACGCCGGCGATGATTCATACCGGTCCATTCGCCAACATCGCCCACGGCAACTCGTCGATAGCCGCCGACCGCATTGCGATCCGGGGAGGCGACTATGTGATCACTGAAGCCGGCTTCGGTGCCGATATTGGAGCTGAGAAGTTCTTCAACATCAAGTGCCGTGTTTCGGGGATGAAACCCGATGCCGCGGTCCTGGTCACCACGGTGAAGGCGTTGAAAGTTCAATCGGGTGGTCACACGATCCGACTCAGCCACGCGCTTCCACCGGAACTGTTCGAAGAGAATCCCGCCGAGGTGACCGCCGGTGGCGTCAACCTGCGTCACCACATCAAGATCGTTCGCAGGCACGGTGTCACCCCGGTGGTGGCGATCAACGTGTTCCCGACCGATCACCAGTCGGAGCACGACGCCGTCGCTCGTATCTGTGAGGAGGAAGGCGTCCGATGGGCTATCGCACGGCCGTACTCTGATGGTGGGGAAGGCATGGTTGAATTGGCCAGGCAGGTGGAAGATGCCTCCAACGAGGGGTCCCAGTTCGAACTGCTCTACCCCGACGAGGCGTCTCTGGAAGAGAAGATCGAGGCTATTGCCACTGAGGTCTATGGGGCTGACGGGGTCAGTCTCGACCTCGCGGCCCGCCGCCAAATCAATCGGGCGGAAGACCAGGGGTGGGGAACGATGCCCATTTGCATGGCGAAGACTCACCTATCGCTCAGCCACAACTCCAAACTGATGGGTGTCCCGAAGGGATGGAAACTTCCGATTCGCGAGCTTCGAGTATCGGTCGGTGCGGGCTTCGTGCTGCCGCTCGCCGGCGACATTCGCACGATGCCGGGGCTCGGTATGAAACCTGCTGCACACGGAATCGACATTGACGAAGACGGGAACGTCATCGGATTGAGCTGATGGTGTGTCTTTGGGGCCCCTGAGGGGCCCCAAAGACTATGTGAGTTTGCCTGTAAGCCGGATTCTGTCCTCCAGCTCGACCGATTAGGCGGAGTTTTCGCCGAAGCGGAAACTCCAACCTATTCAGTTTTGCTGAATAGGCGATCATCCATCTGGGGCCGGCGTTGCCGCGCGGCCTCGGTGCGGCCTACCTGGGATTTGATCCTCGCCGGAGCGAGAATCGGGCGGGCTACCCGTCATCCCTGCTTGGCCTTGCTCCAGGTGGGGTTTGCCTAGCCATCCCGGTCTCCCGGGATGCTGGTGGTCTCTTACACCACCGTTTCACCCTTGCCGGTTGGTGAAACACCAACGTAGGCGGTCTGTTCTCTGTGGCACTTTCCGTCGGCTCACGCCGCCTGGGAGTTACCCAGCACCCTGCCCTCTGGAGTCCGGACTTTCCTCCAATTTGTTTTCCAATCTCAGATTGGAAAACAAGCGGCGATCACCCGGCAAACTCACGATCCGAAGGGTACAACGAATCAGGTTCGAGCGTTGTTCCTGTCAGCGTCGACCAGCGATGATGCCGGCGACGCGGCCCAATGCGGCTGCCAGAACCACGAGTATGACAATCACGAGCGGAGGGGCCGGACTACCCGACGCAATGCTTATGGTTCCGACCATGACGGCCATCAACAGTCCGGCCAGCAAACCGTGCGGCGCCGATGGTCTGCTCATTCGACCAGCGGCATAGCCGGCCGCGACGAAACCCACCACAATTCCAACCATGAGCGCCGGGTCTTCCGGGCTATCGATTCCGGAAAGCAGGAGGATGCCCCAGAAAGCCAGGCTCGCCAATGCGGCTACGAGAACGCCTGCCACGGCCCCGATGATGATTGCTCCAACGCTGAGTGATCGCACCCGATGTCTCTGTTGTTCAATGCGACTCTAGGCGAGACCGAGTACCCAAACGGATAACTCTGATCTGATACCTAGAAGAGTGGCTTTTCGACGTATTCCTCGAGGCCGGCGACCCATCCGGTTGGGAGTCCCCAGTGCCGGCCGCCCTTGACGATCAGGCTCATGTAGTCGCGGGATGGGAGGCGGTCGTTCTCGACTTCTTTCGCATGCGCGTGTGTGACTACTGCGTGACGGCGACCTTCTCGATCAACGGCTTTGAAATCGAGTGTCTGGATCCGACCTTCATCGGCTTCGACAGCATCGATTGCTTCGAGCGCCCCGTTGGCCAGTTCGAATACGGCTCCCCATACGGTGTTGCCTGCTTCGGCCCGCACCGACGGTAGCGATCCATCCCACTTTCCGTTGGCGAGAGGAAAGATCAGTTTCGTCTCGGGAAGGTGAGCGATGAATTTGAACTCAGCGTCCGCCGTAACGGACTCGAGGCGCTCGGGGGCGATGAGCGCCGTATACGAAAAATACAGGGTGCTCAGTTCCGGCCTCCTTGATCTCTTCGGCCGGAACATTGTAGTGATCCCGACAGGGCTTTCGGCAGCCGGGAACATCTGGCGCCCCCGATCAGGTTGAGCGTGTCTATGAAGCGTCAGATTCGATACATTGCGGCGGTCGCAGCATTTGGGTTGAGTGCGGCTGCGTGTGGGGCAGGATCGGATCAGAGTGGTCCTGTTGCGACTGTGTCGGACGCCGTCGGGACTACGACCGTTGGTGAGGAAATTACTTCGACGACCACCGAAGTCCCGTCAACGGTCTTGCCACCAGAGGGACTGTCGGCGCTCGATGCCGCGCCGAATGGTCTATCGGGTATCGGTTTTCCTGAGCCTCTGATCGATACCGACCGCCTCCTACAGGGCCAGGTCCCCGACGGGATACCCGCCGTAGACGAACCTCGGTTCATCGACGTGACGAGCGCCGACGAGTGGTTGACCGACGACGAGGCGGTGGTGGTGGTCGCCATCAATGGCGATGTGCGTGCCTATCCGGTTCAGATTCTGATCTGGCATGAGATCATCAACGACACCGTGGGCGATGTGCCTGTTGCCATCACCTACTGCCCGCTCTGCAATTCGGCGGTCACCTATCAAAGGACCGTCGATGGGCAACTCACTACCTTCGGGACCTCGGGCCTCCTCTTCAACTCGGCGCTGGTCATGTACGACCGGGCAACCGAATCGCTGTGGACACACTTCGATGGAAAGGCCGTGGCGGGAGTCAGGACCGGGACGCAGCTGCAACCGATCTCCTCCCCGCTTCTCGCCTGGGCCGACTTCAAGACGGGTAGCCCGGACGGGACGGTCCTTGATGTTGCGCGAACCGGCTACGAGCGACCGTATGGCTCCAATCCCTATGTCGGCTACGACGATATCGTGGCGTTTCCGTTCCTGTTTGACGGCCGGGTTGATGATCGTGCCGCTGAGATGCAGCGGGTGGTTGGCGTCAATCTGGACGGGGTGTCGGCGGCCTGGACTCTCGAGGCGATCAGCGGGTCCGGACCGACGGCTACGGCCGATTCTGTCGGGGATACACCCGTGGTGATCCTTTGGAAGCCCGGTCAGTCGAGCGCCCTCGACATAGCCGGCGTCGCCGGTGGCCGTGACGTTGGCAGCGTTGGCGTGTTTCGCCCGGAGATCGGCGATCGGAAGCTGACGTTCGAAGCGGCCGACGATGGTTTTCAGGACGTGGAGACCGGCAGTTCGTGGAATGTTCTCGGACAGGCAGTTGCCGGAGAACTGACCGGAGAGAGTCTCGAGCGTATTGCTCATCTCGACACGTTCTGGTTCGCCTGGTTGTCGTACAACCCGGGCACCAATTTGGATGGTGTTTGACTTGGACCATCGCCCGGCAAGGTAGCCTCAGGAGCAAATCTACTCAGAGGTGACCTATGAAGACTCCAATGCCTCCGCCTCCTGATCCTCGCGACTTCCTTGCCATTGATGCACTGCTGTCCGATGAGGAAATCTTGCTGCGAGACACGGTGCGGCAGTTCGCCAACGAGCGGATCCTGCCCGACGTCGCGGACTGGTTTGAGGCCGGTACGTTCCCCTCCACGCAGATGGCCAAGGAGATGGGGGCGCTCGGACTGTTCGGCATGCATCTCGACGGCTATGGATGCGCCGGGACTTCGGCGACTGCATACGGTCTAGCTTGCCTCGAATTGGAGGCAGGCGATAGCGGGGCGCGCAGCTTTGTGTCGGTTCAGGGTTCGCTGGCCATGTTCCCGATCTGGGCTTACGGGTCCGAAGAGCAGAAGCAGGAGTGGCTTCCCAGAATGGCCGCCGGCGAAGTGATCGGCTGCTTTGGCCTGACCGAACCAGATTCCGGGAGCGACCCGGCTTCGATGCGGACACGGGCGCGCCGTGACGGAGATGATTGGATCCTCAACGGAACAAAGATGTGGATCACCAACGGCAGCGTTGCCGACGTGGCCATCGTTTGGGCTCAGACCGACGAGGGGGTGCGGGGATTCATCGTGCCCACGACCAGGGCAGGATTCTCGACCCAGGACATCCACAAGAAGGTTTCGTTGCGCGCGTCGATCACCTCTGAACTAATTCTCGATGATGTGCGCCTGCCGGCCGATGCAGTCCTCCCCGGCGTCACCGGGATGAAGGGGCCCCTTTCCTGTTTGAATGAGGCCCGCTTCGGGATTCTGTTCGGTGCCATGGGGGCGGCTCGCGCTTGTTATGAATCGGCTCTCGATTACTCACTCGAACGCACTCAGTTCGACGTTCCAATAGCGTCGTTCCAACTGACCCAGAAGAAGCTCGCCGAGATGGCCGTGGCGGTGAACCGGGGGACGCTTCTGGCGCTCCATCTCGGAAGGATGAAAGACTCCGGGACGCTCCGCCATGAGCACGTCAGCTTCGGCAAGTTCGACAATGTTCGGATGGCGCTCGACGTGGCCAGGACGGCCAGGGGAGTGCTCGGGGCGAACGGAATAACCCTCGAGTACCCGGTCATCCGCCACATGAACAACCTCGAGTCGGTGATCACCTACGAAGGAACGAACGAGATTCATACGCTCGTCATCGGTGGAGCGCTCACGGGTATTCAGGCTTTTCGCACGTAGCGGGGGTCGGCCGGGGGCCTGGAATGGCCCCCGCAAGATTGGGTTCAGTTTTGGCGGCGCAACTCCACGGCTTGCTCAACCCGGGCGCCATAGTCGGGATCAGCTGCCCGGAAATAGCTCACCGATCGGTCGATGATGTCTTGCTGTGAGACACCGGCCAGCCCATCGGCAATAGTGTCTATGAGGCGCTGCCGTGAGTCCTCTGAGATCAGCCGGTAGAGAGCGCCCGCCTGAGCGAAATCGTCGCCTTGGCGATGCAACCACTCGTAGGTACCGCTCGTGCCCTGCACTTCCAGACCTGCGTACATCGGCTCGCCGGTTTGGGTTGGGCCATCGAAACTGTTCGGCTCGTAGTTCTTCTGGCGGCCCCGGTTGCCGTCGAACCGCATGAGCCCGTCCCGGCCGTAGTTGTCAGCTTCGGTGGCGTGAGGGCTATTGACCGGCAGTTGGGTGTGGTTTATGCCCAGCCGGTAGCGGTGAGCATCTCCGTACGCGAACAAGCGTGCTTGCAGCATCTTGTCAGGTGAGGGGCCGATCCCCGGCACGAAATGACCAGGGTCGAATCCGGCCTGCTCGACGTCGGCGAAGTAATTGTCCGGATTGCGATCGAGAACCAGGCGCCCGACCTCAATGAGTGGGAAGTCTCCGTGCGGCCACACCTTGGTCAGGTCGAATGGGTTGATCGGGTAGGTCTTCGCCTCGTCAACCGGCATGATCTGTACTTTGAGGGTCCACGACGGGAAGTCGCCCGCGTCGATAGCCTGGAGCAGATCTGTTTGATGCGATTCCGGGTTTTCCCCGCCGATCCGGGCTGCTTCTTCGTTGTCAAGTGTGCCAATGCCCTGATCGGTCTTGAAGTGGTACTTCACGAAGAAGGCCTCTCCGGCCGCGTTGGTCCACTGGAACGTGTGCGATCCGTACCCGTTCATATGCCGGTAGGAAGCCGGGATGCCCCGATCGCCGAACAGCCACGTGAACATGTGGGTGGCCTCCGGCGAATGTGAGAAGAAATCCCAGACGTTGTCTGACTCCTGTTTGTTCGTGTACGGATCGGGCTTCTGTGAGTGGATGAAGTCCGGGAACTTCAACGGGTCGCGGATGAAGAAGATCGGTGTGTTGTTCCCGGTGAGGTCGTAGTTGCCGTCCTCCGTGTAGAACTTGACCGCGAATCCGCGCGGATCACGAGCCGTCTCGGGGGCTCCCCGTCCTCCAGCGACCGTCGAAAACCGTACGAACGCTTCCGTCTTCTTTCCCGGCTCTGAGAGGAAGCTGGCCCTGGTCCAGGCGGTAACGTCGTTCGTGACCTCGAAGTAGCCGTAGGCTCCGCTTCCCCGGGCGTGCAC
>Ga0224506_10003533_pt1 | contig 10311 bp, 16 predicted proteins | sample SF_Jan12_sed_USG_2_FD_169108 | JGI IMG/M metagenome (GOLD analysis project Ga0224506, IMG submission 169108) | Sediment microbial communities from San Francisco Bay, California, United States - SF_Jan12_sed_USGS_8_1 | ecosystem: Environmental > Aquatic > Marine > Sediment | place: USA...
CACTTGGGTGACAAGGATATTCGCGGCGATAGTCCTTCAGTGCGCGGCGATCTACCTGATATCCCAGTTCCCCGGCTTCCAGAGCCCCTTCTGGCTCGGGATAGTCCTCCAGGCCTATACCTACGGCTCGGCCTACCTCTTCTACGCGTCCGGTTGGGACGATCGATCCGAACGAATATAGTTCGCCTCCACAAAATGGATTCGCAGTTTCTTTCCGCAATGCTTTTCTAAAATCTCGTCAAGATTATACCGGCGGGCGATGACGAATATGCCCCTCTGAACAGTGATGAGGATCTTGAGTTTAGAGCCCGCCGACCTGTAGCCACGTTCTCGGAGCCGTGATCCCCGATCTAAAAGCAATTTATGGGGCGGCCGGCAGACCCAGGTTCTTCATGAACTCTTGCTGGTGATACTTAGTGAGTATCATGCCCGCTATCATCGCCTTGATGGATGTGGCATCGTTCCCGAAGAGCATGTCGAGCTTCTCCATCACGCGGACTGGGTCGAAGTCATTTTTTTTCAGGTCGTCAATCTCGAGAGAGTTCTCGAGGATTGGAGCGATCTGTTTTCCGAACAGCATCACTAATACCTCCCCTATGCATGCGTGAACCATATTATCGAGGTCTCTACGGGAGATCTTACCCTCTTTTTCGATGCTTTCGATTAATTCAACGAATCCCTTTTTGCTGAATATTTTCATCGTCACCCTGATCACCTTTAACTGTAGTTTTAACCAAATATCTCTACTATTAAGGCAATAAATTATTAATCTTTTTGCTGTTCTGTTATTTTGCTCTTTGAGCAGGAGGTGAAACTTATTGAAAAAGAGGACAGTGGCCTTCATAGTGCTACTGGCACTACTGGCAAACGCCTACTGTGTAACATCCGCTACATTGACGGTGACCCCCGATGAGCCTTTGAGCTTGTTCGAATTGGTCAGCTGCTTGGGCAAGTCAACCGTGGCGTTTGCAGACCCAGTGCCAGGAGGACCGGGCTCGGGTGGCGATTAGAAACCTAGGAAAGAAATAATACAAACTTCAGAAATGAATAACAGATATGGAAGAGGCAGGCAAAGAGACCATAGACGTCAGGATACGAGACGCCTTCGCTTCGTGGAAGAAGCTCGACGAGATGGACGTCAAAATACTTGAGGGTCTCTCATTTTTGGGCCCGAGAAACCTGGCTTCGATAGCCGAACACCTTCGGACTCCTACGAGCACTGTGAGATACCGCGTCAAGAGGATGCTTGAAGACCGAATTTTATTTCTCCACATAAACCCGTACCACACCCACATGGGCCTCAAGAAAGCCCTTGTCTTCATCGAGGCGGAACCCGGGTACGAGGACGTCCTGTTGGATTGCGCCAGGGTGAACGATTTTTGGTTGTTCCTGTGCCGGATATACGGTCCGTACGAGGGGTGCGGGGGCATATGGACCGTTCCGAGGGGCAGGGACGATGATTTCATCTCATTCCTCCAGAGCCTGATAGACCTGGGTGTCGCGAGGTCTTACGATGTGAACTGGACAACGTGCCACGAGGGCATCCCCGTCAAGGCCCGCTGGTATGACACCGTGGAAAACGAGTGGGCCTTCAACTGGTCCGAATGGATGGAGGAGGTGGGCAGCATCGAGGGCGAACTCCCTTGGACGCTCGTCGAGCCGAGGGACTGGCCCATAATGGTCGATCAAGACGACCTCCTCATCATCAAGGAGCTCGAGATAGACGGCAGGAGGAGCCTGACGGACGTCTCCAAGAGGCTCGGCATCCCGTTCGAGCGGGTGAAGTACCACTTCAGGGAGCACGTGTCGAAGAGGAAACTGATCGAGGGCTACAACGTGGAGATATACCGCTTCCCCTTCCTGTTCACCGAATACCTCTTCTTCAAGTTCGAGTTCAACTCGCACGAGCAGTTGACCAGGTTCGCCCTCTCCCTTCGGGACAAACCCTTCCCGTTCCACATCGGTAAGGTCATCGGCGAGAACGCCCTGACGACCCACATCTACCTCCCGAAATGGGAGTTCAGGAGGTTCATATCCGCTCTGTCGAAACTGATAAGGAGGGGGTTCCTCAGGGACTATCACTACGTTATCCAGGACATGTACCAGAGCTGGAGGGAGACCATCCCGTACCAACACTTCAACGACGGCAGGTGGAACTACGACGGCGACAAGCTTCAGGAAAAGATCGGGAGAATCCTGGAGGAGAACGGCCTCGGAAGCAGGTAGGCCGGATTAACGTTCAGGAAATCGTTCAGCAGAAAGAATCTTATCCCGAATGCGGATGTATAAATCGGTGTAAACATGCCACTCGTCGAGATAAAGTGGTTCAAGGGCAGGGACGACGCCACGAAGGCGAAGACCATAGAGCTCGTCACGAAGGCCATCTGCGAGGCATGCGGGTGCGCCCCGGACGCCGTGACGGTAGTAATCCAGGACGTGGACAGGGCGTCCTGGGGCAGGGGAGGCAAGGCCTACTCCTGACCATTTTTTTTAATTAACGCTGCTCCAGTGATCTCTCCAGTTCCTCTATGACGGCTCCCTTCCCCATGGCGGCGACGTACGGTCCGAAGCGAGGACCCTGCCTCTGGCCTATGAGTATCCTGTAGAGCAGACGGAAGAGGACTCCGGGGCGCATCCCCTCCGCCCTGGCAACCTCGAAGACGGAGCCCTGGTAACCGTCCTCGTCCTCGGCGGCCCTCAACGCCCCTATCACGCCCCTCAAGGCCCTCGATTCCTCCGGCGTCATCTCCACCCTCTGCACCTCGGCTCCACCGTAGTCCTCGACCCAGTTCAGGGCGTAGTTCACCCTCTCCTTGAGGCCAGTTTCCCCGTCGCTTAGATATCCGTAGTTTTCGAGTTTCTCCTTGATGAAGTCGTGCTCCGCTCCCTTCGGGGCGACCCTGGCGAGGTTGATCATCAGGTTGTAAGGGACGTGGACGCTGGGCTCTTTCGGTGTCTCCAGCATCAAGCAGTACTCGTAGAGGCCCGTGAGCTTCGCTCTCTCCATCTCGTCCGTCACCTTCTTCCTGCCGAAGTAGACATCCTCTAGCTCGTCCAGCTCGTCCATGTGGGGGGGGATACTGTCGATGGAACCGATCTTGGTCCCCACGAACCGTTTGAAGAGGAGCAGGTTAAGGGACTGGGGTGAGCCGTACTTGTACCAGACCTGGGGGGTGAATACGTTGCCCGCGGACTTGGATATCTTGGCGCCCCCCTTGTCGAGGAAAAGTTCATACTGGACGTGCATTGGCGGCTCGTACCCGAGGATCTCACGGCATATGCGGTCGTTTACCCTGACCGAGTCGGCTATGTCCTTGCCGTAGGCCTCGAATCGGATGTCCAGCGCCCTCCACCTCGCCGCGAACTCGCCCTTCCATGTGAGCTTGCCCTTGCCGGCGAGGACATCCGCCTCTCCCTCGTGGCCGCAGCCCCCGAGCCACCTGCCCTTCACCTCCATCCCCTGGCACCGGTAGAGCACCCTGTGCTCCTCTGGGATGTACCTGTAGGCGTTTGTGGTGTATATCCGGCCGCAGCTCTCACAGACTGCGAAGTATGGCAGGGTCTCTGTGTACTTCTCCTGGCCCATCTCCTCCTTTATGATCTCACCTATCCGATCGGCGTTCTCCATTATCGTGAGTATCTCGTCGTTGAGGATGCCCTCCTCGTAGACCTTATTGCCCGACATGAAGTGATACTCGGCTCCGCTGATTTCAAGGGCCTCCAACAGCAGGGATGACATGTGTTCGCCGAAGCTGTCATGGCAGTCGCCGAAGACGTCAGGTATCGATGTAACAGGGTAGCCGAGCCACCTCTCCATCTCATCGGGCATACCAGCGGGGACCTTCCTAAGGCCGTCCTTGTCATCTGAGAAGGTTATGAACTCAGATTCGTACCCTTGGACACCGACTGCCATCGCCACGGCACAGTTCCTGAGGGCGTCCCCTAGGCTCCCGATGTGGGGGAAGCCCGAGGCCCCCAGGCCGCTCTCTGTCCTGATCAGGTCCAGGCTCCGGCCCATGCCTCTCTCCCTCTGGATCAGCTCGGCCGCGGCCTTGTCGTACCATGTTCCGCGTCCTATTATCTCGGGCACCCCTGGCACCACGGAGTATTGATTGGGCGAGTTTTATAAAAAGGATGGGTGGTAATGCGTAGTCAGGCTTAAAGAAGGGTGTGTCATAATCCCGTTGGGTATGGAAGAGGTAGGTGAGGAAAGGAAGAAGCCGAGCCTGATGGTGACGAACCTCCTGCTGATCGCCACCATCTCCATCCAGCTCTACCTTTACATATTGGGGCCGTCGAAGGCCCTGGGGCTCTATGAGACCTACTCCCTCGTGCCGGTCAACCTGTTAGGAGGCATCAACGTAGACAGCATCATCACCTACATGTTCCTCCATGGGAACCTGGTGCACCTGTTGGTCAACAGCGTCGCCCTCTACGGCGCGGGCAGCATAGTGGAGAGGGACATCGGCCATGTCAAATATCTGCTCGCGTTCGTGGCGTCGGGGGTCGCGGCGGGCCTCGTCCACTGCATCCTCAACCCGTCTTCGGAGATCCCGCTCGTGGGCTCCTCAGGCGCCATCTTCGGGGTCATAGCGGTCCTCTTCCTGCTGATGCCCTTCAAGATCACCTTCGCCCTCGTCGTGCCCATTCCTTCGGTCATATTGGGCATAATGCTGAGCCTCGTCGAGCTCTCGGCCTTCTGGATGGCCAGCGACTTCGGCGTCGCCCACGATGCCCACCTCGCCGGATTCGTCACGGGCGGGATCTGCGCATTCATAATAGACAAGAAGAGGGCCGTGAAGGGGCTTTTCATCGCTGCCGTGGTCCTCGCCTTGATATACTATCTGGGAGTCTACTTCAACCTGTTACCTGCCCGTGGTTGAGCTCCGAAACGACCCTCGGGAGCTCTCCTAAGTGCTCGATGACCCGGTCGACCCCCGCCTCCTCAAGCAGGCGGCGCTTGGTGAAATGGGAAGGCACGGCGATCGCGTATATCCCCGCAGACTTCGCAGCCCTGACGTCTCTGACGCTGTCACCGACGACGACTCCCAGGGATGGATCTATGTCCATTTCTGCGAAGCACCTCAGTATCTGATCCGGGTAGGGCTTCATCCTCAGACCCGCTCGGCGGCCGACTAGGGCCGCGAAGTAACTGCGGATGCCCTTGATCTCCAGTATCCGTTCAGCGACCCCCTCGGAGTTCGAGGTCGCGACTCCCATCTTTATCCCCTTCTCCCTCAGCCACTCCAGGGAAGGTAAGCACTCTGGCATGAGGTGGCACTCGGCCACGCCCTCGGCCTCGCAGGACTCGACGGCAATGTAGGCGTCCAGCTGGATTCGCTCCACCTTAGAGCTGGGCAGAGTCTTAGAAAGCTCGTCCCTCACGAGGTTCAGCATGCTGAAGAGGCCCTTCTCGCTGCAGCGATGGATCAGGTCCTCCGGGCAGCCACACGCCACGTAGGCCTCGACTGCTCTTTTAAGGGCCTCTTTCCATTCGACGAACCCGCCCAGGTTGACAAGGGTCGCGTCGAGATCGAAGATGACGCCCTCGACCATAACAGGCGCCAAGAATCCACCCTCGGGAAATGCCGGGGGGCGATTATTCCCTCTTCGACTTGAAGATCGTGAGGCTGCAATGGCCGCACGTGTACCTGTCGCCGTGGTCCGCCATGAAGTAGCCCCTGCCGCACCTGTTGCAGAAGGGGCGCTTCCTTTCTATCTTCCCGTCCTTTGTCTCGTACAGCTCGTGGATCTTCTTTTTCGACACGTCTAACCCTCCTCCGCTTGCTTCGAGGGCTGCTGGTTCCTATTTATTATGTGCTCGGGCTCCACCTCGAAAGCCTTCGCGGCGTCGTCGTAGACGTGGGCGAGGCCCACCGTGGTGTTCGTTCCCGATCTAGTCTCGATGTGCCTCACCCAGACCCTGTCGATGTCGGCCTTGAGGAGGACAGCGATCTCCCGCCTGACCTCAGACCTGCTCGGGGTCGAGGGCTCCTGGATCTCGAAGGTCACCTCCCTCCGACCGATGAGGGGGTTCTGCTTGGTTGCCGTAAGCTCCGTCTTCAGCTCAGCACTCCTCCATCCGGGCCATGAATCCCTCCGCCCAGCCCTTTCGCTCCTCGGACACCTCCACCACGACCATCCCCTCACGGGGCTGACCGTATACGATCAGGGACCCCAGGGGCATCAGTGATATGAGGGGCAGGACCAGGAGGTCTTCCTCGCCCTCAACGATTACCATCGCCATGTTATTAAGGGTTACCGCATCCTCAAGGACGGCCCACGCTTCCGAGTCCACGGTGCCAGCTTGGTTCCTGGTCCTGTGGATCTCCCTTTCGCCGTGGTCGAGAGGGCCCACATTGACCCTCATCACCCTGTGGTCGACGACAACTATGTCGGGTTCGAGACCATTGTCCAGTATGTTCTTTGCCGTGAAGTCGCCCACGACGGCGAACATCGGCGGGTCGAGCTTCCTGAGTATTTCGCCAAGTAGTAGAACCGTCTCCGAGGGTTCACCCTTCAGGAGCCTGCCCAGTGGCGTCTTCAGCTCGGACCGCATGTCCTCAGGGAGGCTTAGGGTGACCCTCCTCGGCCCGGGAGGACGGCGGCTATCTGATCTTGAGGGCATAATGGCCCTCTTTCTTGATCTCCATCTTCTGGGCGATCTGGGACCCCTCGGGATCGAGGATGATGAGGAGGCCCGAGAAGTCGTCGCTTAGGTCAGTGCTCCTACAGATGGGGCAGGCTGACTCCTCGGTTATGATCTTGCATACCCTGCAGGCCCGGCTCATTCCTTGGCATCCACCTCCTGGGGCTCGGTCTCGGCTATCTCCTTCTCTATCCACTCGAGCTTCCCGAGGAAAGGCTGCCGAGCTGTCACCCCGATCTTGCCCGAGCTCCTGCCTCGTGGGAATGAGACGGCCACGATCCTCACCCTGAAGACGTCCCCACGCTGTATTGTCCGGCCGCTCTCCCTCCCTAGGAGGACCCCCTGCCTCTCGTCGTAGGAGATGAAGTCGTCCATTAGCTGGGAGACGTGGAGGAGGGCGTCCACAGGTCCAATCCTGAGGAATGTGCCAAAGTCCGCCACCTCAACGACCTCCCCCTCGATCACCTCTTGGAGCTCCGGGTAGAAGGTGAGGATGTCGAAGACGACGTGGTGGTGCGTCCCCCCGTCCCCGGGGAGGATGCGGCCGACGGGGTTCACCTTGAGGTCTATGACGCTTATGACGTATCCGAGATCGTCGTCCACGAGCCCCTCGTACTTCGACCTCAGCTCCTCAAGGGCAGCGTCCTCCAGGGGATAGCCGAACCTCGTGGGGGCGATCCGGATGGTGTCCCTCATGGTGACTTTATTGAACATGCCCAGGCTCGCCTCTTCTAAACCTTGATCCTCGGATAAAAGTCTTATTGAATCGGCCCGGCACAGGCCTCACAGCTCTATGAGGGTCTCGAAGGAGAACTTGTTGATGATGTCGTTCAGATACTGCTTCCAGTCGTCCCCTACCGTTACGAGCACGTATATGCCCGCGACGTCGGCCCTCTGGTTGACGACGAGGTCCACCAGGGCCTTCACCGTCTCTCCGGTGCGCACGACGTCGTCTATGATGAGCACGCTGTCCCTCTTCCTGATCGCCGCCCTCGGCACGTAGAGGGTCTGCCTGATGGCCGAGCCCCTCGGGATGTAGGACTCCTCGACGAAGTCGTTGATCCCGACCTCCTTCCGGTCCTTCGCTACGACGAGATCGACCTCGAGGAGGTTGGACACGAGCGTCGAGACGGGTATGCCGTCGACCGCCGCCGTGAGCACCTTCGTAACCCTGCGGCCGGCGAACTTTTCGAGGGCGTAGTTGGACATTATCTTGAGCCAGGTGATCTCCGAGACGAGGGGGGTGTTGTCGAAATACCCTTCCTCGTCGAAGTTGATCCGCTTCTTGAGCTCGTCCTTGATGTTTGTTATTTCCATCAGCTTCTCGTAGAGGCCCTTGGCCCTTTCGTAGCTCGGGAGGACGTGCCCCCTCATGTACCTGCTGAGTATCGGGGGGCTGAGGCCGAGTAAGTCCGAGAGCTCCTGGTACGTGTGGCTCTCGCTCGCCACCTTGAGGAGGTCGGTGATCATCATCCTATACTTCAATTCTCTGACTCTGGTCTCCATGTCCATCCGCCCGTTCTTGGCCTTACTGGCGGGCCTGAGGGGAATTGAACCCCTGACCACCGGGTGTCTCCGACCGAGGTCTTAAAAGCCCGATGCTCTGCCTTGCTGAGCTACAGGCCCAAGGCCGCGAATCGTTTACCCTTTTGGGTCAACAGTGTATTTAACTGTTTAGGGTTTTGCAGTATTTAGTAAATTTTGACCCGTAAAGTGTCTATATAGTGGAAAATTACCGTGAATAGACGGATATGACAATACTCGTCGTTTCAGGCATTGAGGATGACTGATTTGGGAAAAAGGCATGAAAGATCATCCGAAAAGGCTTATTAGCGTGGAGTCTTCCTATCGTCTCCGAGCTACCTGCGGCTGGATGGTTCAGGCGGCCGTGGACGCGTGTCGGCGGATTCCAGCCTGGCAAGACTTCAGCCCCCCATGAACAAACTCGGGGAGAGCTGAATACCCGGGTTCAAATCCCGGCGGCCGCACCACTTTCCGATTGTGTTAACGACGATGAATTAAGCAAGCGGGAGAAATCTAACCGTGAAATAAGATAAAAAATATTTTTTCAATGAATATTAAGGAAGTCTATATTAAGCGTGGAAAATATTACTCATTTATTGGTAATAACTTTTTTATGGGTAAATCTCCTACCGATGAGAGGTGTGTTTCATGTCCTCTTTGCCCTCAAAAACTTTAGTGTTCATCGCCGTGATGAGTGCCTTGGGGAATGTCTTGTCTGCACTATCTATCACAATATCCCCCATAATCCCCTCGATTCCACTTGGCCCGATAAGCGTATCCCTGGCCCTCGACCTCTCCCACGTGACGACATTCATCGCAGCCCTGTTCGGGGGCCCGATAATCGGGGGCCTCACCGGGATGATTGGCGGGCTCGTCGCGGCATATAGGTTCGGTTTCTCCAGCGGTAACCTCATCACCGGCTTCAGCCTGCCGATCGGGAAGGCCCTCACTGGGGTCACCGCCGGATACGTCATGAGTTCATATGGCCTACTTAACAGGCACAGGCTCTCGACCGTCTTGATAACCGTGATCTCCTACATCCCGGAGGGGATTTTCACGGCCTTCGTGTTCCTCTACATGCTTCAGCCCGTCTTCGGCCTCCCCATGGCCGTGATAAGGATCATAACAACGCAGATCCTGGTGAAGGCCCTCTTCGAGATGGTCGTGATGGGGCTGTTGCTCGCCGCGATGATGGGTAACCAAGGCTTCACCGGGTACGTCAAGGGCTTCTTCGCCAGGCCGGAAAGCCGGATGTAACCATTTCACGAACAATTTCTAGCATCATTTTGCTAGAGTTGATCACTCTTCGCTCAATGCATGTCCTGCTTCGTTCATATGGAAAAGGATGATGCTGGACGCTCGAAGTTTATTAAATAGATTGAATCAGGTGTTCTTTCAGGGATCTAAATGTCTGATGTGAAGGCCATTGTGGGCGGCAGGCTGATCGACGGCACTGGATCTGAGCCTTTGGAGGGCTCCGTCGTCGTCGTAGAGGGAAATAAGATCAGGGCGGTTGGAAGGAAAGGCGACGTAGATGTGCCCTCCGGAGCCGAGGTCTTGGACGCCTCGGGAAAGACGGTGATGCCGGGCCTGATAGAGGCCCACACCCATCCCCTGGGCGAGCGGAGCCTGGAACCGGGTTTCAGAAAATACTACGACAACTTGGTTTCTTCACCGGTTTTGCCGCTGCTGAAGAGCGTCGATGTGCTGAGGAGGCTCTTGACCTACGGCGTGACGTCCGTGAGGATACTTCACGGGCCATACCCTCGGCACCTGAGATGAGGGGCGAGTGGCTCGTGGCCCTCAGGACCGCGGTGGAGAAGGGCTACTTCCCCGCACCCAGGATAGTGGCAGCCGGCTGCGTCTTCCCCACGGCCGGCCACATTTACTCCATGGTACCGCCCTCCCTCGTTCGGCCCGGGTGGAGGGGCGCGGACGGAGTATAGGAGGTGAGGAGGCAGACCCGCGAGTGCCTCGCCGAGAACGTCGACGTCATCAAGCTCCTCGGCCCAACCGGGGGCGGCGGCCTGGGCCACGACGGCCCCAAGGTGCAGGGATGCACCCTCGAGGAGATAGAGGCCGCAGTCGAGGAGGCCCACTGGAAGGGGGTGATGGTCTCCGCCCACGCCCACGGCGGG
>Ga0224506_10003534_pt1 | contig 10307 bp, 9 predicted proteins | sample SF_Jan12_sed_USG_2_FD_169108 | JGI IMG/M metagenome (GOLD analysis project Ga0224506, IMG submission 169108) | Sediment microbial communities from San Francisco Bay, California, United States - SF_Jan12_sed_USGS_8_1 | ecosystem: Environmental > Aquatic > Marine > Sediment | place: USA...
TTGCTATTGTTGTGATAATTTTTTGTGTTCGTCTTTTTGGATTACAAATAGTAAACGGAGAAGACTTTCTGGCAACCAGCGAGAGAAATCGTCTGGAGCGTATCCCAATTTTTGCGGAACGTGGTGTCATATACGACAGAAATGGTGTCGAACTAGCATGGAATGAAAAACATTCAGGCGAGGAACCTTTTTCATTCCGAAAATATAAAACTGGTGGATTTGCGCACTTGTTGGGTTACGTGAAATATCCAACCAAAGATAGCTCTGGTTTTTACTGGAGAAAAGCAATCGAAGGCAAAGATGGAATTGAAAAATGGCTCGATGATTACATCGGCGGTCAAAACGGAAGTAAGCTTATCGAGGTAAACGCCAGATTTGAAACAATATCAGAAAGTTCAGTAATAGCCCCAAAAGATGGAGATAATATAACATTAACTATTGATTCTGATTTGCAACATGCTTTGTACACCAATATTAAAAATACTATTGATACATTTGATTATCAGGGTGGAGCAGGGGTAGTAATTGATGTAACCAATGGTGAAATAATCGCGTTGGTTAGCGCACCAGAATATGATTCTAATATACTCTCAGTTGGAGAAGACAAACAAGCCATAACAGATTTTTTCGATCACCCCGGTAAACCATTCCTGAACCGAGCGGTCAGTGGTGTGTATACGCCAGGGTCAATTGTAAAACCATTTGTTGCATTGGCTGCCTTGCAAGAAGGAATAATAACAAAATCATATCAATTCAGATCTATAGGGCAAATTGAAATTCCAAACAAATATGATCCAGATAATCCGTCTATTTTTCGAGACAACCGACCGGATGGATACGGCATGACGAATGTGACCAAAGCTATAGCCGAATCTGTAAACACTTTTTTCTATGTAATATCTGGTGGGTATCAAGGGCGTGATGGACTAGGCATAGACCGTATCAGTAAAATAATGCGAGACTTTGGGTTCGAAACATTAACTAATATCGATATTCCAGGAGAGGCAATTGGCGTTGTTCCAAATCCAAAATGGAAAGAAAAGATTTTTGGCGAAGGCTGGCGACTGGGAGATACATACATCACAGGAATTGGGCAATTCGGATTCCAAGTAACACCAATACAAATGGTTCGGTCAGTATCGGCTCTGGCAAACGGTGGAATATTGGTGAGCCCTCATGTTGTAAAAGATCCATTATCAACTGACTCTAAATTAGAAAACATAAAAGATGTTTCTGCTGAACATTTGAAAACTGTACACGAGGGGATGCGTCAAACGGTAACAGATGGTACTGCTCCGGGATTAAATGTATCGTACGAAAAATTTGCAGCAAAAACAGGAACGGCACAAGTTGCAGGTAAAACTCGAATCAACTCTTGGGTGACTGGATTTTTCCCGTACGAACAACCTAAATATGCGTTTGTGATTGTTATGGAGAGGGGTCCACTTGAAGGAGCCCCCAGTGCAACATGGATTGCTAGATGGGCATTTGATGACCTGCGCGAAATAAATCCGGAATTTTTCACCCCCAAGCAATAGACATAGGTTGAACCTCTGTCTATTGCTTGGGGTGGATTTTGCCTTGAATTTTATTGAAATTCTGGTATGATGCGCCGTATGACAGACTATTTTATTACTCCAGCAAAAATAAAGGAATTGAAAAAAGAACTATTAGAACGAGAAAACACAATGCGTCCAGAAATTTTGGGACGTGTAAAAGTCGCCAAAGAACGTGGTGATTTGTCAGAAAATGCAGAATATCACGACGCTCGAGATGAACAAAGAAAAAATGAGGAGCGAATCAAAGAAATAAAAACGATTGTTTCCGAGGCAACTATCGTCAAAACCCATTCGACTGACATTGTTGGTATTGGCTCAACCGTAACATTCACCAAAGATGACGGAACTGAAAAAACTTTTACTTTGGTTGGGCCCGAAGAGGCCGACATGACCGCAGGAAAAATTTCATTCAAGTCACCGATTGGTGGTGCATTGATGGGGAAAAAGGTAAAAGAAGACGCGCTGGTTCAAACCCCAGCCGGAGAAATGAAATACACAATCAAAAAAATCGTATAAGGAAAAAAGCCCCACTGGGGCTTTTTCTTTTTAAATGACAAAACACCAATTTTCCGCTATAATTTGACGTATTAATCCATAACTCTTAATTATTATCATGGCATCACTTGACGAAATACGCACAGCCCGTCTGGCAAAAATAGAAACTCTGAAAAATGCGGGGATGAATCCCTATTCTCCGTCAGTCCCGCGCGATATGTCGTTGGCAGACGCGGCGCAGGATTTTTCCGAAATCAACGAGACAGATAAACCTGTTTCGTTGGCTGGGCGCGTCATGGCTATTCGCGGATCAGGCGCAATCATGTTTGTTGTCTTGCGCGAGGGAAACCACGATTTCCAAGCCGTTCTAAAAAAAGACGAAATAGATACAGAAAAATTTGCGCTGTTCCAGGATGCCGTAGATATGGGAGATTGGATTTCTGTTACTGGACCATTGTTCGTCACCCAAAAGGGACAAGAATCTATTTTGATTAACGATTGGACCATGGGATCAAAATCATTATTACCAATGCCAGAAAAATGGGCAGGTCTGACTGACGACGACGAGAGAATGCGCAAACGATATTTGGAAATTATTTCTGACACAGATGTGTATGACCGTTTTGCAATGCGAACAAAAATAGTAACAGCCATTCGAACTTTTATGGATGACCGTGATTTCATGGAAATTGAAACACCTATTTTGCAAACACAGGCTGGTGGGGCTATGGCGCAAACTTTTAAAACTCATCACAATGACTACGACATGGATATGGTTTTGCGTATCAGTTTAGAATTGGAACATAAAATGCTGATGACTGCGGGATACCCACGTATTTATGAAATTGGGAAAAACTTTCGTAACGAGGGGTCTGATCCAACTCACATCCAGGAATTTACCATGATGGAATGGTACGCGGCTTTTGCTACACTGGAAGACAATATGACATGGACGCAAGAATTGCTAAAACATTTGGCTAGTGACATTATTGGTAAAACAGAATTTACTGTTACAGATGCCGATGGAAATAATACAACAGTAGATTTCGCAGGAGATTGGCCACGGGTGAAATTCGGTGATTTGGTTATGAAAAATGTAGGAATAGATATTACCAGCGCCAGCGATGGTGACGTTGCAGACAAAGCCATAGGGCTGGGCATGGACAAAACCGAAGCTGGAAAAACAGGTCGCGCAAATCTGTTAGATTTTATATACAAAAAAACATCACGTAATAAAATTATCAACCCAACATTCGTTACAGATTATCCAGGGAACTTGAAACCATTGGCTCAACAAAACGACGATGGAACAGCACGTGTCGCGCAGTTGATTATTGCCGGAGCCGAAATCACAAATCAATATGCCGAATTAACTGACCCCGTACGGCAACGCGAACTATTGAAAACCCAATCTGATGCAAAATCAGCAGGTGATGCCGAGGCAATGGAGATCGACGAACGATTCCTGACCGCCATGGAGCACGGTATGCCACCCATGACAGGGTTTGGGATGGGAATTGACCGATTGGTTGCAATACTGACTGAACAAAAGAACCTGCGGGATATTATCTTCTCCCCGATAATGAAGACAAAGGAATAAATTAGACGAGATTTTATAAAATAATGAAAAAGCCCCTGCGAACGCAGGGGCTTTTTCATTTATCCACAGAATGTGCTATTGTGGAGGGTAGTGGGATGAATTATAATAGAAGTGGGATGAAGTGGGGAATTTAAAAAAACGCAGTTTTTATTAAATTTCCCATCCTGAATACAACCGTAGGTGTGTATTCAGGATCCAGATAAAATCGGAATTCATATAGTTCATCACACTAAAATACGACTTTTTATATGCTTCTAGGAGAATACATACATACTTTGGATACAAAAAAACGGTTATCAATGCCATCAAAATTCCGCAAGGAATTAGGCACAACCGTTATTGTTACTCGTGGACTCGACGGATGTTTATTCGTCTATTCAACCAATGAATGGAACAAATTCACCGAGAAGCTAGCCGACCTGTCTATGGGGCAATCTGATAGCCGTGCGTTCAATCGCTTCTTGTTATCAGGTGCCGTCGAAACAGATGTCGACAAAGCTGGTCGTATTTTAGTGCCTGACTTTCTCAAGTCCTTTGCAAAGTTAACATCGAAAGTAGTTGTTGCCGGCGTGCACAACCGCGTAGAAATTTGGAATGAAAAAGCATGGAATGCATACAAAAAATCTGTCGAAATCAAAGCCGATGCATTGGCTGAAAAACTGGGGGATATTGGAATGATTTAAAAATATTATGAAAACTAACATTCACATACCAGTTTTATCTGCAGAGGTAATAGACAGCCTTGACCTTGACCCAAACGACACAGTCGTAGACGCGACTTTGGGCGGGGCAGGGCATGCGCTCCAAATTACAGACAAACTTGGATCAGATGGTCATTTCATTGGAATTGACACTGATCCGTTGGCTATAAAATTCGGAGAAGATGTATTGTCAGATGCAAAATGTAGTGTTGACTTGGTTCGCGCTAATTTCCGAGATATATCAAAAATTCTGGATTCATTACAAATCAAAAATGCAGACAAAATATTGATGGACCTAGGCTGGAGCAGTAATCAAATAGAGGACCCAGAACGCGGGTTTTCATTTATGGCTGATGGTCCTCTGGACATGCGATTGAATCCTGACGCTGAAATATCGGCTCACACGGTCGTGAATGAATGGGGCGAGGACACAATCGCAGATATCCTATACGGTTTCTCTGACGAGCGTTTCTCGCGTCCCATAGCCCGCAATATCGTCGAGGCACGCGAACAAGTCGAAATTACAACAACAGGGCAATTAGCCGAAATTGTTGCAAATTCAATACCAAAACGATTCCATCCAAAACGTTTGCATCCAGCCACTAAAACATTCCAAGCCATTCGCATGGCAGTCAATGACGAACTGGGAGCATTGAAACAAGGAATGACAGATGGATTTGTCAAGCTATCAGCCAACGGCATAATGTCAATCATCACTTTTCATAGCACCGAAGACCGCGCAGTCAAAAATTACTTTCGATCGTTAAAACAATCAGGAGCAGGAGAACTAATCAATAAAAAACCGATTACCGCCTCTGAAACAGAATTATTAAATAATCAACGCGCACGATCAGCAAAACTACGTGCAATAAAAAAACTTTAACAAAAATATATGACATTTTCACGAAACAATATAGCAGGAATTCTTGTCGCAATTATTGCGATTCTAGGTGGGCTATATCTCTATTTCCTAGGTGGAACTGTTGTGGCAATTGCCGAACACAAAGACGCACAATCAGAAATTCGTGATATGACATCCAGCCTTGCTGAATTAGAATTAGAATATTACAATATCAGCTCATCACTATCGACAGGAGCTGTTGCGGTAAACGGGTTCGAGCAACCAAACAATCGATATTTTGTCGCACGTAGCGTAGATTCAGCCGTGGCATTAATAACAGAATAGACGTGATATAATTTGTCACATCTATGACAAAATCTTTTCAAGAAAAAACCACCAAAATACGACTACGTATTATTTCAGGTGGTTTTTTATTGATGGCGATTCTTATTGCTGCTCGATTATTTACAGTCCAGGTAATTCACTCTGATATTTACTCTGCCCGAGCAGAACGTCAATATATTCTCCCCGAAGGAAGCATTTTTGAACGTGGAAATATTTTCTTTACTGGACGAGATGGTGGATTAGTGTCTGCTGCCACATTAAAAGCTGGATATAGACTAGCATTAGTCCCTAGAAATATAACAGATGATCCTCAGGTAATATATACACGTCTGGCGCCTTTTTTAAATATAAGCCAGGAAACTTTTATATCTCGTGCCTCTAAGACAAACGACCCTTATGAGGAAATCGCAACACATCTGCCCGAAGATTCTGCGGAATATATAAAAGAAATGGATATAGATGGTGTTCAATTGATAAAAGAAAAGTGGCGTTTTTATCCAGCAGAATCACGAGCCGCACAAGTCATTGGATTCCTGGGATTTGATGGTGATAAACAATCTGGACGATATGGATTGGAACGAGAATACAACACGGTCTTGTCTCATGATAATAATTCTCCTGATGTTAATTTCTTTGCAGAAATTTTTACAGACTTGGGTAAAAAAATAAATACAGACATAGAAGACCGCCAAGGCGACATCATCACAACAATAGAACCACAGATTCAACTTTTTCTAGATGAACAAATATCAAATATTCAAAATAAATGGAGCAGTAAATCAGTTGGTGGAATTATTATGGACCCAAAAACCGGAGCCATCTATGCCATGGGCGGATCTCCGTCATTTAACCCCAACACGTTTGGGGCGGTTGATGATATTGGTGTTTACACCAACCCCAATGTTCAGAGCGTATTTGAAATGGGATCCATTATGAAACCTATTATTATGTCGATGGGTCTCGAGAGCGAATCAATAACAGCAAAAACAGAATATTTTGACCGCGGTGAAGTGTCCGTAGATGGTAGCATCATTCGTAACTTTGACCGAATGGGTCGTGGGCAAGTAACCATGCAAGACGTATTAAACCAATCATTGAACACAGGAATGGTTCTGGTCGCAGAGCGAACAGGAAACAAAACCATGCGTAATTATTTTGAAAAATTTGGCTTTACAGAAAAAACAGATATAGATTTACCAGGAGAACCCAACAATCTAACCAGCAACTTGAAAAGCAACCGAGCGATAGAATTTGCCAACATGGCGTTCGGACAGGGAATAGCAGTTACACCAATCAGCATGATCCGCGCTCTGTCTGCATTGGGAAATGGTGGGACACTGCCAACCCCGCATGTTGTACGCGCCATAAAACCAACTAACGGTATATTGCGTGACATAACACCAGAATCAAATACCCAGCGGGCTATTACAGTAGAAACTTCCGAAGAAATAACGCGCATGCTGGTTACCGTTCTGGACTCACAAAAAGACGGAGAATTGTCCATGCCAAACCACAGCATCGCCGCCAAAACAGGAACAGCGCAGATTGCCAACCCCGCAGGAGGTTATTATACAGATCGCAACCTGCACAGTTTTTTTGGATACTTGCCAGCGTATGACCCACAGTTTATTGTGTTGTTGTGGACCGAATATCCCAAGGAGGTCAAATTTGCCTCGCAAACCCTGATGCCTCCATTCCTGGAAACCGCTGAATTCTTGATTAATTATTATGACGTACCACCTGATAGGTAAAAATTTACCCCCAGCACAAATGTGATGGGGGATATTGGTTAGCTAATCTTTTTCTTCAACAAACTCCAGCTCCAATTGCGTTACACTTCCTGGAAAAGGAATTTCGACTTCTCGATTGCACTCCATGGAAAATATTTTATTTGATTCAACTAAAATTATATCACAAGGTTGAAACTTGATAATCCACTGTTTTTTAGATACTATGTGCAGTATTGGCCCCATCGTTAAATGAAGCAAGGAGCATAGCGGCTATGCTGATATTTATGCCGGAGTCATAATTTACAGAACGTAGTGATAATAAATTATAGACTCTCGGCCATACGGTTTACCGTTAGACCGAAAGTAATGTATAGTCTGCAACAGGAACTGTAACCACAAAACAATATACATGGTCCCATCGTCTAACGGTTAGGACACCAGGTTCTCAATCTGGTAATCAGAGTTCGATTCTCTGTGGGATCACAAAACACAAAGTCATCACGCAACGCGTGGTGGCTTTTGTGTTTTGCAGGGACCCACAGGGAATCGAAAGACGGAGGCTGCAAAGCCAGCGAGCGTAGCGAGATGAAGCCGAGTCAGGGTCGTGCGGCAAATGCGTAGCATTTGAACGTCTGACCGATTCTCTGTGGGATCACAACTTGACAATAGCATAATAATATGCTATTGTTACTGTAATAAAAATTGTTTTTAACTAACTAAATAAAACTAAATACAATGGAATACTTAAAGATATTCATTACCATCATGTTGGCTATGCTGACTACCTTTGCTGTTGTTAATACTATTGTTTCTGAGTGGAGCAATAGGGGGTTTATTCTTGATATCTGGAAAAGGTTTACCTTACGAATGTTTGCAGAAGTTTTTTCTGTGCTGATTATAGTTATAGTTGTCGGATTCACTTGTTATTTCACGTTGCCTTTTTTGAGATTCGGCTGGCTTAGCTTGTTTGTTGAAGGGGGTGGTAACATAGCGATTGCCCCAATAATGGAGGGAGCAAAATATTCATTTCAATTGATTCGGATACTTCCTCCAATTTTCTTGTTTTTCTTATTGGTAGCACTTCCGTTTTTTGCTAAAGCTGAAGAGGAAGCGTTCAGGCATGGATATGAAGATTGGAGGGGGATAGTTATACAGTCTATAAAGTTTGGATTAATCCACTTATTGGTCGGTATTCCCATCTACGCTTTTATTCCGCTCAGTATCGCAGGATTTTTCTTTGGCTATAAGTACAAAAGAGCTTTTGAAAAAAGTAGAAATAAAGGTACTGATGTTTATTGCTCTCGTGAAGAAGGTGTACTCGCTAGTACGGCTTATCATACTTTATACAATTCAATACTTATTTTATTTTTATTGATTGTTTGTATTGCAATGGTTTAAATTTAATTTATATTGAGTCCCGCCAGATTATAAGGTGGGGCTTTTTTTATTATATAGTTCTATAAAACAATAGGTAATGATTCACAACATGTATTCATAGAATCTAACGCTGTTATATGGCTGATAATCAAACATAAGCGGGCGTTGAAAAACTACTAAATACACGGTTCCATTTAATAACCATATTTTCTATAGTGTTCCATTGCAGGTACGGAGAGCTCACAAAATAGACCTAAAAAAATATGAATACAGAAAACAACAAAAAAATGTCGTATACTTTTCCACCGCTTTTGGAATCGTATCTTTCAATTTACCAAGACTATTGTGCATCCCTACTTGGTTGGCAGCTTGTTGATTTTGAATATCTAAAAAATAAAGTGTCGAAGCACCCTTCAGACACAGTAGGGTTAGGGTCCAACTCTCTGAAAACTTTAAATGATAGCTCTAGGGAAAAAATAAGTTTCTCTTTCTTAAAAAGCATAGGAAATATAATTAACAAAGATTTGAAACCTAATAAATATTTATCTTTCTTGGCCCAAATGACAGTTGGTCATTGCTGGGAAATACTTTCCATTGATTATAAAAATAAAACCGGAAATGATCTCAGGTCCATGCAAAATCCGGTAGTGCAATTTTGTAGACATATTAGAAATGGTTGTTTTCATGCAAACAAATTAAACATAACAATTACAATCAAACCAAGTGGAGCAGAATGGGGAGGAATAAAAATTACAAACAAAGATAATAATCGACAAATTTTTGCCAACGGAGTAAAAAATAAAAAAATAATCCTTGACTATGGTGATGTTTTGCTTTTATTATGTGACACATCAGCAATTATTAATTGCTACATAATAAAAAAGCAGCGCTAGGCTGCTTTTGGTAAATATTCGTATCCTTCTGGAACAACAACCGGGTCATTCAGATCTCCTGACCAGGATATTTCTCCATTCACAAACATTTTGGTGATAATGGGTTGCCAATGCTGTTCGGCTTCGCGGACAGATTGCTTCAAAGATTCCCATGATTCATGACCAGCGATTGGAATTAGAAATTCAAATATAATCGGGCCATCATCATATTTCGCTGTAACACAATGCATGGTAACCGCAGTATCTTCTAAATCACCAGATTGAAAACGCTTGAACGCTTCTTTGTGAACATTGTCACCATACATCCCAGCGCCGCCTAGTTCAGGCAAAATCCCAGGATGAATGTTGATTGTTTTGTTTTCTGGTAGCCCAACAGTCAATTTTAACCACCCAGACAATGAAATATGTGTTGGTTGAAATCTATCCAGAATCTTTTGATATTCATCAGCGCCGCGTGGCATAGGGAAGTGGCAAAAAGTAATTCCATATTTGTCGGCTATTTTACGGACCCCACCGTGTTCATGGTTAGACACCACAGCAACTATAGGCAGCCCAGCATTAATCAACCCCTCGAACCCTGAACCCCCACCATCTTTTGATCCAGAGGCAAATACAAGTAATTTTTTCTCCATATTGTTTTCTGTTTTTTCGTTCATATTCAAGCCTGTATACTATATCATTTTTAAAATTTTTCAAGGGTAATCAATTTTTGATCTACAAAAAAACACCCGACATAATTCGCCGGGTGTTTTGAAAAAGTATAAAG
>Ga0224506_10003535_pt1 | contig 10307 bp, 8 predicted proteins | sample SF_Jan12_sed_USG_2_FD_169108 | JGI IMG/M metagenome (GOLD analysis project Ga0224506, IMG submission 169108) | Sediment microbial communities from San Francisco Bay, California, United States - SF_Jan12_sed_USGS_8_1 | ecosystem: Environmental > Aquatic > Marine > Sediment | place: USA...
ATAGTATCAGCCATTGATAAATCAGAAGCCTTAAATTTAACTATGAAATAGTATCGAATAGCTGACAGAAAATAGATTGTGACTAACCATGCAAATACGGTTTGATTTGATACTTCATTATAAAAAATAGCTGTTATACCCGTAGCCGTTGCAACAACGCCAATCAACGCAGTATTCGCCTGTTGATATAATGTTTTAATGAGACTGGCATCTATATTTAACTGTTGTGAGGACGTGTGATTTTTTAACTCTGCAGATGCGATATTGTGCATATTGATGTTGTCTCTATTTCCCTGTTTTCAGTTTTGTTTGTATTCTATTTAAAATTCGGCGTGAAGATCAACATTTGATATAATAAACACATTATAAAGCAATATAATCTCCATAGCATCTAGCTCCATCAGCTTATAACCAGATTACGAGAAAAAATCATGATAAATTATTTTGTTAATCGCACTCTCAATAAAATTATGAGTGCAACCACGATCGTGTTAGCATGTTTATCCACCAACACATTTGCACAATATACAACAACATCAGCTATTGATAAGCAAAGTCATATCGCCCTTACTGTTTACAATAACAATCTGGCACTGATTAAAGACACACGCAATATTTCACTTAAGGCAGGAAAAAATCGTCTAATCTTTGAAAACATTAGCGCTAAAATCAAACCGGAAACAGCCAGCCTTAACACAACAAATGACGAAAATCCCATAAAGCTAATCGAACAAAGTTTTAATTACGATTTAATAACACCCAAAAACTTACTTGAAAAACATCTGGGTCGTGACGTAAAAGTCATTCGAACTAACCCGGCAACAGGCGTAGAAACAGCACTTAATGCAACAGTGCTAAGCGTTACCAACGGCATTGTATTACAAATCGGAAATCATATTGAAACGGGTATACCGGAGCGAATTCAGTTTCCTGACGTTCCCGATAATTTGCGAAACAAACCCACACTCATTATCGATCTGGAGCAACAGCACTCTGCTAGCCAGGCATTTGATTTAAATTACCTAAGCACAGGCCTAAGCTGGAAAACAGATTATGTCGCACAAATTAATTCAACAGAAACGTCACTTAACCTTAACGCATGGGTAACACTCACAAACCAGAGTGGTAGTTCATATAAGAACGCTCAAATCCAACTTGTCGCCGGAAATGTAAACCAGGTACGCAGCACAAGGTACAACAAACAAAATTTTGAACGAGAAAGAGTTTCACTAGCAAACATATCTCAGGCCAAAGAAGAATCGCTACTTGATTTTCACCTGTATTCATTACCAAATAAAACCGACATCTTAAACAACCAAAGCAAACAGATTGCATTATTCAGTCGAACAGAAATTCCGGCTCAAAAAACCTATCGCATCAGCGGCTCTACACACTATTATCAAAACAGATATGCAGAAATTGACAGAAAAGATAATCCCGATATTAATATTAACTTCGTCAATAATAAAACAGCTAATTTAGACTTACCTCTACCTTCAGGGATTATCAGATCTTACAAAAATGATTCTGAAAACAATCTTCAGTTTGTTGGTGAAAATAAAATTGAACACACTTCAAAAAATAAATCAGTGAAACTAAGCCTGGGAAAGGCATTTGATATTAACACCACCAGAAAACAAACCTATTTTAAAATAAAATCTAAAGACAAAGCTCGACTAAGCACAAAGTCTGAATATGAGATAACAGTTAAAAATGAAAAAAACAGTGATATAACGCTCATTATTGAAGAGCCTGTACCCGGCGACTGGGAAATTTTGAATGAAACTCATCCCCATGAAAAAATTAACTCATCCACAGCCCAATGGAAGCTGCCTGTTTCTGCAAATAGTGAAACGGTGCTGGTTTACTCGGTAAAAATAGAACACTGATTTACTAAGCCTTATTTAAGTAAACTTTTTTAACTGAATTTATACATACAGGATTTTTCAGCTCGACTTAAGTGTACCGAATTTACAATGATGAACATTGATGTCCAATTGATTTAAATTAACCTGCACAGGCTATTTACCAATGTTTCCCGACGACAAAATTCTTGACCGTATATTCATGATTTCAGAACGAATGGTTATCTTTGATGGCCTTGATGACGTATTCGAGCACATTGTTAAAACCGCTACGACATTAACTCTGGCAGAAGCAGCAACCATACGCGTGTTTGATATTGAAACCGGTTTGCTGGATATAGTTAAAGGCTATGGCGTCACCGAGGGTTTTCTAACTCAGCCACCTATCCGCGTAGGCGAAGGAATTACCGGCACAGTTGTTCAAACTCGCCAACCAATTAAAACAACAAATGTACAAAATAATCCGCTTTGTAAAAATTCGGAACTTGCTACTTTAGAGGGAATTCATTCCGCGATATGCGTCCCCATGAACAATCGGGACAGCAGTATTGGCTGTATTACCGTATATCGCAAATCAAGCACTGCCTTTAGTGATCACGAACTCATGTTGCTCAGCATATTTGCTGCAGAAGCTGTGCAAGCCGTTGAAAAAGCTCAATTACTTGCAGAATTAAAGTCGCAGGCTACTCAGGATCCGTTAACTGGATTATGGAACAAAAAAGCATTTCTGAACAAACTGGCCGTTGAGGTAGATCGTTGCAGACGACACAAACAAAGTCTCGCCACGTTATTTATCGACCTTGATGGATTTAAAACATTTAACGACACCCATGGACATTTGATGGGCGATAAACTGTTGCATGATTTTACTGGCATACTCAAGCAACATTGCAGAAAAATTGATGTCATTGGCCGTTTTGGTGGCGATGAATTTGTTGTTATTGCCCCGCAAACAGACGTAACTGGCGCCCTCAATCTGGCTGAAAAGCTTCGAAAAGCAACCGCTGAATTTTCATTTCTGGGTAGCCACATTGATGAAGATGCGCAAATCACCTGTAGTATCGGTGTTGCAATCCTCCAGGATGGCTTCGATGTTGAACAAATACTCGCTGATGCAGATAAAGCACTCTATACCAGTAAAAATAATGGTCGAAATCAGGTAACAATATTTAACGACGAATTGACACCGGTTGCCATTTAATTCAATTTAAGTATTTTTACTGCTTGTTTAAGAATTAATACCTTAAACCATTGACTTTGCGGCCTGTTTTTCATAACAATTATAGTCTCCCTATAATTGAAACAGGCCACACCCTAATGCCTTACGTCATCCCTTTCTCACAGATCAAGTTAACCGACCTTGCAACCGTTGGCGGCAAAAACTCCTCACTCGGAGAAATGTATCAGTCTTTGAATGGTGTTGGCGTAAAGGTGCCCAATGGATTTGCGATCACTGCCGATGCTTATCGCACCTATCTAAAGCACAATAACCTTGACCAACGAATAGCGGACATATTATCCAAACTGGATACAAAAGACCTCGGAGCACTTTCCTCAACCGGCGCCCAAATACGCCATTGGATTCGTCAGGGCAGCTTTCCACTAGATATGGTTGAAGAAATTCGAAACAATTATCATGCAATGGAAGAAGAATATGGTCCAAATCCCGACATTGCAGTAAGAAGTTCCGCAACCGCAGAAGATTTACCCGGTGCTTCCTTTGCCGGACAACAGGAAACCTATTTAAATATTCAGGGTACCCAGAACCTGATTCGTGCATGCCAGCACGTGTTCGCCTCTTTATTTACCGATCGCGCAATCTCTTATCGCAAAGACAAAGGATTTGAACACGATGGTATGGCGATTTCCGTCGGCGTGCAAAAAATGGTGCGCGCTGATTCCGGCGCTTCAGGCGTTATGTTCACACTAGATACTGAAACCGGATTTCGAGATGTCGTTTTAATTACCTCCGCCTACGGCCTTGGTGAAAATGTTGTGCAGGGAAACGTTAATCCAGATGAGTTTTATGTTTTCAAACCAACCCTGGAAACAAAACACCGACCTATCCTGAAAAGGCAGCGCGGAGATAAAGCGTTAAAAATGGTCTACACTAAAGATGCCATGGCCGGTCATTCAACCCGTAATATTTCCGTTCCGCCAGAAGAACAGCAACGCTTCTCCATCACCGACAACGAGGTACTGCAACTGGCCCGGTATGCAGTAACAATAGAAAAGCATTATTCCAAACTCGCTGGTCACAGCCAGCCAATGGATATTGAATGGGCTAAGGATGGTGAATCCGGTGAGCTATTTATTGTTCAGGCTAGACCTGAAACAGTTCAGGCCCAATCAGACGGCAATTCACACGACATTTACAAACTAAAAGAAAAAAGTCGCTGTTTAATTACGGGCAAGAGCGTCGGCCAGAAAATCGCCTCAGGAACGGCGAGAATCATTTACGAATCATCGCAAATGCACGAGATTCAACCCGGCGATATATTAGTAACAGATATTACTGACCCGGACTGGGAACCGGTAATGAAAATCGCCTCTGCCATTGTCACTAACCGTGGTGGACGTACCTGCCATGCGGCAATCGTTGCCAGAGAACTGGGCATACCGGCCATTGTAGGCTGCGGAAATGCCACACAACGGATTGTCCCAGATGAAAAAATCACAATTTCCTGTGCCGAAGGTGATACAGGTTATGTTTACGAAGGCGAGTTAGACTTTAGTTGCGAAACGATCGATTTACATAACCTTCCCGAGCCAAAAACTAAAGTGATGATAAACCTTGGTAATCCGGAACATGCTTTCGAAGCATCCCAGTTACCGGTTCAGGGTGTGGGCCTGGCGAGGCTTGAGTTTATTATTAATAACAGCATTCAAATTCACCCTCGTGCCCTGCTTGAATACAATGAACTCGACAAAAAAACACAACAGCAAATTGACAATATCACCTCGGGTTATGCAGATCGCATTTCCTTTTATGTTGACCGTCTTGCCGAAGGTGTGGGGCATATTGCCGCCGCGTTTTATCCAAAACCAGTCATCGTACGTATGAGTGATTTCAAATCCAATGAATATGCTTCATTAATCGGTGGATCCAAATTCGAACCCATAGAAGAAAATCCCATGATCGGTTTTCGAGGTGCTTCCCGATACCCCTCAAAAATGTTTGCTGATTGCTTTAAACTGGAATGCGCGGCAATGATAAAAGTCAGAGAAGAAATGGGGCTTGATAACGTTGCACTAATGATTCCTTTCGTTCGCACAATTGAAGAAGGGAAAAATGTTATTACAAGCATGGAAAAATACGGATTAAAACGGGGCGAGAATGGCCTGAAGATTTATCTGATGTGCGAAATCCCTGCAAACGCCTTACTCGCAGATCAGTTTCTTGAACATTTTGATGGCTTTTCTATAGGATCAAACGATCTCACTCAGCTGACACTTGGTGTTGATCGTGACTCAGGCATCGTTGAAGGATTTGATGAAAGAAACGAAGCTGTTTTAAAACTAATGAAAATGGCAATTGATGCCTGTCGAAAACAAGATAAATACATAGGCATATGTGGACAGGCTCCGTCAGATTATCCCGAAATTACACAATGGCTAGTGGAACAGAAAATTGAATCCATTTCACTGAATCCTGATGCAGTTCATACAATGTTAACTACTATTAGCGAAGCAGAAAAATAATGACAATTAATCTGCCAGGCAAACCTTGCTTACTTATCATTATGGATGGATTCGGGTGCAATCCCAATCCGAAAAACAATGCAGTGGTTGAAGCAAACACGCCACACCTCGACAAATACTTTTCAGACTATCCATTTACCACGCTCGATGCATCTGGGCGACCTGTGGGTTTGCCCGATGGCCAAATGGGTAACTCTGAAGTTGGTCATATGACGATTGGTTGTGGCAATATTTTACATCAGGATTTAGTCAGAATAGATGACGCCATTGAAAGTAATTCGTTTTTTCAAAATCCGGTTTTTCTTGATGCTATCGGTGCAGCAAAACGACTAAAACGCCCGCTGCATTTAATCGGCCTGGTATCAGATGGCGGAGTTCACAGTCATATACAACACTTAATTGCACTAATACACCTTTGTCAGCAACATGATATTCCACCTGCTATCCATATGATTTCCGATGGCCGCGATACAGCACCTCAATCCGCATTAAAATATATCGAAATGCTTGAGCCGCATTTGATTAAAGCAAATGGTCATATCGCATCCGTTAGCGGACGTTATTACGCAATGGATAGAGACAAACGCTGGGACAGAATAAAACTAACCTGGCGTTGCATTACCGCAGGCGAAGGAGAGCAGGCAAATTCAGCGAAAGAAGCAATTGAACAAGCATATAAAAAAAACATCGGCGACGAATTCATATTACCTACGCGCATCAATGATGGTGCACTAATTCAGGATTATGACCAGGTTGTCTTTTTTAACTTTCGAAATGATCGTGCACGCCAGCTAACATACACCCTAGCTGGTAAAGAATTTTTACCATTTGATAGAGACGGTTTTAAACCTGTTTCTCTAAGCTGCCTCACTGAATACGACCCACTACTTCCATTGCCCGTCGCGTTCCCCGCAGAATACGCTGATACAACACTGGCAGAAGAAATAAGTAAAAATAATATTCGTCAATTGCATTGTGCAGAAACAGAAAAATACGCCCATGTGACTTTTTTCTTTAACGGCGGACGCGAAACTCCTTTCCCGGGTGAAGAGCGTCAAATGATTCCCTCTCCCACTGTTGCCACTTACGACCTGGCACCGGAAATGTCGGCAAAATATGTTAGCAACGAAGTCATTGAAGCACTAAAAAGTGAGCGTTACGGATTTATCGTGGTGAATTATGCCAATGGTGACATGGTCGGCCACACCGCTGTACGAGATGCTATTTTACAAGCGGTTGAAGTACTTGATACAGAAGTGCACAGACTTATCTCGTTTGCACTTGAAAAAAATTTTTGCGTATTGTTAACAGCAGATCATGGAAACTGCGATGAAATGGTTGACCCGATAACAGGATTGCCTCAAACGCAACACACAACGCACCCTGTTCCATGTGCGATTATCGGCAATGGCGATCAGGCGTTAAAATCAGGCTGTGGTTTAAGCAACATAGCACCAACGATATTAAAATTAATGGGATTAGAGCAGCCGGAAAAAATGCGTGCTGAACCACTCTTTTGAGTATGTAGAATTAGAACGAAAAAATGGAATGAAAAAACTAGATAAGCTCATTCACGAACAAACCTTTAGCCCCCTCCTGTAACACTGAAGGGGATTGCTGCTGACTTGCATTTTGTTGTGATGCATCATTGCTCGCGGCTGTATCAACCTGCTCTTTCAATACATCCAGAGCTTCCATTTTGGCATCAAATGATTTGTTTTCCTGCACTCTTTCCTGTGTTTGTTCCAGACCTTTTTCAATGCCCTGTTGAAACAATAAATTTGCCGGACTCTCACAACTACCGGTAATTGAACTCATATTTTTTTCCTGCTGGTAGCAACATTAGATAATAAACTGGTATTTTACACCCTGAGCTTCACAAAATTATCACAGAGCAATCGCAAAATAACGGGTAAAAGTGATAACTACATCCCACTATTTTGGCAGAACTATTGGCAATAATATCGATGTGGCGATAACAAAATCGAGGAAGATATCAGGCCGGCATGCGCCTTTTGAAAAACACCAGCAACACAAGCACCAAACAAGCATTAGCTGTCACAAACGGAAACAATACTGTTGTAATCGAATAACTCTCCAATGCTGCTATTGCAATAAAATTACGTAATACGAAAATAAGATAAAATGTTAAATTTTCTTCATCAGGATTATCAAAGGCTTTTCTAATCGTTGGACCGAATCCGACCACATCAACCACAGTTAATATCACTACAGCCCATAGCGGATCTGACGTCAAATACCATAACGGCAAAGACATCATTGCCACAATTAAAAAAAACCAGTCTAAACGAGTAATTGTAACGTCAGATTTTTTTGCATACGCAAGAACTGCAATAAATAAAGTAATAACGCCAGACACACCAATGGGCCAGGCACCTGCCCCACCCTTCGCGGACAACTGCGCCAGAAAAACAACAAATGTAGTAGAGCCCCAAATTATCCAGGAAAAAATATGAGGCTTAGTTTTCCCCTGATAAATAGAACAAATATATGGCACAAAAGCGATGAATGTCAGCACAATAGCAATCGCGCTTAATAGCTCATTTGTGATCATGTGTTATTTATCCGTGAGTATGATTTTATTAGATCCACAGGAAAACTTGTTACTTCTTATTGAACGTATTTCATATTAAATTAATTGCTAATTCATCTAATAAAAGAATGAAAATAAAACAGACAGTCAGTTTATTCGGTGCAGGGTTTTGAGTGTCCGTCAATGGCCATTCAGGGCCTCCCCGTTGCTGTTACTGTTACTGCTTTTAACACTTAACGCCTGCTTTCATAGCACTAATCACTCACCCACTGCCGATGCAGGAACCGATATTCTTTCATCTATATCAAAAATGGTGACACTTGATGGTACACAATCGTCCGATGTTGATGGCGATAGTCTTACTTATCAATGGACAATTGATAGCAAACCAGAAAACAGCCAGTCCACCCTTTCTAATCCCACCTCGGCAACCCCTCAGTTAACCGTGGATGTTATTGGATTATATATTATAAAACTCGTTATTAGTGATGGCGAAAGTAAAAGCAAACCGGACTTTGTCACCGTTTTTGTTACTAATGAAAAACCCGTTGCGAACATTATCGAAGACAGCATACAAACTGGTGCACACCACATCATCGGTGACACCATCCAGTTAAATGCGAGCCAGTCTTTTGATCCAGATGGTCAGAATTTAACATACAGGTGGAATTTAACAATAAAGCCCGATGGCAGTAACACTGAACTTTCCGGCACTACGATACCGGATCCTTCTTTTACCGTTGATAGTGTCGGGCACTATATTATTCATTTAACAGTAAATGATGGCTTTGAGACCAGCGCCCCGAAAATAATCTTGTTTGAAATTGAACCTCCTGGCAGGAAATCCAATACTCGGCCTTTCGCAGAAGCCGGCGTCGATCAGGCTATTTTTAGCAGCAATACAATTATCAGACTGGATGGTAGCAAATCATATGATGTCGAGAATGATACGTTAAATTACCATTGGGAAATAATTTATCAGCCTGATGAATCAAACGCAAAACTCAACTTAAACACAATTGCTACCCCAGAGTTTGTTGCTGATGTATTTGGCAGCTATGTCATCAAACTTGTTGTCAGTGATATTAATGGTGAAAGTCATTTAGACACCGTTGTTATCACCACGCATGATAATTCAAGTTTATATTGTGGTGATTGTCACATAAAACCAGAATCACATTTTATTGTTTATGATGACTGTGTCGAATGCCACGGGACTGCCAGGCATGGAAGCAACAACTGGCAAAGCATCGGTGAAATTTCACATGCGCATGGGCAAGTAGCCAGGCCGGCACAGTGCGACATTTGCCATAACGGCATTGACGCAAAAGGTAAACCGGAAAATCACAAGATAACAGATAAAGACTGTAATTATTGCCACATTAAAAACATCGGCCCATGGAAGCGCGCAACAAGCACGCCTGTAGAATTGGACTACGACCACAAAGGCATTTTCAACAACTGCACCCTTTGCCATAACGATCAATTTCAACAGGGAAAACCTGCCGGACATATGCCCGTATCAGATCGCTGCCTTGCCTGCCACACCACTGAACAATGGGCGTCTGAAACACATTTGGAACATACAAATATTTTTAATATTTGCATAGATTGCCATAACGGTTTTAAAGCGAGCGGTAAATCTGAAGGCCATATTTCAACACAGCAAAATTGCATTCAGTGTCATCAAAAAAATAGCTGGAAACAGACACAACTCTAACACAACTCGAGTAACTAGCAGCCAACCCTATTCCCAGTCGCGATCACTCACGCGATGACAACCGGATTGACCGCAGTTTTTATTTTCTGAAACTGATCGTTCGTGCTCACCGGAATCATAATCCCCTTCATGACAGCCGGCACAAGCAGGCGCCAAACCTGGAGAAGAATACGTAATCGTATCTCTATTATTTCGATGGCAGGAAGCACAGGACAAAGTGGTGTTGTGATCACCCGGGTAATTACTTGTTGCATGAGTAAAATTAATTGGCGACCAGCCGTCGGGCGAATGACAAACATTGCAATCCTGCGAGGTAACAAAGTGACCATCTGTTTTACCTATGGCTATCAGACCGTTATGACATGAACCACAATTACCAGTAACACCCTGGTGATCAAAAGTACCGCCAATAAATGTTGCGGTAGTATGACAGTTAACACAGTCAAGCGTTGTTAAGATATGAATA
>Ga0224506_10003536_pt1 | contig 10306 bp, 8 predicted proteins | sample SF_Jan12_sed_USG_2_FD_169108 | JGI IMG/M metagenome (GOLD analysis project Ga0224506, IMG submission 169108) | Sediment microbial communities from San Francisco Bay, California, United States - SF_Jan12_sed_USGS_8_1 | ecosystem: Environmental > Aquatic > Marine > Sediment | place: USA...
TCATTTCAATTGGTACTGGAATATGTAGAAGATCTAACACAGTGGGTGCAACATTTTTCAATCCTCCATTTGAGACTAAATTTAAATTTTTTAGGGTTATAAGAAAGGGTACTGCATTTGTTGTGTGTGCTGTAAATATATTTCCATTATCTAGTAATTTTTCACAGTTTCCATGATCTGAAGTTATCATAAATGTATATCCATTCTGTTTACAGACTTCATAGATTTTCTTAAATGCTAGATCTGTAATTTCTAAGGCCTTTATTGTTGCCTCAATATTTCCTGTATGGCCAACCATATCTGGTGCAGCAAAATTAATTACAATAAAATCATGGCGGTTATTATTGATTACATCAATTACTTTATCTGTTATTTTATTTGTAGACATTCCCGGTTCTAAATCATAAGTACTGACTTTTGGGCTGGGAATGAGTATTCTTTCTTCATTTAGAAAAGGTTCTTCACGACCTCCATTAATGAAATAAGTTACATGTGCGTATTTTTCAGTTTCTGCGATATGAATTTGGTTATATCCATGATTAGATATTGTCTCACATAGACCATTACTAACTAATTTATTTTGAAATAGTATTGGTAAATTTAGTGATTTATCATATTCCGTCATACAAATAAAATTTACATTAATATTTTTGAATGTTAGCGGTAAATCAAAATTACAAAATGCTTGTGTTAATTGACGCGCTCGATCAGGTCTAAAATTGGTAAAAATAACAACATCACCATTTTTAATTTCACCATTTGCATTTACCACTATCGGTTTGAGAAATTCGTCTGTTTCTCCACTTGTATATCGGGATTTTATTTCATCCACATAGTTTTCGCTTTCAGATAATTGATTTGTATTCGTTAGTGTGTCATAAGCAATCTTAGTTCTATCCCATTTCTTGTCTCTATCCATTGCATAATAACGTCCCATTATTGTGGCAAGGTGTACGTTTTTGATATTTGTAATATGTGATTCTAATTGTTCTAAATATGTTAATGAACTTGTAGGAGAAGTATCTCTTCCATCCGTAAATGCATGTATCCATATATTTGTGTCAGAAAGCTTGGATGAGAAAATATCTATTATAGACAGTAAATGTTGGATATCACTATGAACTTTTCCATCTGATAGTAGTCCCATTAAGTGAATATCCTTGATATCTGCATTTTTTGATGTCAAATCAATAATAATTGGGTTGTTTTCTAATTCTTTGTTTTGAATCTGCTTATTAATTAATTCTAATGATTGATAAATAATTCTTCCACTACCAATGGTTAAATGACCTACTTCCGAATTTCCCATCACTCCTTCTGGTAAGCCAACTTCGTTTCCAGATGCATAAAGTGTAGTATGAGAATACATCGATTTTAAATAATTCCAAGTTTCCATATTAGATTGAGTAATTGCGTTTCCTTCATTTTCATCACCTACTCCGAATCCATCTACTATTAATAATACAACTTTATTATTATTTAATAAATTTACCACATATATTGTTATTAAAACGAAACTTATCTAAGTATAGGTAGAGTTCCAAATATAGTGATTGAAGAAAGATCACAATCCATCATTAACCAACTTAAGCAGCTATATCCTGATTTCATTATTGGTACTGCTGCCTCTGCTCATCAAGTAGAGGGCAATAATGAAAATGATTGGACTTTATTTGAAAATAAAATTGGAACAATTAAAAATAATGACAAATCAGGAAAAGCTTGTAATCATTATGAATTGTATAAGGATGATTTCCGTGATTTAAGTGAGCTTGGATTTTCCGCTCATCGTTTAAGTATCGAATGGAGCCGTATATTTCCAAAAATAGATGTAATTTCCCAATCTGCTATTGAACACTATCGCCAAGTTTTATCTGAATTAAAACGACTTGGATTACAAAGTTTTGTGACACTTCATCATTTTACTTCCCCAATTTGGTTTATGGAATTGGGAGGTTTTGAAAAAACAAAAAATCTAATCCATTGGAAAAAATTTGTTGAATTAATTTGTCAAGAATTGGGTAATTTGATTGATGTTTTCAATACTATTAATGAGCCATTTGTTTACGCCTCAACCGGTTATTTAAATGGAATACATTCACCAGGTAAAAAATCTCTAATAAAGTATTTTTATGTGTCTAATAATTTAATGAGAGCTCATTTTCAGGCAGTTGAAATTATTCGGAAAATTTGTAAAGATAAACCTGTTGGTTTGGTAAAAAACCTTGCTGTTTTTAAAAATAGAAGAAGAAATCCAATAGATTGGATCATTACAAAAATTTTTGATCTAGGTTATAATAAAATTCCTCTAAATAGTTTAAAAAGAAAAAAAATCCCATTTGGCTTTTCAAGAATCAAAGAAGGTGATATGGGCGACTTTCTTGGAATCAATTACTATTTAATTATGGAGATAGGGCTAGGTCTACCATATTTTATGAATTTCTTTATTTCTGGTGATTCTAATTTAACACAAATGGGATGGGGTGTCTATCCTTATGGTTTAGCCGAGGTACTATTGAGGGCATATAAGATAACATCTTTACCTTTATATGTAACGGAAAATGGAATTGCAACAGAGGATGATAAATGGAGAATTGAGTTCATTCTCGATCATTTAGATTCAATGATTAATGCTATGAACAATAAAGTGGATGTGAGAGGTTATTTCTATTGGTCAAATATAGATAATTTTGAATGGTCTGAAGGTTTTAAGCCTAAATTTGGAATTATTGAAGTTGACTATTCGACTTTTTCTAGAACAACAAAAGAATCAGGTAAACTACTAGGAAGTATTGCAAAATTCTTAAGAAGTTAAATTAATAACTAAAATTTCATAATGCATAATCAGATTAACACTTAATTTATATAATTTAATTATGTTACTTTATAATTAGATAAATTCCTTTAATTATTTTGAATGATTTATTTTAGATAATTAATTGGAAAATTTAGTATAAATGAGGTTAATATTATGGAACCAACAGAAACTCCTTCTCCAGATCATACTGCTGAAATTAATAACTTAAAAAGTGAAGTGACTAACCTACAATCTAAGGTGGAGTCTTTGGAATCGGATCTCAATCAAAAAAATGATGAAATATCCAAAATAACCAGTGAATTAACAAACTCTAAGGGTGAATTAGATAAGCTCAATTCAGAATTGACTGGTGCAAATAGTAAAATTTCTGAATTAAGTACAAAAGCAACAGAAGTGGATAAATTGACTGGAGATTTGAACTCAGCTAAAAGTGAATTAGAATCGACAAAAACTGAATTAGAGCAGGCAAAAAACTCTTCACAAAGTAGCGCTGGTAAAATAAGTGAATTGGAAGATAAAGTAAAAACATTATCTAAAGAAAATGAAACAATATCAGGAGAGAGAGACGCGTCTAAAAGTGAGATTAGTAATTTAAGAGCTCGAATATCCGAATTAGAAATGGAAATTCAATCTATAAAAACATCGACCAAAGATTCAAGAGCTCTACAAGAAGAAGTGAAAGTATTGAAAATACTTGCAAGTACTGAGAGTCAGGCATTGGATATGTATAAAGTATTGAAAGATCATCAGAGTTTAAACCTACGAAAACTATCTATGCAATCTGGTATGTCTTCAGGAGCGTGCAAAAGCTTAATTGAAGGTTTAGAAAAAGCAGGTCTCGTTAAAATAGAAAGAGCAAGTCCAGATGATACTGATCCAAAAGTTACTTTAGTTAATCCAAAATCTTAATTTAAAAAATAATAATTAACCCCATTGTTCTCTCTTAACTTTTGTTTTTTCAATACCAATTTCAATAAGTATATCTCTCATTGCTTTTACAAATGTTGGTGTTCCACAAAGGTAAAAATTTGCATCTTCATAACCTTTTATTTGGTTTTGGAGATATTCTTTGTCAATTCTACCTTTTCTCGAATTAAAATCATTTGATTGCTCCCGTGTTAATGATAATTCATAGTAGCAACTAACTTGCTTGGTTAATTCATTTAGTAAATCATCAAAAATTACATTATCTCCAAAAGCACAACTATACAATAATTTCGATTTAGAATCTAAATTTTTATCTTTTATGTATTCTAACATTGCCTTGAAAGGGGTTATTCCACTTCCTGCACCAAGCATTACAACTTTATCAGATGTATTTTCATTCCAAATAAACTTCCCATATGGTCCCCTTACTTCTAATTGATCTCCTTCACTCCTCTCATTTAGGAATTTTGACATAGTTGGTGTATCTGTTTGACGGATTGTAATTTCTAAATATTCTGATCTTGTGGGTGATGATGCAATGGAATATGCTCTTTTAACAACTTTATTATCAATATCCGCACTTACCATAATAAATTGACCTGGTTCCCAATAGAATGGATTGGGTAATTGTAATTTTAGAGTAACTGTATCTTTCGTCTCTCTTGAAACTTTAGTGATTATTGCTACTTGGGTTTCTATCTCAACTTTCTTTTTCACTAAACAAAACTCCTGATTCCACAAATTCTTTTAATTTTTGAAGCAAAATCGCCTCTTCTTCTGTAATAATATTATCTGCTTTTGCAATCCTAGTTGCATTTTCAAGGGCTGAACTAAAAACTTGTTCAATAATATCAATAAATTCAGATTCATCTAAATCATCTTGTAATATCTGAATTACTTGTTTTTGGAGGTTTGTAATGTCCTCTTTTATTGATACTATAATTGCATGCTCATCACTAGATAATATTTCATCCTCCATCGCAGTTGTAATTAGTAAATCAATGAATTTATCTAATAAATCATTAATTTCTTCAACAGTTCTATGCATAGGAATAATAAAATAGTCTATCTTAAAAAACGTTTGCAGATTTTAATAGTTTCATAAATAATTAATTTCAATTCGATTACTAATTACTATAATTTAATATACTCTTATATTTACATCCGAAGCCATTACTCCAATTATAATCAGAATAATCGAAATAGTAATTCCTATAAGTCTAATTTCCGGTTTAACGACTGGTAATGGTTTATCTAATTCAACAACTTTCCTCTCTGATTGTATAAATTGAGTAAAGCTAGAATATGAATATCTTAAACCATAAAGAATAAAACCAACTAATCCGATAAAAGTTAAATTAATTGTACTATCTTGTGGTACTTCATATATCGGAGCAAAGAAAAATAATCCAATTAAAATAGATACAAAACCGATAACTAATTCATTTTCATCAGGTGTAAAAAGTAATGATAATTTATTTCCAGTTGATCTCTTTTGAAATCCTTCTCCTCTGTCAACTTTTAAATGATCCTCATGTACTCCTTTAGACTGCAATAATTCATTATCTCATTAAAGCTATATTAATCTTTTATTAATCTTCATAAGTTATTTTGGGGATTTGAAAATTTATTTATAATTTATTAAATATGTTACGTTGTAAAGAAATATAATGCTGAAGTTATAATAAAACATATGCTAAATCAAAAATTCTATACACAAAGAAGACAAAAATTACTAGCTTCTATTGATAATGGTGTGATTATTATACCCTCATTTCCGTTAAAACTGATGAGTAATGATGTACATTATAAATATAGACAACACACTGAATTACTTTACTATGTTGGATATCCTGAACCAGATACCATTGCAATATTAGAAAAAAATAATGAACTGACTCAGTTTTTATTGTTTGTTCCTAAACGAGACCCTGAATTTGAGATTTGGAATGGTAAAAGATATGGTGTAGACGGTGCAGTACATGAATTTAATGCTGATAAGGCTTATGAAACAGAGGAATTTGAATCTGAATTACTCCCCATATTAAAAAGAAATGAGACTGTTTACTATATGTCGGGAATTGATGAAAAAATTGACCAAATTGTTGAAAAAACAATTTCTGTAGCCATTAATAGTAGAGATAAAATCGGATCCGGTCCAATTAATCTCATAAATCCAATAAATATATTTCATCATCAGAGAGTGGTTAAAACAGAAGAAGAAATTGAATTAATAGAAAAGTCTGCAAAAATTTCTGCAGATGCCATGACCAATGCAATGGAAGTGACAAAACCCGGTGTGTTTGAATACCAAATAGAGGGACTGATAAATTATCACTATTTCAAGAATGGTGCAGAAAGGTGTGCTTATCCAGCAATTGTTGGTGGTGGTGTTAATGCTACCATTCTACATTATATAACCAATCAAGACAAATTAAATGAAGGAGAATTATTATTGATTGATGCAGGTGCAGAATATATGGGTTATGCCGCAGATATTACTCGTACATGGCCTATTAATGGGAAATTCACAGAACCCCAAAAAGAAATTTATAGTCTTGTATTAAACACATTAGAAACATGTACTAAAATGGTAAAACCAGGAATACAATTTAAAGAATTATCAAAAATTGCCATCAGTATGCTCACTGAAGGACTGATTAAACTTGGTTTGCTAACTGGTGATAGAGATGAATTAATAGAAAATGCTGCTTTCAAACGGTTTTACATGCATCGTTTGGGACATTGGTTAGGAATCGATACACATGACACAGGACAGGTTGTAATAGACGAGGCTGTACTTAGAGAAGGACATTATTTTACTATTGAACCAGGTATTTATATTCCAACAGATGAAGATATCCCTGAAAAATACCGTGGAATTGGTGTACGAATTGAAGATGATATATTAGTAACTAATGATGCTTATCGAGTACTGACTAAAAATGTTGTAAAATCAATAGATGAAATCGAGAAAATAGTTGGTACAAAAGAATTACCATAAATATCCGATCAAAACTTTAATTCATTCACAACTAATTTATTAATCACTAATGTGTTTTCTTCTAATTCATTATTATTATTAAAAAAAGTGAAATATTATGATAACTTATTATTTGTACAATACCTTATTTCATGATCTTTTCAGAGATAGCATATCTTCTAATTTGAGAAATCTTCTATTTTTCCTAATTGATCTGAGATTAGTTTAAATTGATTAACTAAGTCTTTTTCATCTTCAGAGAAATTTTTATCTTTATTTGCAAATTTTAATGCTTTTGAAATAATATTTTCTCTAAAATTAATTAAAATTTCTTTTTCAGACTTTGTAATCTTACCATCATCATATGCCCTTTCTAAAGAAGATATGTAGGATTTTACATCTTTCATTATATTTTTAATAAGTTTTTCCTCTTCCTTTGTTATCTTACCGTCTTGATTTGCTATAGATAATAAACTCTCAGAAATTCTGTTGTAGGTTTCTTTAATGTAGAATTGATCTGGAACAAAATAGGTAAGGCTGGCATTAAAATCAGATAGATTTAAGTCAAATATATTTGGAATAACTTTGACTTCTCTTTCTGTTGGCGTATAGAATATCATTCCCAAACTCATAAAAACAAATGAAATAAAACTTCCAATTACAAAATATTGAAGAATTTCTCCAAAATTATTGAAATCTATTGCTATGTACTCAGAGCCAATAAAATTTATTCCAGCTGTCATAATTAGTGCAATTGAAGGTAAAACTGAATAAAATGATGTCCTAATATGATCTGGTATAATATCTAAATAGAACTTCCGAGTTATTATTTTTGAAGTCGCATACAATACTTCTGTAATAAAGGAAATAAATATGAGCAGAACCAATGCATATTGTATGTTATTATTTTTGGGTGGCAAGTAAATAAGTAGCAGGAAGATCGCACCATACGTAAATAAATTATCAAATAAAATTATTGGTGATAAAGTCTTTTTGACTGATCTTTTACTTCCCCATTTCCCTGCTTTACTTATAAAATACAATGATAAGACTGTAATTATTACTACGATTATCCCATTACTCGTATCAGATTCTGTATATACAAAATAAATTGGATAAACCATTATGTTAAACCAAATAGTGGACATAGCTAGATTAATTGCAAAACCAATAACAAAGAAAAATTGAATTGGGCTTTTGAAAATAAATAATATTCCCGAAAAAATCTTTTTCATCAATTTTACTTCCTTTTCAGGTGTTACATCGCCATAATATCCCATTTTAAACAGAAATATAAAACTTAATCCCATTAAAATATACATTTGGTATTCAAAAACAACTTTCCTACCTCCGAAATTATCCGCTATAAATGCTCCAATTAAAACCATTGCTGCAGCTAATCCATCTTTTAATACCATTCCTTTACTATTTATTATCAAATATTTATCATATTTGGGGTCTTGTAGAGGTGCAATAACTTTATAATTGGTATCAAACCAAGATTGAAATGCATTAATTATTTGTGTATTACCAATTCCTATAATGATAAATACGATGACTAAATCATTGTAAGAATTTGCTTGAAGTAATAAATAATATGCAAGAGCATGTGAAAGATGACTGCCAAAAACAACCCATCGTTCCCCTATTTTATCCCCTAATGCACCTGTAGGTAAACCCAATAATCCTTGAGCTAAGAACATAAAGCCAAACAAACTTGTCAATTCAACTTCATTAATCGATTCCAAGAGAAACAAAACGAAAAATACCTTAGAAAGTACTAATGCACCTTTTGATAATGATCCCAGTATAATATATCGCATCACTAATGATCGACTTGATTTACTAAAATTATGAATTCCTAGGTATCTACGAATTAACCAAAAGAGCATGTTCTTGTAATAATTTTATGGATAAAAAATTTTTCTAACTTACTCGATTCAAACGATTTAAAATTGAATTCAGGTGGAAGTATGCGCAATACTGGAAAAATTATATGATTTTAAATGAATGTTTGGGCAATTTGTATATTGGTAGTTGTTTCTCTCTTTAGAAATACTAATGATATTGTCTGGACCAAATGCATTTACAAAACTTTCAGTATATCTAAGATTCCTAACTGCACCTTGGATTTCTCCATTTTTAACATGATAGAGTCCGTTTCTTGTCAAACCAGTCAAACCACCTTCCTTTCTCTTTGTAAATCTATTATACCAAAAATTTTTAACATACAATCCATTTTCCATTTCTGAGATTTGTTGATCCAATGTTTTATTCCCTTGTTCAATAGAACCTGATAATAAATATGAAAAATTCAAGTTCATCGCATGACCCGTCGTTAAGTTCTTGTCTTCTAGATACTTTGATGCATAGAATGAATTATACGGAATAAATTTCAAGACTCCTTGATCAATGAAAACCCTATTTTTAGTAGGTATTCCTTCATTATCAAAAGATCTAACAAATATTGCCTCTTTTGGATCTTTAGGAACGTCTTTAAGTGTGAATTGAGAATCAAATATTTGATCCCCTAATTTGTCTGAAGTATAGGAATTACTTTCATGAAATCCGACTGCATCCGAAAATACTTGGAGGTAGATTAATAAATCAGATACTGCTTGTGGTGCTAAAATTACCTCATAATGATCTGCATTTAATGTAATTAATTTCTCGGTGTCTTTTGCAGTATTTGTTGCTTCAGTGGCCATTTTAGTAATATCTGATCTTATAAATCTCCAATACGATTCTTCTTGACCATAACCTCTATTGTCTGGATTGCCTGTAATCGCGTTTATTTTGAAATAATTACTAGTACTTCCATCAATATAATCAATTCCATTCGTTGTTTTAATATGTTTAAATCCAATTTCCTCACTGGCTACACCTGCAGTTTTTACATTAGGATCAATCTCTATTGCAGAATTTACTGCCTCTATAATAGAATCTGCTCTCTCTTCAATTGTCCAACTTCTTCCAGATAAATTATCTATATCTCCTGGTTTTAAATCAGGTAAACCTTGATAAAAATTAATTTCTGGTGTATTTTTAAGTGAATTTTCCGCTTCTTTCAACAAAACTGTTAGACCCTCTTGTCCCAAAAGTGTGGTCGAGGCTTCTGCCACTTTTTTACCTTTACTAATTTGTAACCTATAGGATATTGTGTTTAAATCAGTATGTTGGGTGACTTGATTGTTTGCAAATCTTGTAATTCCATCTACTGAAAAGAATCCGATTGCTTGAACTTGATATCCTCTTTTTTCTCCTTCTTTTAACAACCATGATAAAGATGCATCTATATCTTCAAACGGAAGTCCGTGTTCTTCTGAATCAAATATTATTTTTGGATTATAGCTCATACACATTTCCTCCTATAATTGTACTACTCCAATTCTTACATTATTAAATCTGGTAGGGGCACATCCGTGTCCTGTATACATTGGTTGACCAGGTTCTCCTTTACCACAATTCGGTGTTCCCATTATTTTAAATGATTTGTCATTACCAATTGCGTCAACAGAATTCCAAAAAACAGGACTAATTCCCGTATAGGATGGATTTTTTATGAGCTCTTTTATCTC
>Ga0224506_10003537_pt1 | contig 10305 bp, 8 predicted proteins | sample SF_Jan12_sed_USG_2_FD_169108 | JGI IMG/M metagenome (GOLD analysis project Ga0224506, IMG submission 169108) | Sediment microbial communities from San Francisco Bay, California, United States - SF_Jan12_sed_USGS_8_1 | ecosystem: Environmental > Aquatic > Marine > Sediment | place: USA...
TTGCACGCTCCAGCGCTGCTCGGGTTGGCTGTGGATCGCGGTGATGGCGCGCGCCAGTCGAATATCGGCGAGGCCGGCGAGTACCCCGGTTTCAATTTTCTGATGCTTCATCACATAGCGCAGGACGTGTACCAGTAGCACTTCGGCCAGGCGGTTGAGCACGGTTTCCTGACCACAGCGCTGTTGCAGGCTTTCCTGTAGTAGCAGCTCTATAATCGGTTTCAGGCTTTCCTGCGAGGCTTCGCAATCCTTTAAGTGCAGGGCGGCTGGAATCATGTCGAACAGAGGGTTAAGACGTACCGGGCCGAATTCGAGCTGGCAACAAAGAAGCTCAAAACCTGCCTGATCGGAGATAAGTTCAAACTGGTTTCCGGCTGTGATCCAGAGTATGTCGCCCTGGCTGATATTAATACAGGTGGTGTTATCGTCTTTAAGTATCGCACTACCTTTATACACCAGTCCGATAGCCGAGTCTGCCGAGATATCCAGTCTGTTGTTCAGGCCGCTAAGTAACTCTACCTTGCGGGTCTTTGGGCGAAATAATTCGAGTAATGACGAGAGGCGGTCCATTTTTATTCGATAGTTTGTACTAAATGATAGTAATCAGGGGTAAACAGGCTACCAATAGTACAGACAGATTCATTATAGTGCCAGCCGTATCGTTTAAACCGACTAGTTGGAGATTGTTGATGAATGTATTAAAACCGCGTCAGGCTGTACCCGCACTGGAAGTTTCAACCCTGAAAGGGCCCTGGTCCCTGTCGATGCAGACACCCGAAAAATTCACCATGCTGGTTTTTTACCGTGGTTTGCACTGCCCGTTATGTGCGAAATATCTCCAGGAGCTGGATAAGCTGGCTGGTGATTTTGAGCAGGCTGGCGTGACCGTACTGGCGCTAAGTAGCGATGACCGGGAACGTGCTCAGCAGTCGAGTGACGACTGGCACTTGCAGAATATCAATCTGGGTTACGACCTCAGCATCGAACAGGCACGCGCCTGGGGCCTGCATCGCTCAGCGGGCAAAGGTAAAACGTCGATAGGTATCGAAGAACCGGCAGAATTCAGCGAACCGGGTTTATTCCTGATTCGCCCTGATGAGACGCTGTACTGGAGCCAGGTCAGCACCATGCCCTTTGCGCGTCCACATTTTAAGGAAATTCTCGGTGCGCTGGGTTTTGTCGTCGCCAACGATTATCCGGCTCGCGGCGAGCTCGATTAACCTGTTAACGGCGTTAAGTTTTCATGGCACTGGCAATGTCTTTTGTGCTTAAGCCATATTCTTCGCGTGCGACGTCTTCGCTGATGTAGCCACGGCTTAAATCGCGCTTCACCAGCTCGGGATCTCGCTCGCGGGCAGAGCCATAACCGGCACCGCCCGGCATGGCCAGCATTACTCGCTGGCCGGCCGGGACAAATTGCTTTCCTTTACCTTTCATGGCGCTGCCATCGCTTCGTGAAATAGTCATCGCCGCGCCATTTTTACCGCCCTGTCTACCACGTGCGGGATGATCAACCCGATCGAACATGGCGGAGAAGTCGAATTCGTGGTCTTCGGTGGCGCCGACTTCCATATATTGCCCGAGTCCACCGCGATATTTTCCCGCTCCGCCGCTATCGGGACGTAATTCTTTACGCCAGATGATGACCGGACCGGTGTGTTCGGTGGCTTCGACCGGCATGGTCATGACGCCGGATGGGAAGGCGGTAGCATTCAATCCATCGGAATGCGGTCGGGCACCAGAACCGCCTGAGTTGAAGGTTAATACCTCGGCTCTAACGGCATTTTTTGAGGCAGGTCTATCGGTACGCGGGCGTAGCGAAACCTGGAAGTTACACAGCGTTCCCGCGCCTTCTGCCGGTACCCTGTCGGGCAATAATTTATCCAGCGCGTCATAAACTGCATCGGGGATCATATGACCAATGACATGTCTTAAAGCAACGGGTGCGGGATGTACGGCATTGACGATGGTGTCTTCAGGTGCCGTGATGACAAAAGGTGCCAGCGACGCCGCATTGTTTGGAATCTCGGGTGCGATGGCACATTTGAGCGCAAAGCAGGTATAGGCCTTTGTGTAAACCAGCGGTACGTTAATGCCTTTCTTGTCCAGACCGGAGGTACCGGTAAAGTCGCAGAGAATCTGGTCCTGCTGAATGTCGAGTGATACCTTGAGATCGACAGGCGAGCTGTAACCATCGATGGTCATCATGCCCGATGCCTTACCGGGTGGCAATGCAGCAATGCATTCGAGCGTCGCGCGACGTGAGTTTTCCAGAATGAAATCGGCGATGTGGTTTAGGTCCGACAATTTAAACTCAGTCATCATGTCGATCAGGCGTCGATGACCAATTTCGTTACAGGTCGCCAATGCGTAGAAATCGCCAATCGCCTGGTCTGGCTCACGCACATTGCCGCGTACGAGGCGAATCAGGGTTTGGTCGACTTGGCCTTTTTCGGCGAATTTCATGATCGGGATGTACATGCCTTCTTCGTAAATTGAATTCGCATCGGCGCCAAAGCCACGGCCGCCGATATCGACAATATGCGCCGTGCAGGCGAGGAATCCGACGTGTGAACCCTGGTGGAACGATGGTGTGACGACGGTGATGTCGTGTAGATGACCGGTGCCCTCCCAGGGATCGTTAGTGATGTACACATCGCCTTCGAAAATATTGTCATAACCGATGCGCCGAATGAAATGGGCGACCGAGTCGGCCATGGCGTTGACGTGTCCGGGCGTACCGGTGACGGCTTGCGCCAGCATCTGGCCTTTGGTGTCATAAACACCGGCGGATAAGTCACCCGCTTCGCGTACCGAGGGTGAGAAGGCGGTACGGATTAAGGCCTGGGCCTGTTCTTCGACCACCGAGATGAGCCGGTTCCACATCACCTGGTTGGAAACGGTTGAGGTTTTCTGGGTCATCAGTTTTTCTCCCGGGTTACATCAATGCATCCGTCTAGCTGGCGAATCGCCTGACGGCTACTCGGCAGGATGATCGTGGTTTCGTCTTCGATGATAGCGGAGGGTCCGGCGACGACATCACCGGGCTGTAAATCGTTGCGCTGGAAGATGGTAGATTCGACCATCTTGCCAATTGCGGGATCGAAAATCCCTCTTTGCTGACTAGCCGAAACCAGCGATGTATCCGATACGGGTTGAACCCTTGCTACTGCCTCGGCAAGCGTGGTCGAATTCACCGACCAGACCGTAATTTCTATATCCATGCCTTCGACCGCTCGCCCAAACAGGTTGATGTAATCGGTTTCGAAGAGTGACAGAAAAGTTTCGGCATCGGGGTTTCGAGCCTGGTCGGCCGACAACACGATAGGAATTTCTTCACCCTGTCCTGTGTAGCGCATATAGGCCTTATACTCGGCCTGAATCTCTGCATCGGCATCGCAGGAACGCACAAAAGTGGTCGCTTCGGTTTCGAGGTCGGTTAACAGCTGGCGAATGACTTCGGGTTTGAAATCGGCCAGGCGCATATAGACGCTACGATTGGCTTCGAAGCTAAATGGGGCGCGCAGAAAACCGATTGCCGAACCGACGCCCGCACCGGGTGGTACCAGCAATCGGTTTACACCTAGCTTTTCGCATAAGCGTCCGGCGTGCAGCGGTGCCGCACCACCAAAGGCAATCATGGTGTAGTCGGTCAGGTCTTCACCGTTTTCGACGGCATGCACGCGTGCGGCATTCGCCATGTTTTCATCGACGACTTCACACAGGCCATAGGCCGAGGTGAGTGAGTCCATCTCGAGTATGCTGCCCAGAGTCTTTTGCAATGCAGTGGATGAGGCATCGGCATCGAGTTGAATGGAGCCACCGGCGAAATTATCCGGGTCGAGTTTACCGAGTACCAGATCGGCGTCGGTGACCGCCGGACGTTCTCCGCCACGACCGTAACAGGCCGGGCCTGGCTCGGAACCCGCTGACTCCGGGCCAACACGAATTTGTCGCATCGAATCAACATGTGCCAGAGAGCCTCCGCCCGCGCCAATCTCTACCATGTCGATGACCGGGATAGAAATCGGCATACCGGAGCCCTTCTTAAAGCGGTAGGTTCTGGCGACTTCGAAAACGCGACTGGTCCTGGGCGTCTGATGATTAATCAGGCAGATTTTCGCTGTGGTACCGCCCATGTCGAAAGACAGCACTTTATCGAGACCGTAGCGTGCGGCTATATGCGCGGCGAATACCGCACCGCCTGCGGGACCGGACTCCACCAGCCTTACCGGAAATTCTGCAGCCGATTCAATCGAGATGATGCCGCCGCCGGAGTGCATCAGGAAAATTGGACAGTTGACACCATAATTTTTTAACTGGCCGCCCAATCTGTCCAGATAACTTTTCATCATTGGTTTGATATAGGCGTTGGCAACCACCGTGTTGAAGCGCTCGTATTCACGCATTTGCGGGGAGACTTCGGATGATAGTGAGACCGATACTTCGGGAAGTTTTGCGGATATAACTTCGCGGATCATTTTTTCGTGGCTGCCATTTAAATAAGAATGCATTAAACCAACCGCAATACTTTCGTAACCGATATTGCTAATGCTGTCGATCAAGGCTTCGACGTCGGAGCGTTGCAAGGCAATCAATACTTCGCCGTTGGCACCGATACGCTCTTCGACGGTATAGCGCTGCTGTCTGGGCAGGAGAGGCTCGGGCAGGGTCAGGTTAAGATCGTATTGTTCAAAGCGTGATTCGCTGCGCATCTCGATCACATCGCGAAAACCCTGAGTGGTAATCAACGCGGTCTTCGCCCCGCGTCTTTCGATTAATGCATTAGTGGCTAAGGTAGTGCCGTGAATAATTTGTTCTACGCGTGACAGTTTAATCCCGGCCTGTTTGCAGACCTGTTGCATGCCATCGATGATGGCGTCTTCGGGTGCGGTGTAGGTGGTTAACACCTTGGTAGAATACTGTTGCTCCCCGATTTCGAGTACGACATCGGTAAAAGTACCACCAATGTCCACACCCATACGGATTGATGACTGATTCATTACGCGCTGCTCTCCAATTTCCCGAGGTTTCTGAAAAGCCAGTTTAAAACGGCCTGGTAGATAAGATCCAATTATTTAAATATATCAAATGAATCACAAATAATTATCCTGCAGAATTAATTTTCGCCTCGAATTGCTGTGAAAATCGTGTCGCTACTTCGCTGGCAATTTCGGCAGCACGCTGAACGAAACGAGCCGATTTTTCCGCGTCGTAGCGGGCGTGGAAACTGAGGCTCCTCGGTGTCCAGGCATAATCAATTTGTCTCAGTTCAGTCGATTCAAGTTCATTGATTACCATGGCTGCGGGCACTGTCGCACTACCGTAACCATCGATGGTCATGTGTATGCAGGCGGCCAGATTGCTTGACGGCACCAGGCGTATCGGTAGATCGCGCCTGGCCGCAAAATGCGCCGCCACCTCTTCATAAGGCTGGGTTCCGCGAGCATGGGTGAGGATAGGATAACGCACCAGTTCTTCCAGCTGCAGGGGCCTGTCGGTGGGGAGGTCGGTGCCTGGTGAGCAAATCCAGATGAGCGGATAAACGCCAAGGTGGATGTTGCCGGTGGTCTGGCGGCTGAACGGGCCGCTTTGCAGAGCCAGATCGATGGAGCGTTCGAATAATTCTTTTTCCAGATTGGCCGAAAGATCGACAGTCAATTCTACCGTAATGTTGGGATAACGCTCTTTTAATTCGCGTAGAAAATCTCGCAACCAGGTATGCACCACCATTTCGGTGACGCCAAGCCGGAGTACGCCGTTGAGTAGCGCATCCTGATTGGCCGCTTCGATCAGGTTGTCCGTGGCTCGCAGTACCATGCGCGCGTGTTCGAGTAATTCCTGACCCTTCGAGGTTAGCCGTACCGAACCCGCATCGCGTTCCATCAGCGTGACATCAAGGAGTGATTCCAGAGAAGCAATGCGAGAAGATATATTAGGCTGAGTGGTATTGAGACGGTCGGCCGCCTTGCGAAAGCTGGACAGGTCGGCGACCCAGACAAAGGCTTCCAATTGTTTCAGGTTGAATTTCAATGTGCCCTGCGAGTTGATTGATTAACTATCGGCGATGTCCGAATCAACAATTTTATGCCCCCAATCCTGCTTTGCATTTAGATATCGCTTATTCCATTTGCTGACACCAGCTATATGTTTTTCAGTGGCTAAATGTGTGAGCCCGGAACCCGACAAGTCTTTGATTTTTTTCGGGTTGTTGGTGAGCAGGCGAATTGGCCGGTCGCCGAGGAAGTATAAAATTAAGGCCGCAGCGTCGGTGAAGTCACGCGAGTCAGCGGGCAGGCCCAGGGATTCGTTGGCCTGGTAAGTGTTTTCTCCCGCATCCTGTAGCAGATAGGTTGCGGCCTTGGCCCATAAGCCGATGCCTCGACCTTCGTGGCCGGCCATGTAAACGATCAGGCCACCAGCCGGGTCCTGCGAAATTCGATTCACGGCGGTTTCGAGCTGCGGGCCGCATTCGCAACGTTCAGAACCAAACACGTCGCCGGTCAGGCAATTCGAATGCACTCGTACCAGCGGGTTTTCAGCATTCACCGGGTCGCCAATCACCAGTACGCTATTTACCGCCATTGAAGAAGCGAGCGTCGAAAACAGGTTTTGCCCCCCGCTTTCACGTAGAGTCGATGCCAGCTCTTCTACTTTCTCCAGCTCGGTACTGCGAACGGCCGCGTACCACTGCGCATGGTAAGACTTGCCACCCATTTTTAGCGGTAATGGAATTGGACCGAGTAGATTGATGATCAGTTGGCCAACCGATGCAGGATTGTTATCGTCAATTACGACACCTTTGCGGTCGATACGCACCAGTTTTCCGGTGTCGGTTAACTGTTGGCGGATTTCAGGATTCAGGTAGGTAAACATTAGGCAGATAGGTGGAAGAATGCTAGGAGATAGTATTATTGCTGGCATGAGGTTTTGTGTACACTTTAATTTATGCTGATGTGGTGGTTAGAGATGAATCACCGCTACGCGGCGAGTCCTTGACAAGGATGATTCATCTCTAACCACGGAGAATGTTAAATGTTCACAACCAAGTTTTTAGAATTCTTCAAAGCCCTGGCTAAAAATAATAATCGGCAGTGGTTTAATGAGCACAAAGCCGATTACCAGCAATCCGTGGTGCATCCCATGCTCGACTTTATCGAAGCCATGGCGCCCAGGTTGAAGAAGATTTCTCCTCATTTTATTGCCGATGCCCGGCCGCGTGGTGGTTCTCTGTTTCGTATTTATCGGGATATGCGCTTTTCCAAAGACAAGATCCCTTACAAGCTCCACGCTGCCTGCCAGTTTCGTCATGAATTGGGCAAGGATGCGCACACGGCGGGTTTCTATGTGCACCTGTCGCAGGAAGAAGCCGTGTTTGGTGGTGGTATCTGGTTGCCGCCGAATGAAGAGTTATTCAAAATTCGTAATACCATTGTCGATAATCCCAACGAATGGAACCGGATTAAAACGAACCCGAAGGTGAAGGACCTGTTTGGTGGCATTCAGGGCGATGGACTGAAGCGTCCACCCAGAGGTTTTGATCCCGAGCATCAACATATTGAGGATTTAAAGCGCAAAAGCTTCTTTCTAATGCGAAATGAGAAACCGGATATTATTCTGGGAGATGGGTTTATAGACGAAGTCGAGGCCACTTTTAAAGCGGCCAAACCTTTAATGGAATACATCTGCTACGCGCAGGATGTTCGGTTTTAGCCGGGGCGATTATGGCTGTTATTTTGCAAGTTTCTCATCTGGTGAAAAGTTTTGGCTCTTTGACCGCGGTGAATGACGTCAGTTTTGAAATTCACCAGGGTAGTTGTTTTGGTTTGCTTGGGCCGAACGGCGCCGGTAAAACCACTACCATAGAATTAATGGAAGGTATTAAGACGCCGGACGCGGGCAGTATCCTGTACCAGGGTGAACCACTCGGAAGACAGTTTCGTAACGAGGCCGGCATTATGTTTCAAACCACTGCGTTGCAGGAGTTTGTTACGGTGCGGGAGATGCTGGTTCTGTTTAGCCGGTTTTATCCCTCAACTACCGATATCGAGGAACTGGTCGCGCGTTATGCACTGGGTGAATTTCTGCATCAGGATACGCGTCAACTGTCGGGTGGTCAGAAGCAGCGGCTGTTGCTCGCCATCGCCCTGATTAATAAACCTAAAATTTTATTTCTCGACGAACCGACCACCGGGCTTGACCCGCAGTCGAGGCGAAATCTATGGGAGCAGGTGCGACAGGTCAAAGATGCGGGTGCGACAATCCTGCTAACCACGCATTACATGGAGGAGGCTTATGAGCTTTGTGATGAAATCGCGATTATGGATCATGGCCGTATGATCGCCCATGATGCGCCGGATGCGCTACTGGCAAAACACTTTGATGATGTCGTGATTCAACTGGATGAAAAAGACTTACCGCGCGATCTGGGCGAAGCTCAGTTCATGGCCACTTACCGCGAGGGTAATGCCCATATTCTGACCAGTGATGTGAATAAAACCATCGAAGGTTTGCTGTCCCGGGATATTCCGCTGGATAGACTACGCATCCGCGCGCGCGATCTGGAAGACCTGTTTCTCGAATTAACCGGCAAGGAGTTACGCGCCTGATGTGGAATCGTATTTATGCATTATTCGTCGCCCGCAATACGGAATTTTTCAGGGACCGCTCGTCATTGGCCTGGAGTGTGTTGTTACCCGTGTTGATGATATTTGTATTTGCGTATGCCTTCACCGAAGAGAATCCGCAAAAGTTTAAAGTAGGTATAGTCGCTTCTACGAACCCTGCTGAAGCGACTCAAAACTTCACCTCTACACGTTTTATTCAATTCATCGAGTTCGAAGAAGTTGAGCCAAACCTGGAAAAAGTAGAACGCCATCAAATCGATTTAATATTCGATACCAGGCGCTTCGGTTACTGGATCAACCGGACTTCGCCGAATGGTTACATCGTTGAGAAATTATTAATCGCGGCATTTTCCGGCGCATCACAGCAACTGCAACAGAATATGGTTGAGGGCGACGAGATACGCTATCTGGACTGGGTGATGCCCGGCGTGCTGGCGATGAATATTATGTGGGGCGCCCTGTTTGGTATTGGCTACGTGATAGTGCGCTATCGAAAATTCGGCGTATTGAAACGACTGCGCGCAACGCCGGTAACGTCGCTGGAATTTCTCACTGCCCAGGTCATGTCGAGACTGTGGTTAATGGTTGTGGTGAATGTGGTTATATTCATCGGCCTGGATATGGTGTTCGATTTTCGCATGCACGGTAGTTATCTGGATTTGTTCATCGTATTTATATTGGGGTGTATCTGTCTGATCTGTTGCGGACTGGTTGTCGCCGCCCGCATCTCCAGTGAGGAAGTTGCCAATGGTCTGTTGAATCTACTGAGCTGGCCGATGATGTTTTTATCCGGGATCTGGTTTTCGTTGGAAGGGGCGCATCCCTGGATGCAGAAATTTGCCCTGATATTACCGCTTACGCATGTTACCGAAGCGGCGCGGGAGATTATGATCGATGGCGCAGGATTGGTGCAGATCGCCGATCATTTACTGGTTTTGAGTTTAACCAGTGTTGTACTTCTGGTGATTGGGGCGTGGGTATTTCGGTGGGAATAATAAAGGGTCAGTCTAATAATGAGGCGTTAACAGATAGGATAAATCATGAATAACAATCTCAAAAATCTGAATCCAGGCGATAGCGAAGAGACAGAAGCCTCTTTACTGGATGCGATCGAGTCTTCGAATCAGCAGCAGGTTGCCGATATAGTCGAGTCCATTTCGAGCAACGAGGCTCTGCGTCAGGTTTCTTTGATGGATTCCGATGAGCGCGATCAGCTTCTGGAAATGATGGCGCCGGAAACCGCTGCCGAACTGATAGAAGAAGCGCCCGCCGAACTGGCGGTTACCATGATGGAGCATCTCGATTCTTCCGTGGCCGCAAAAATCATGGAGGAATTGCATAGCGACACTCAGGCCGACATCGTACAGGAAATGGAAGCAGGGAGTTCCGAAGCGCTCCTGTCGGCGATGGAGGCAGAGAGTGCCGAAGGTGTGCGCAGACTTTCGCAGTATGACCCCGATACTGCGGGCGGTTTGATGGAACTTGAGGTTTTTAGTTTTCCAGTCGACGATACTGTAGGCAGCGTCCTTAAGAGCCTGGTCGAAGGGCATGAGGCCTTTGAGCGTCATCGTGGTCAGCACCCTTATATCCTGGATAAAGATGGCAAACTGGTAGGCGTAGTTTCGCTCAGAGACATGTTACGTAGCAAACGATCCGTACCGCTGTCCGATATTATGCT
>Ga0224506_10003539_pt1 | contig 10302 bp, 14 predicted proteins | sample SF_Jan12_sed_USG_2_FD_169108 | JGI IMG/M metagenome (GOLD analysis project Ga0224506, IMG submission 169108) | Sediment microbial communities from San Francisco Bay, California, United States - SF_Jan12_sed_USGS_8_1 | ecosystem: Environmental > Aquatic > Marine > Sediment | place: USA...
GAAGCGTACAAAAGAAGTCAAGATTTTCTGCAGACTACGGAAAGAGAAGAGACGAGCGAAGAAAAGTTGAGAGAAGGATTCAGAAAGCAACTTCTACTGGTGGCTGGGTTCAGTCAAGAAGAGGTGGAAACTATGGATTTACCATCAATGAGCGACGAAGAGCTCCAAGCAATCGTGCGCAAGAAACTTTTAGGTATAGAGAACAACAATTGTTCAAAACAGAAAGTAGTGAGCATCGGCGATGTTGAAAGTTATCTAGCTCAAGGTTGGGAATACGTTGCAAACTTGCCTAACAAAAAAGTCGTCATCAAATTAGCATAGCGTATAACCTCTGTCTCTTTCATAAGAATAGTAATTAGGAAAAGTCGCTGAAAATTCTTAATGATTGCTAGTCCCAAATTTTCTTCGAGCACATCCAAAAATGTCTTAGTTTTGTCAAGTCTTTTCAATTTTTCTTATTCTCCAGTAAAATCACTTCCGTTGGTTCAAACCTTACCCCCCGCACCATCTTTGAGAGGTAAAATTCGCTCGAATTTCGCTCGTTTTGAGCGGTGAATAGCAGAAAATCGACTTCAAATAGTAGGTGACTTTTGATTTTACTTGAGAGTTTAAAACTGTCAATCGCATTAAGCCGAGGGTCTCTTCAACGGAAAATTCATTGTTGGCTGGGTATTGTTGATGGGATTTTGACACCAATTTACCAGCAAAAATATGCCTAAGATATGCTTGGCAAGAGGTGTGCGATAAACGTTGCGTAAGATTAAACGTTAGTGGAGTCGCGTAGGTCTTGACCCCTGACGTCATAAATCAGTTTTATTAATGCTTCTTCTAGCGAACGTTCAACTGCTTTGAATTCAGTAACCGTTATTCCGAGCTCATTGGCTGTAGCTGAGACGTTTTTCCATAGAGTTGTTTCATCGGTTCCCACAACCTTTAATCCTGCTCGCTCCTCAATTGTTACTTCAACTCCTCTGTCTCGCAAGGCTTTCATTAACCGGTTGTCATTTGAAGAGCGAACTGTATACTCCAGCATCGCTGTGACTTTCTTTGTCAGATCGCTCAGCCTACCGTCGTAGATCAGTTCGCCGCGATCCAAAACTCCAACTCGTTGGCAGATTTCCTTCACTTCTGGAAGAACATGCGAGCTTACGAGAAGGGTTTTTCCTTCTTTATGGAGGTCTTGCAGTTCGTTTAGAAGTGATCCCCGCATAATTGGATCTAAATTTGCGGTGGGTTCATCCAGTAGTAGAACTTCTGGGTCGTGAATTAAAGCGCACGAAATGAGTAGGCGTTGCCTTAATCCCGCACTCAGTTGGTGTGCTTGTTGGTTTCGTCTTTCCCAGAGTCCGACCCAACTCAACAACTCTTTTGTCTTCTTTTTGGCTTCGCTCTTTTTTAAACCGCTCAACTCACCCATGTAAACCAAAAGATGGTTGAGACTTGCCCAGGGAATGGAGATGGTTTCTGGAACGAAACCCACGTGTCGGCGAGTCTTGAATCCTTCCTTAACCGCGTCAAAGCCCATAATGGAAGCCTTTCCACTGTTTGGTCGGGTTAAACCCATCAGCACTTTCAGCAGTGTCGTTTTTCCCGACGCGTTGGGGCCAAGCAGGGCGAAGGAGTCTCCGTCGGATACTTCAAAGCTGACGTCCACTAGAGCTGGTATTTTAATGAATCTTCCGTAAATCTTCGTTAACCCGTCTACAACAACGCTCAAATTACATCTCTCCGCTCAAACACCAACATAGACACTACCAAGAGAGCCGCAAAGTATACCAAAAGAACGAAGACTGCTGTAAACGGATCCCCGACGGGCCCCAACGGATCTGGCTGTGTTCCAGTAATTCTTGATATCATCCAACTGTACATTCTGTCATCATAGTAGAGTGGCGCTAGGAGGTGAATTGCCGAAAAGGGAGGAGACTGGAAAACATAAACTAGATCAACAAATATGTACACGACGATCGCGACTATTGGGCTTGCCTTTTGCGTTTCTGCAGGTGAAATCATAACTAAGAACATTGAGTAGGCGCAACCTATGACGTAAAGCGTCAGAAACATAAGTAGCAGAGTGTTTGCAGGAAAAACTACATCTGACCAAACCAGGGCTGGGTAATGTGGTTGGTATGTACTAAACCAGGCGTAAAAGAAAAGGTAGTTTGCTATGGCGGTAGAAACGGCAAATAATATAAAGAGAACGCCAAACCTTGCCAGAAGCAGCTGCCATTTTCTAATTGGACGAGTCAAATACAACGCCATTCTTTCAGGGTTGACTTCATATGCACAGATGTATACGAAAATCATAGGTATCAGGAAAATCTGTACGAATCCAAGATAGAAGCCCAAATCGCGTTCTAAGCCTTCAACCCAGCCGCCAGCTTGGGCGGACGGGGAGGCCAACAAATATGGCCCGACAAATACTACAGGCACAATAAGCAGAAGTAACCCATATTTCAACCAAAGGCTTCTAATTTCAAATATCAACAAGGAAAGCGCACCCACGGTTCTATCTCCATATTATGAAATGTTGTTACCAATATTTAACAAGAAAAAGGAAATCTACAGTTTTTCACATTATTTCTTACAGAACAACGTTGTTTTTCCATCATATCCATTAGAGCGCGCGCAATCGAAGGCGGGATTTCCCACCAATTTACCGGTAAAAATGTGTCTAAGATGTGCTTGGCAAGATGCGTGAATCTTTCAAAAGGAATCGGAAGGGAATGTAAAAGTAAAAGGAGTTCAAGTTTAATCGTGTGATCAATTACTTATAGACTGTGGTAGCAATACTTCTGTGGTGAAGAAATGAATGATGCTAAACCAGTAAGATGCCAAAAATGCGGAAAACCTTTAGGTTATGTAACGGTCTTTGCAAAGGGCCTAATCTCATCTCAGCCTATTCAGAACGTGAAAATAGTCGCTATTTGTATGGAATGTTTTCAGAAAGGAAAATAGCGCGTGCGCGCGCAAGCCAACTGTTTCTTCAACGGAAAAATATCGAAAAGATATCAATTTAACTTCTTTCACCCAAAACGAGAAGTGGGGGTCAAGTTACACCAAATGCAAAGAAGAAGACACTTCACGTACAGCGAATGTACAGCAAAAAACGGTTATTTCACCCAAAAAACTGAACAAGTCCATATCGATTCGGTAGCCCATTATTTGGCTACCTGATCGGAGAGATAATATATGACATACGTCATATTTATATTTTGTGTTACGTTTTTTCTCAAACCACTTCAAAATCAAAAACATTGAACACATGGCCTCTGTTGAAGGAGATGGCTACATACGATACTTTTATTCAGTTTTAATGGAAAAGAAGTTGCCGCCTTAGTCAAAGGTGAAGGCGTAGGGACAGAGCTTGTTCAAGACGCATATTCCACATTTTGGTTTCCTTGCCGCACAGATTCTTCTACCGTGAAATATTAGCAAGTCTGTGATTCTTTTCCAACGGGTTTTCGGAACTATCTCCATCAAATCGCCCTCTATTTTATTCGGATTTTTATGCTCTGAAAGCCCCAGTCTTCCGGCAAGTCTGCGGACATGGGTGTCCACGGCTATCCCTTCAACAACGCCATACACATTCGACAAGACAATGTTCGCAGTCTTTCTAGCGACACCTGGCAACTCAAGCAGTTCTTCCATTGTTTTCGGAACCTGCGAGTTGAACTTTTCAACCAGGATCTGGCAACATTTCTTGATGTTTCTGGCCTTGTTTCTGTAGAAACCGGTGGATCTTATGTCTTCTTCAAGTTCCTCCAGATCCGCATTGGCGTAGTCTTCTGGCTTTCTGTACTTTTTGAAGAGGACTTTCGTGATAATGTTCACCCTTTTGTCAGTGCATTGAGCTGAAAGGATGGTGGCCACCAAGAGCTCCAGAGGGTTCTTGTAGCTTAGGGCTATTTTTGCGTCTGAGTGTTCCTTCTCCAACAGTTCAATGATCCTTAGCACTCTAGTTTTGTTGTCCCGTTCGGTATCTACGGATTTCGATTTCCCTTTCATTGCAATGTTTCCTTCACATAATCTCAACTTGAGGAGATCTCTCTCGCCATAACTCTCAACACGTCCTCAACCCTTTCACGATCTTTTTGGCTCAATTTTTTTAGCTATTTCCCTTGGGTCCTCAACTGAAGTGCATGTTCCTTCGAAGCAAACGTATGCCCGCGGTATTTTGGTGACAGGATATTTCAGGTTCGTCAACCTCTCGGCATCTTCAGCGGGATCTAAGACTTGGATCACTTTCAACGGATTGTAAACCTTAAAACTTTCATCTAGGAAAACACGAGTTACTGGATCTTTTTTTGGACCCACTATATGTATCTGCATCGGACGTAGGTACAATTCAGCGGCAAGTCCATAGGTGGCTGCGATGATGCCGTATCTTTGATAGGTTGAGCCGAAATGCTCCAAGGTTCTTTTGGCTGTTTCTAGATACTTTTTCTTACCCGTCAAGTAGTGGAGCCTCAGGAAAGCATCGGCGGCTGAACTGTTTTCATCAAAGGGCTTGTTCAAGGTCCTTAGGGCTCCTAAGGCTTCAGCTTTCTTAGGTCTGTCGTAGAAACCTCCAGCGCCGTTCCACAAGTTGTTGAGCATGAATCTGGCGATGCTTTCTGCGTATTTCAGGAATTTTCTGTTTTGGGTTGACTGATAGGCGTCTGTTAGACACCTTATCATGGAAGCCTGGTCTGTGAGCAGGCCTGGAAGATATCTTTTGCCCTCAAAGTAATAGTGGTACATTCCCTTTCGTGAACTGAAACTCTTCTCAAGTAGAAGATCAACTGTTCGTAACGCAAATTTCCGATAGGACAGATCCTCGAGCACCACCGAGGCTAACAGATAAGCTGAGGTCATCATGGCGTTCCAGTTTGTGTATAGCGTTGTGTCTATCCTTGGGGATATTCTCTTCAGGCGTTCCAGAAGGTTTAGCTTGTAGTATTCTTCGTCAGCGTCTTGGCTGCCGTAAAATCCACCGTTGTCTTGGTCACTGAGGTTGGCGTCAACGTATGCTAGGATTCCCTGAGCGGTTTCTTTGAAGACCCCTTCTCCGGTAACCTGATAGGCTTCCAGATAGTTGACAAGCAGCTTGGCGTTGTCTTCGCACATCTTCTCGTAGTGGGGAACACTCCAGTCCCTTGTTGTGGAGTAACGGAAAAAACCTCCTTCCTCCTTATCGTAGATGCCGCCGGCACTCATCTCTTGTAGAGTCTTTGTTACGATGTTTAAGAGGGCTTTGTGGCCTTGTATCTGATATTCTAGGAGTGCAAAAGCCAACGCCTCACTATGGGGAAACTTGGGGGCATCACCAAAGCCTCCGTGCAACGAATCAAAATTCGAAGCAATTTCTAACGTCAAACCATCGATGACGGACTGGAAGAAATCGTGATCCAAACCGGGTTCTACTGAAGGCACTTTTATCTCTTCTTTTTCCAGTTCCCCCAATTTGGCCTTGATTTTGTTTTTGTTTTCCTTGTAGAAGCGACTTATTCGTTGAAGCCATGGTTTCATCTGTTGTGGTGGAATATACGTAGCGCCCGTGAGCACTTCTCCTTCGGGTGTCAAGAAAGCCGTGGTGGGCCAGCCACCCATATTGTATCGCTTGTCAATGTCCGGTCGCTGGTCTCTGTCCACTCGTATTGGCACAAACTTCTCCTCAATCAGTTTCACGACATCCCTGTCAGAGTACGTTGTCTCATCCATCACATGGCACCAGTGACACCAAACCGCACTGATGGCTAAGAGGATGGGTCTATCTAGTTCCTTCGCCTTCTGGAAAACCTTTTTACTCCAGAGAAGCCACGGAACCTTCGTTTCAGTCATAAGAACCCTCGCTCATACCTGCCAACAAGGCAATTGTTGTTATAACGTAAGTCTCGCTGGCTAAATAGTTTGCAGAAAGCCTTTACGTTTGCAATGAAACGATATTGTGGGGTGATGCTGTTGGATGTTAAGCTTTTCGTTGACGGTGAGGAGATCGATCTGAGCGAGTTTGTTGTAAAGATATTAAGCGGGGCTCTCGTGGGAGCGGTGACTTCCTTACACGGAATAAAGGAGGACTGGAAAGAAATCGAAGTAAAGGTGACAAGATAAAAGATCGTTCTTGCTTCATTAGATGTCCAATTTTCAAAACATCATACTATGAAACGAAATTGGGATTATACATTTCTTTTTTCCAAAAGCCTTAGGGTTTCGCGACAGAAGTCTGGAAGGTCGGCTGGGAAACGGGATGTCACTAGGTTTCCGTCCACCACAACCGACTTATTCAAGTAAATTCCACCAGCGTTCTTCAGGTCGGTGGAAACAGAGACGTAGCAGGTAGCCTTTTTTCCTTTCACCACTCCGGCCTCTATTAGAAGCTGGGGTCCATGGCATATAGCGGCTATCACTTTTCCCTTTTGGAAAGCCTCTTTCGTTAAATTTACCAGCCCCTTGTTTGTTCTCATGCGGTCTGGGGCGCGCCCTCCCGGGATAATTATCGCCGCGTAGTCGTCAATGTTAACGTCCCGCGGGGAAAAATCGGACTTCATAGTGAGCCCATACTCGCCGTTGTAGGTGACTTTGGCTCTGGGTCCCACCACATCTACTTTGTATCCTGCTTCTTGGAAGCGGTAATACGGATACATTAGTTCTCGATCTTCGAAACCGTTTTCCACGAAAAGCAACACTTTTTCCATGGTTCTTAACTCCTTAATTGACATTGAGCAAAAATTAGTTTGGAGCATTGCCTTAAGTACATTTCATAGACCGATGGACAATCAAGTTAGGGCTGCTCGCAACTTTTCAATCAGTTTCTTTTTCTCATTCTCGTCGGCTTTGATCCGTTTGCCCACTTTCCTCCAGTCTCCCGAACAACGTTCATACTTGGAGGTTTTGCCAATAACTTCGTGTATTACCTCGTCGATTTTCTCCCTATTCTCGTCGGTGACCTCTATTCCAGCCTCCTTCAAAACTCCCTTAAACCATCTCCAACAACCCATACACCCACCTCCTGTCACACTCTAGTTTTGAATTGAATTAAACTTTGTGATGGGTTCTAAGTCTTCAGTGGTTGATTTCTACACCATAAGGCTTATGCGCGCGCAAGAGAGGAAAGGATAGGGGTGAGAAGATGATAGAAAACATACCCAAGATCCTCGTTCTCTTCTACTCGATGTATGGTCACACCTTCAGGATGGCCGGTGCAGTAGTTGAAGGTGTTCGAGAGGCGGGCGGTATACCAATTCTCAAACAAGTTGCCGAACTTGTTCCCGAAAAGTTTTGGAACGAGGATATGAAAAAGGCCAAAAAATTGATGAAGAACATTCCGGTCGCCGATCCTCAAAAAGACCTGAAAGGAATTGACGGGATTATTATCGGCACTCCGACTCGTTTCGGCAATATGTGTGCTCAGATGAGAAACTTTTGGGATCAGACCGGGGGCGATTGGACAATTGGTACTCTTGTTGGCAAACCGGCGGCGGTTTTCATCAGCACCGGCACTCAACACGGAGGACAGGAAACCACAATTGTCTCGACCCATATCACGCTTTTACACCACGGTTGCGTTATAGTCGGTTTGCCATACTCTTTCACGGAGCAGATGACGGTTGACGAGATAAGCGGGGGCTCACCCTACGGAGCTTCAACTATTGCTGGTCCAATGGGCGAGCGTATGCCATCGGCCAATGAGCTTAAAATGGCAAAAGATTTAGGCAAACATCTAACGACAATTGCTAAGAGGTTATCTTCGTAATTGGACAGCAAGTGCGAAAGGTAACCCGAAGACTCCGAGGAACAGAATTAGGTACGTTTAGTCGGTGGGGAGTGGAAATGAAAACAGAAATATTCACGGTAAGAACTGAAAATCGAGAAGAGGGAATCCGAAAGCTTCTAGATCGGTTTGACCTTAGGGAGTTTAGCGGAAAGAAAGTTGCCCTCAAGGCAAACTACAACAGCGCTGATCCTTTTCCTGCCTCCACTCATCTGGACACTCTGCGAACATTGGTCAACGGTTTAAAGGAGGCTAGAGCCGAGGAGATAACTTTGGCCGAGCGTAGCGGTATGGGAGACACTCGAACAGTTTTGGAGCAACGCGGCATAACTGAACTTGCGGCTGAACTGGGTTTTGAGGCTCTGGTCTTAGACAAGCTCGCTGAAGAAGGGTGGGTGCGGCTTAAGCCAAAAGGCTCCCACTGGAGGAGAGGCTTTCTCTTAGCCAAGGTTTTCCACGAATCGGATAAAGTTGTTCAAACCTGTTGTTTGAAGACCCACCGTTTCGGGGGCCACTTCACTATGTCTCTGAAAAATTCTGTTGGTCTGGTGGCTAGATTCGATCCTCAAGATGGATACGACTATATGGCTGAGCTTCACTCCTCTGAGAATCAGAGGCTCATGATAGCTGAAATAAATCAAACCTATGAAAACCACCTGATAGTTATGGACGCCACAAAAGCCTTTGTCAGAAGAGGCCCAGAAAGCGGGGACTTAGTGAAGCCAAACATCATACTAGCAGGAAAGGATAGAGTAGCCATAGACGCGGTTGGAGTAGCCACACTCCGCCTTTTTGGAACAATCCCAGAAGTCTCGGAAGGAAGAATCTTTCAACAGGAACAGATTGCAAGAGCAGTAGAACTTGGCATAGGCATACAGTCGGCTAAGGACATACAGCTCATCCCTCTAGACGCAGAGAGTGAGAAACTTACTCAAAAAATAGAGAGAAGCTTTGCAGAGGAATGAGAAGGTTCGTTGTTTATGAGCCTAAAGAAACTCAGTGAAAAAGAAGCTGTCGAACTTGTTATCTCCATATTGAAGGAGACAGAAAAGCCTCTCACAACGCGAGAAATTGAAGAAAAAACCCGAAAACACATGGTCTCCTGTCCAGACAAGACTCCCGTATTTCTAAACAGGTTACGCATAAAAGGAATCATTGAGGGCCAGCTATCCGCCGAAAGGAGAGGCTGGATTTGGTGGATAAAAAGGGAAGGTTAGGTCCAAGAGACTATTCTATCGTATTCGTCCATCACAAGTTTGACCCAATCTTTGTAATCAACTATTTTGACTCCTTTCTTTATCTTTTTCAACAAGCCTCGAGCTTCACAGTCAGCTTTTAGAGCGTAGACGTTAAGCCCAGCATCCACAAGTTTCTTAGAATACTCGTCTGATGTTAGCGCGACGCACGAGTCGTGAATGTGTAGTACACCAACTTTCTCTCCTTTCTGAACTGCTCTAAGCGCCATGTCGAAAATAGACGCATAATCGCCAACGAAGGGAGATTTACTTAAAATTATCAACAAGTGCCATCTCTCCTAAAACGCGATTACGGCTTCGTTTTCTATGATCAGCTTTGTAGCCTCATCTATGGACAATAGTTTCACGTTTAAGCTTTCGTCAAGGTCGACAATCTTCAGATTCCGCTTAACCACGGAATCCCTCACAGCATACAATCCGACCAAGTCTGCGAGAGCTTTTAATCGCTCATAGTGGGAGTTCAGCCCAGCGGCTTCTGGTCTTTGATTCTTTAGCAGGCAGTATACTCCATCGTCTATGAGGAGCAGTTGTGGAAGGACGTCCATGGCGATCATGGCGGTGGCTATTCGAAAACCTTCAGCCGCCATTAGACTTCCATAAGGGGGACTTTTTATGACTAAAAGGATTTTTCTTGGCATATGTGACACCTCAAATACTGAACGCTATAACCCTGTCTGATTGATCCATTAGTAGAGCCAATTCGCCTAGACTGCTTTTTATGGCGCCTTTAATCAACGCCTTCTTAGAATCGATACCTCTAATCCTCGCGCTTTCCATACATGCTAGAAAATGCACTCCCTCAGTCATTAACTCCGCAAGCTTTTTTGAAGGCGTTTTCTGATCCGGCAAAATCTGGCTTGCCATCAAGTTATAAACGGCGTCTACGTCACAGAACACCGTGACTTCGTGGCCTTCTTCCACTGCAGCCTTAGCAAACTCGTAAACAGTGTCCGTGTTCTGGAACTGCATCGGCGAAGAAAACAAGATCATGAGTAGTTTTCCCAAACTTTTCACCCCGCGCTATTAACCATTTAACAGATTTCTACTTAAAGACCTACGTTTTCATTAATCTAACGTTTTTCTGGTTCCGTTTTTTCCTTCAAGCGAACTAGATTAATATGTGATGAAGGAATAGATTATTGCAATTGTAGAATATACTAATTGAGTGGCAAGGTGAATGAAATGAAAAGTGAATCCTATTTCAAAAAGATACTTGTGCCCGTCGACGGTTCGCATTCCTGTCTCCATGCGGAAGAACTCGCTGCTGCAATTGCCAAGAATTTCAAATCTAAAGTA
>Ga0224506_10003540_pt1 | contig 10301 bp, 8 predicted proteins | sample SF_Jan12_sed_USG_2_FD_169108 | JGI IMG/M metagenome (GOLD analysis project Ga0224506, IMG submission 169108) | Sediment microbial communities from San Francisco Bay, California, United States - SF_Jan12_sed_USGS_8_1 | ecosystem: Environmental > Aquatic > Marine > Sediment | place: USA...
GGCGGAATGCAATTTACCTAAACGTTTACTGATTTCCTGGTTAATAACCTTGTAATAAATGGCGGTGCTTTCCCAACTCATACCGCCTATCAGACCGATTTTTTTCATGATATATCTCAATGACTAGTTTCATTCGATGATATCAAAGGTGGCTGTACGGGTAAATTAAAGACTAATACTAATTGGTTTTAGGAGACAATTGTTCCGAATCACAATCGGATCTTTTTGGAGTTTGCATTCCGACATTTTTAAAACCAAAGGACATCATCTGCTCAAGGATTTCTATCACTTTTCCTGAATCAACATCCTTACATGCTTGAATTACTACGGAATCAATATTTTCTTTTTCCCAACTTGATAAAAGATGACTTAAATCTTCACTTTTCTTACCATCTGAATAAATACCATCTTTTTTAACAATTATTGTTACTGTTTTAAAACTTTTAATTTTCTTCGAAGACTCTAAATCAGGCTCTTTAATAGTAACGCCTGCTTCTTTATGAAATGGAGCAAAATAAATCAATAAAGAAAGTGTTAACAAAATGGCGACAGCAATTAAGATGACAATAATTTTATTCATTTTATTACCTGTATATTATTCTATATTTTGATTATCTTATCTCCCCCTCCATCAAGAAAAAAGTTTTACCTTTGTCATTTGCATAAAATGCATCGACTTTAAGGTTTTTAAAACATCCCTGTCGACAATTACTGCAACAATATCTCTTTAAAACTTCCACGCATACAATGATTGGATGCCATTGAAGAAGAATATCCACCCGCATTAATCAATACCAACACATCGCCCTCCTCAACAGGAGATAATTCAATATCACGATACCAGATATCCAGAGCTTCGTTGATATTTCCAGCAATGGTATATTTCTGTTCAGCACCTTTTCTGATAACTGCTGGCACTGGCTCAAAGGGCAAGGCATAAACCGCAGGTTCAAGTGCAATATTAAAACCGGCATTTACACCAATAAATGTTGTATCTCGTTTTTGTTCTACTGTATTCACTTCAAGTAATAAAATGCCGGAATCCTTAACAATAAAATCACCAGGTTCAACTTCTACTCTTATGTCCAGCGCTGCAAAGTGCTTTTCAAGAATATTTGCCCACTGAACCAAATCAAGAATTTCATCCGATTCAACGTGTGGTACACCAAGTCCACCACCTACATTAACAGCTTGCAAGCTATCTTTTACCTGCTCAATAAACCACTTGGAAGCAGAAAGAATGTTATCCCAAATCGCGAGTTGCTTGCTTAAATACCCACAGCCGGTATGAAAGTGAATTCTGACGATTTTCAAACCATAATTAGCGGCAGTGTTTAATGCTTCAGCAAATTGATCCTGATAAATTCCGAATTTTGTAGTATTAGCACCGCTATAGGACAACTTTTCATTCTGACCATAACCCAAACCAATACCAGGGTTAATGCGAATACCAATTTCACGACCCGGGGACATCTCACCAAGGCGTCGAATACTACTGATTGAATCACAATTGATTATAAGATCTCGATGTTTCACTAATCGTTCAAGATCCTTATTGGAAACAGATGTATTTGTATAGGATATCTCCGAAGCATCAAAACCACAGGCAATTGCATGTTCCACTTCAGTTGGTGAGCAGGCATCTATCCCCGCTAATCCTGATTGTTTTACTAATGTTAACAAAGGCGCGTATCGATTGGCTTTCATAGCATAGTAAATCTGAAAGCGGTCTTTTAATCTGGTACTTGAAATGGCTTGATGCAATGATTTCAGCTTATGACTTATTCTGTCAAAACTGTAAATAAATGTAGGACTCCCATGCTGCTGATACAAATCAGCAGCTACTTTACCAGCGAAGTATAATTTCGATGATTTTATACATAAATCATCTCTTTCCCACCACAGTTTATTCATAGTCACTCAACAGCCATGTTTTTAGAGTTAAGAAAGTTCATATAATCTTCATTATACTCGTCGGGCATTTGTTTGTAGCCTGTGATCCAGCCGCGACACTCAATAGCATCACAAGCGCAAGCAAATTGTTTATACAATACCTGTTCTGTCTGGGCATAATCCATATAAAGATAATCATTTGGAAAAATATTCCGTACCGCATAAACTTTTAGATTTTGCATATCAAGAAATATATTCGGATCACAAGAATGTAAAAAATAACCGGCAAAATGCGTGTCATACAAATGTCGGTCATCATCTATTTGAATGCTGTGCTGACGAATATCATAAATAATCTCGCCAGCAATGTGCGCAACAAGATCACCCTTGTTAAAGGATTTGTAGGAAATAACACCCATTCCTACACCATTATCTTTGTGGATAACTTTAAAATCGGATTCTTGGGGGAAAAACGGATCCGCGCCATAGTGCTCTGGATAAAGCATAGAATAAAGACCTCAAGCAAAAAAACGTTAAACAACAAAAAATTGAAAAACTGTCGTTGTACGAGTTTGGCTTGTGGTCTAACTGTGCAACAGACATGCGATTTATACAATAATAAATCGAAATCTGCAAACATTATTTTTAGTCGATTTTCTGCTTATTTATCAGTGCGTTACAGAAGGTTATCTAGAGGTTTTTGTTGCTCAAAACAGCAAGATATATTTTTTTATTAATCATCATCTTCCAATAAATCATCCATTAATAAGAGAGGTTGAATTTCTGCGCCTTCCAACTCTATTGACCAGTCAAGACCTATTAGATGTTCGTCTTCATGTAAACCTGATAACCAGTCATCAATAAAGCTGTCAATATCAATTAATTCTGGTTTATATACAGACCATTCTCCCTGGCAATGAGACAACGCCAAGGTTTCAGAAGAAAAAAACAGGAAGACAAGTGATGATTCAAACTCCCCGGATTCACACACTGCACAACCATGTTCTCCGTGCAAAACCCAAACTTCTCCACTATCAAGCACATTATTTAAAAATTGTTGGTAACTTTGAAAAAAGTCGATGTTTTGAGTCATATGTGATCCTTAATCAACAATCCAATGTCTGAAAAACACTGAAATTGGGAAGCATGGCGCGCTCGGCAGGAGTCGAACCTGCTACCTGCCCCTTAGGAGGGGGCCGCTCTATCCAAGTGAGCTACGAGCGCACAGGTGCTGCATTCTAATCTATTTTGCCACAAACAAAAAGGCCATCATAAGATGGCCTGATAAATACTTATAAAAAATATTCTTCTACATCGGTGCCCATCTAAAACCAACACCAATATTGTTTTTTGAATAAGCAAAAATCGGATTGGTACTGTCATAGTCATCAGTCGTCAATTCGACATACATATAAACAGTTCTCTTACTCCATTTGGTAACCGGAAACTGATAATCAAGATCAAGGCTCCATCCATCTCTGGCTTTTGTCTCTTCATTTAATGTCACTTGATTAATATCTACTCGATTATCGTATTCATAATCCTTGTATTTAAAATCAGCCCTGAAAGTATGTTTTTTACCAAATTTATGTCTAACAGAAATGTCGAAATTCAAAGAGCTTGAATCATAATAGCCTAACTCATTATCTGATCTGTTGGTTTGACCAATAGTAGTCTTCCATCTTGTTTTACCAACTTTACTCAGGAAACCAAATTCAAAATCAACATAATCGTACTCAAGATTAGTATTGGCAATAAAAGCACCTGTTAAATCTTTGGCTTCACGATTATCGTATTCACGCATTCTATAGTGAATTGCTGTTAAAAATTTAACCTGATCACTTGTAGGATATTCCATATCAAGCCCTATTTCATGCTGACTGTAATCCAGATTAGTTAATCCTAGTGCAGAAAAATCTTCGTAACTTTTACTACGAAATTGGTATGACAAATCGTATATTAAATTTGATTTTGCCACATAAGTAGCCTCAGCATTGAAATCCAGTGTATCAGAATCAAACCTGTCACCAATCAATTGACCACCTGATGATGCTTCCTGACCAGTTGAATTACTGACAAAAGTTTTATCACGAATTTTATAGTCCAGAGAAACATCATATTTATAGGGCGTACCTTTTAGTTTAAAATCTGATTCATAACCAACAGATAAATCAATCGTGGTAACATCAGCAGTGCTGTCTGAATAACTTTCAGAGTCAAGTTCAGCCTTAAAATAAATTTCTTTGTTGTTTGCTGAATAGGCTACATTGGTAGCCACATAACTTTCAGATTTTGGTGATAACGTATCCGCTAGTTTATGAGGGTTACTATCATTGCCATAACGCATGTCAATATCAACATCCTTGTCTGCCAAAGCACTTGTACTGATCAATGCACCAGTACTGACCAAAGTACCTACACACAAAGCTGCTAGTATTTTATCCAGGTGAAACCTCTTGTTTTCTATTGCTTTCATAATTTATTACCTTTTGTTTATTTCCATCTAAATATTATTGCTGTTCTAGATATCGCTTGTTTAATTCCATCACATGTTTATCATCTCCAGCGAGACGATTAAGCAATTTTATCTGGTCAGAGCAGTTATTCCTCTGACCTGTGTCACAAAAATACCTTGTGTAAAGAATTCTTGCCGGAATATGCCCTGATTGAAGCTGCAAAAACTCTTCAAGAAGTTCTTTTACTAACATTTGTTCCTTATTTTGATCAAACTTTAAAGCTGCATAACGATACAAGGTGTCAGAATATTCCCTATCAATATCGAGAATCTTTTCATAATTAGTCATTGCCTGTTTATTATCGCCAGACTGTTCACGATAATCAGCCAAAACGTAAATTGCCGCAGTAAATTGAGGATCAGAATTAACAATAGCTTCCAATGTTTTAAATGCTTGATCTTTCCGTGAAGATTTCCACTCAATTTTGGCTTTAAGCAAATGATACTTTCGATTGTTTGGCGTTAATGTTAGAGATTCATCAATGGCAAATAATGCTAAGTCGGTTTTATTTCTTTTATAAGCTAATTCAGCAACTTGATAAGCTATCTGGTTAGCATTTGGCAAACGGGTCATTAACTCATTAAGTTTTGTTTCAGCCAAATCAAGCTGGTTTGATCTGACATAACCAATTGTCACGTAATATTGAGCCAGATTATAGTAGGGAGAATCGGCATCCATCTTTTTAAAATAGACAATGCCACTACGAGATTTTTTTAAACGAATATAGGAAAGGCCAATTTGATAGTATGAGAAGTTATTATCCCGATTTGCCTTGAGCAAGCTTTTGTGTGCGTTTAATGCGGAACGATAATCTTCGGCAATATAAAATTCAAAAGCCTTGATCATGGTTAAATACCTTTCTGTTTCTACATACTTTTTAAAAATCTCGACCTGTTTTTGTGCCAATAATGTTTGGCCATCTTCAATGTAACAACTTATCAATATTAAACGCGTTTTGATTGATTCCTTATCCATTGAAAGACTTTTCTTTAATAATGGAATAGCTTTTTTAAACTGCAGGTTTTCATATAAATAGGTTCCATATTCTGCTAATAAGCGATAGTTTGTAATATCCATATCGACTGCTTTTGTGTATTGCTCATTAATTACTTTATATTCGGAACCGTTATGTTTATGAGCTCTAGCCAGCTTTTTCCAGGTGAGCTTGTGAGATGGTCTGTATTCAATAGACTTTTGATAATATTCAATCGCTTGCTTATAGTTTTTATATGCATATTCTACATCACCTAAACCTGCATAGACTTTTGCCTTCTTGGTGCCAGTTGTATATCCAATCGCATTTGAATAAAGCTGTTTAACTTGTTCATACTTTTTGTTTTTGAGGAGTAACAATCCCAGATTAACTGTTGCCGTTTGATGCGCAGGTTCACTTTTTAATAGCAATTGATATCGGTCGATAGCAGATTGATATTGCTCAATTTCAGAAAGTGATTTGGCATATTCAAAGTTAAGTTCAAAAATAGCAATATCATCCTCTTGTAATTGAGAAAGCATGGATAAAACCAGATTAAACTGCTTGCTATCAAATGCACGTTTAATCAAATGAGCTAAAACTGCTTTTTGCTGATCCGAAGACAAACTTTTAATATGATTTTGAGTTAGTATATCTTTTGCTTCTATACTTTTATTAAATAACAGAGGTTCAATAAAATCGGCTGCCTGTAAAACCTCATCAGAATTATCTATTTTTCCATTTTCTGAATCGTGAGTTTCATCTTCAAGTCTGTCATCATCTTCCGCAATATAAACAACAATTGGTTGTTTCACCTGATTTGAAAGCTGATCTTGTATGATAAACACAGCTAAAGAGATTATTACTGAAAAGATTGTCAGTGGAATTGCATTAGTCACCTTGATACTACCTTTAACCGAGGCTGGAGATTTTAATGACCTATGGTTAAAACTATTGATAGTCACGATACAATCCCCTGTTATGAATATTTTGGATCTCTATTCCAGGCCTACCATTAACTTCCAAAACCACTGGTCCTCGAGACGCATCTATACAAATGTCAACGCCAATATAGCCGAGATTTATGGCTGATTGACTGATTTTGGATAATGCTAAAACTTCTTTCCAAAAAGGAATTTCAACACCAATCAGATTTACCTGATTGTCTGGATGTGTTGAGACAGTAGTTTGTTTGATCCTGGCATTAATTGTGATACCGGTTTCAGCATCAACAGCAACGCCAACAGCCCCCTGATGAAGATTTGCCTTGCCGTCTGATTGCTTTGTAGGAAGTCGAAGCATGGCACTTACAACATTGCCGTTAGTTAAGATCACCCGAATATCACTTAAACCAAAAGGGGCTAGTTGTTGAAGCGTGTTATGTTGTTTGATCAGCGGTTCAAAATAAGCGGTATCACTGTCACCATTTTGTGAATAGTTACCCGACAATATCTCGGTACAATGACGTTTTATTTTGTCATAATTATATTTTTTTCCACCCGCTGAAATAAATGTATCATCCTTCTTGTCAACAATGATAAGTATCCCGTTACCTTGTGCGCCCTGATTGGGCTTTAAAGCAAATTCACTCACTGATAATAGAAAATTATCGAGCAAATGAAGTTCTGACAAGCTGGATATTGAAAGCAAAGTATCCGGGACTGCGCCACCTTTAGCCTTGATTTGTTCCTTACACGCCAATTTATCAGCAGCAAGTTTTAACAATCCTTTTTCATTTAACTCGTAAACAAAATCCCTGTTTCGCTTGTTAATACCAAGAACCGGATTAGATTTGTCAGTTAAAATTGATTTAAAACGTTTCAGCTCAGTGATCCTTAATCCTGTCCATTGACCAATATAAATTTGTGCCGCCAAAACGAGTAAATAAAACTCCGGATAGAAAGAGAAAACGCCTTCAAGCAGGAATGAATTTAAAATTAAATAACACAACCAGATCGAAAATAACGACCCCATTGAAACCAAAATCAAACTTTTCCAATTGTTTTCATCTGATAAATTATGAATTTTTTCAGCGATAAAACTGATGATAACCACTGGAAATAGTGACAGCATGCCAAACTCCACATTGCTTTTTGTGCCTATCATGCTTAATCCGATGATAAAAAATAATGTGTTAATCGTTATAATGGCAGCCAGCCTTGGTATTTTGAGCAACCTCAGCTTATCCAGCCAAACTTGCGAGATAAAACTGATAAGTAAAATTATTGCAAAAGCCGATACCCCTTTGAAAAATCCTGTAAAGGTACAAGCTGCACCAACAAGCATTGGCATAAAAATACCAAAGGTTTTAAAACCTACAACATTACGTAAAAATGTAATCACTAAAGTACATAACGGAAATAATAAAAACAGACCAACAGTTTTTGGTTCCAAACCCATTCGTTGTAGCATTTGAGATACATTGATCTGGGATTTGGAATCTGACAAAACGGTATCATTAATTTCTATTGGATACAGACTTGGCGCAACGAGTTTACGGTTAATGGTAAACAGGTAATCGAAATTTATATCTGCAGTAAACTTAAACAGAACCCTGTCATTTTTGTATAACATTAAATAATTGGCTGGCAATGTTGCAAAATGACCATTAGTTGGACCAAATGGGATCCAGTGACCATCTACATAAGCCTCAACCCATTGATGGGAGGTTTTTTTGCTGCCCTCATTTAAAATAATACCGCCAACCAATCGTGCAGGAATATTATTCAATCTGGCCAATGCCACAAACAAACGGCTTTTACCATTACAGCTTGCTTGCTGAAGTCTTAACGCGGTTAATGCGTCAGTCAAGCCTTTAAAAGGTGCACCTTTGATATCATTGTAGGTGTAATTATAAATTGCTTGTAAAACCGCTAAAGTCGAATCCTGTTTATCCGGTTTTATTACTGACCACAAGGATTTGATTTCAGGATGGTCTCTTTGAATAACTTCAGTCGGTACAAGATAGGGTTTTAACTCATCTTCATAGTTCAATGGTATCTTTATATGTTCACTGATTAAATATTTCACCTCTCTGGTCGCTAATAGCGCTTTGTACTGAACACTATTAATCTGCCCTGTTCCGCTCCACTGAGCTGTTCTGCCAAATTTGTCATCATTGACAAGATATGACAAACCATTGGTGATCACATTTTCATTTAAAAGTTGCTGACGCTCATTTTCTTGAGGAATAAATGTGGTTATATTGACCGATTCACCTGCCGAGTCAAAACTCATATTGAGCGATAACGAATAGACCGTTTGAGGTTGAAAATCAGAAACCTGTGTCTCAGATTTACTGTTGTGATAGAAAAAAATAGCTAAATAAGCCAAAACCAAAAAATAAGGTATTTTTTCCTTGATATCTTTTGTAAACATATTGCTTTTATCAAGCTCAAAGAGCTAATTATCTAAAAGAATATGCTATCACCTTTGGCTAGTTCTTTATCATTTTTTTTTTGTAAAATTGATGTGCTTAACACTTCCCGGATTATTCAAACAACATTTACCGACATTTTATTTAAATTGGTGGTATTACCACTATCCGCTTTACGTTAACGTAAAGGTAATCTATAATTGCAAACTATGAATGATAAAAAGACAACTTTCACAATACGAGATCTGGCTCAGGAATTTGCATTGACGCCGAGATCAATACGTCATTATGAGGAAGTCAATTTACTGTCTCCTAAGCGTGAAGGATCAAAACGAATCTACAGCAAAAGTGACAGAGTTAGATTACAATTAATCATGCGTGGTAAGAGAATTGGACTCTCACTATCTGAAATTCATGAAATTATTACCATGTATGCCCTACCCAGTGGCGAAAAAAAGCAAACACAATTGCTTTTGAAAAAAATTGAAGAGCGTCGTTCGACCCTTCATCAGCAAATGAAAGATATAGAAGTCATGCTCGACGAGCTAAACCAGCTTGAACAGCGTTTAAAACCAGATTAGAGGTAACTATGTACACGAGTTTGAATTTTAATCTCGGAGAAACAGCGGATATGATCCGTGATTCGGTTAATGCTTTTGCTCAAAGCACCATTGCACCAAGAGCAGATGAAATTGATCGTGTAAATGAATTCCCCAACGAACTTTGGCCTCAATTTGGCGAAATGGGTTTACTTGGCATGACGGTTGAAGAAGCTTATGGTGGTACAGGATTGGGCTATCTTGAACACGTGATTGCCATGGAAGAAATATCAAGAGCTTCGGCCAGTGTTGGTTTAAGCTATGGTGCTCATTCAAACCTTTGTGTCAATCAACTACGTAAAAACGGTAATGAAGATCAAAAGCAAAAATATCTTCCAAAGCTTTGTAGTGGCGAACACATTGGTGCATTGGCAATGAGCGAACCCAATGCCGGTTCAGATGTAGTCAGCATGAAACTTCGAGCAGATGACAAAGGTGATTATTTTCTGCTAAACGGTAATAAAATGTGGATCACCAATGGACCGGACGCAGATGTTTTAATTGTCTACGCCAAAACTGATATCAGCGCGGGTTCAAAAGGTATATCTGCCTTTATCATAGAAAAAGGTTTTGAAGGTTTTTCTACTGCTCAAAAACTTGATAAGCTTGGTATGAGAGGCTCAAACACTTGCGAATTAATTTTTCAGGATTGTAAAGTTCCTAAACAAAACCTGCTCGGAGAATTAAACAAGGGTGTGACGGTTTTAATGAGTGGACTGGATTATGAGCGCGTTGTTTTATCAGGTGGTTCATTGGGAATCATGCAGGCATGTCTGGATGTGGTCGTCCCCTATGTACATGAAAGAACACAATTTGGTCAGGAAATTGGGCAATTCCAGCTAGTTCAGGGAAAGTTGGCTGATATGTATACCACACTGAATGCTTGCAGAGCATATGTGTATGCGGTTGCTCAAGCCTGCGATAGAGGTGAAACGACTCGAAAA
>Ga0224506_10003541_pt1 | contig 10297 bp, 6 predicted proteins | sample SF_Jan12_sed_USG_2_FD_169108 | JGI IMG/M metagenome (GOLD analysis project Ga0224506, IMG submission 169108) | Sediment microbial communities from San Francisco Bay, California, United States - SF_Jan12_sed_USGS_8_1 | ecosystem: Environmental > Aquatic > Marine > Sediment | place: USA...
CTTTTTCGAACCGATAGAGCCAAGGGTGTGTGCGACAGTGACGTTTAACGCTTCGGTTTCGATCCCAAGAGGAGGCCATATAATAAGTTATGAATGGAATTTTGGAGACGGCTCACCTGTTGAGTCTGGGATGGTGGTGGTCCATCGTTTCTTAAACTTGAGAGAACACAACGTTTCTTTGAACGTCACGGACAGCGAGGGCAAATGGAACATGAAGACAACAAAGTTGAAGATTCTTCCTCACATTGCAGATTTGAACGAGGACGGAATAGTAAACATACTGGACTTGATGATTTTCGGAGGGAGTTTTGGATCATGTCCCGGCCATGAAAGATGGAACGCAAAAGCTGATCTTGACGGCGATGGAAAAGTGGGCATCTTAGACGGAGTTGTAATAGCTAGGTCATACAACCAATGCATCGACCCCTTCGATCCATGAAACCTAGGGGAAGAGGAAAACACAAAACAAAATGTGGAAAAGGGTGGTTAGGAGAGGTTTAGAAGTGTCTCTTAAGGTTCAAGTGAATGTGAGTGGATGTGACTAAAGGTCTTGCGGCTTACGTACTTGGTTAGGTCGTAGAAAGTCTGAGATAAAGATAAAAAGAGCTATGTTAAGGTTTCATTGTGGTTGATATGCATCAAAGGTTTGTGTACTTACTTATTTTAGCAGCAGTCTTGTCTTTTCTTTCCACATTAAGGTCTGATTTTACAGCAGTGGCAACGACCGTTACCGTTCCAATCGATTTTCCAACAATTCAGGCTGCCATAGACAACGCAGACGCAGGTGACACGATTTTAGTTGATGAAGGCATATACCCCGAGAATGTTGTAGTGAACAAGTCGGTTTCGATTTTAGGTGAAAACAAAGACACGACGATAATAGAAGGAGGAGACTCCAGCGTGGTTGTTAGGATCGTAGCTGACAACGTGAGTTTTTCTGGGTTCACGGTTCAGAATTCAGGTGCGGAAGCATATGGAAGTGGTGTTTTGATTCAGTCGAACTTCAACAATGTTTCTGGGAACATTATCACTGATAATGGCTTAACCGGTATTTGTCTGAACAACTCTTTTGGCTCCTTGGTGCTTGAAAATACTATTATGGATAATGGTGGCGACGGAGTATTTCTGGTTGATTCCTCCAAAAATGTTCTTTTCAATAATTTGGTCACAAGAAATAACGGTGGTATCCGCCTGTACTCTTCAAGCGAAAACAACATTTCAGGAAACTTTGTGACTAACGATCTGTTAGGTGGAATCTACCTTTTCTACTCATCTAACAACAGCCTATCTGGCAATGTTGTAGATTTTAACAAAGAATACGGCTTAAATGTAGACTTCTCCTCTAACGATAACCTGATCGTTGATAACGCCATTATGGGCAACCTTAAGTATGGGCTTGTTTTAGGATCTGTGTCTGGCAACATTCTGAGAGATAACAACATGACAGGAAACCAGTTCAATTTTCACGCGGTTCTTTCCCGTCGTAACCTTCAAGATTATTTAAACGATGTTGATCCTTCGAACTTGGTCGATGGTAGAGAAATTCACTATATTACTAACGGAAAAGAATTAATAATAAACTCCACATCTTACCCGAACATAGGATATCTAGCCTTAGTAAATTCAACACGCATCACCGTTAAAGGATTAAACTTCACTGACAATGGTCAAGCCTTGCTTCTAGCTTTTACCTCAAACTCAACTCTAGAGAGGCTGAAAGCTTCTAACAACAATCATGGAATTCAACTGTGCTCATCAAACTACACTACTATAAGAAACTGTACCATAAACAATAACTCAGCAGACGGTATAACAGTTGACCGCTCATCTCTAAACAACACCATAATCAGCAACATCATAACAAATAACAATATAGGCATAAGAGTGGTACACTCCAGTCAGAACAACACAATTTCCACAAACGATATAATAGGTAATGATAAGGGCATGTGGATATACTCGTACTGTAGCGAAAACATGGTCACGAAAAACGTTATAGTAAGCAATCGCATCGGCTTATCGCTAGAGAGAGTGTCTCCAAGCAAGGTTTTTGGTAACATGATAACCAACAACGATCAAGGTCTATTTCTGAGGACTTCTGCAAGCCTTATTCATCATAACAACTTCGTTGGCAATACTGTTCAGGTAGACACATGTAACTGCTCAAGTATTTGGGATATGGGATACTCCTATGGAGGCAATTACTGGAGCGATTATGAGGGTGACGATGCAAACGGCGATGGAATAGAAGACACACCATACGTCATTGACGACTATAACGTAGATCGATATCCACTGGCGAGTTTCTGGACAGAGACAGATGAAGAACCCCCAGCAATAGGACTTCCGACATGTTTTCCCGACGATCTTATCCAACCGTATGAAGATGTGACTGTTTACGTGGCGGTTACCGATGTGGGAAGTGGTTTGAAGAACATAACTCTATTTTACTCCACTACCAACGGTACTTCATGGATGGAGTTAGAGATGACTTACAATTCTACGTCTGAGTTATTTATGACTGTGTTACCAGGCCAGCCTCTTGACACGTTAGTGAAATATAATATAGTTGCTTTTGACAACGCCGGGCATGTGGCTGTAAAAGACAATTCTGGCCAATTCTTTTCTTATGAAGTGATTCCTGAATTTAGCTCAATATATCTTCTACTCTCATTTTCAATCACAACAATAATTGTCTTGCTTGTTGTCAAAACTTTCTGTAGAAAGCGCGCGCGTATATATTGATGTTAATGAATGTCGGCGAAAAACTGGGTGTTTCATCTCTCACCTTGTTCATTTCTGAGTGCTATTCTCATCAGTCATAACTTATTATAAGGTTTAAGGATGAATATCCCAGAGTGGTCTTAAACCAATTATTGCCAACTAGTTAACATGTTATACTATGCGGTTTATTTCAGAAATAGATAAAAAGTTGTTTGACTGTATGTTTATGGTGAACATGCGGAGGTTCTTTGTAACCGTTCTTTTGTCGACGCTTGTTTTATGCTCACTTGTTCATTTAAAGCTCGATGTGAGAGCAGATCCGAGAATCATCGAGGTTCCCTTTGACTTTCCAACGATTCAGGCTGCGATAAATAACGCGTCGGAGGGAGAAACGGTTTTTGTGTATAATGGAACGTATTATGAAAACCTTGTCGTTAATAAGTCCATATCACTTGTCGGTCAAGATGAAAGTATCACAATGATTGATGGCGGAGGTTTTGGAACGGTTCTTGAAGTGACCGCAAACAACGTTTCTATTACCGGCTTTACCGTACAAAATAGCGGATCTTCTGCTGCTGGTATTTCTGTTAGTACAAACAACGTCAGCGTTAAGAGAAATATTGTACTGAACAATCATTTTGGCATATATTTGGTGAATGCAGCAGAGGCTATGATTGGTAACTGTAACATATTGACCAACTATGTGGGTTTACAATTAGGGTCGTCTCAAAGCAACACCGTTGAAGGCAACAATATAACAGGCAATGACCACGCTGGCTTGGAGTTAAGCTATTCCAGCGGCAATGTTATTCTGGACAACAACATCAGTGAAAGCGGAGTCTACGGCATTCACCTTCAACACTCTAGTGAAAATTGGCTCGATGGGAATCTCGTCGTAAGTCATGAAAACGGACTCGCTCTTAACTATTCAGGGAATAACACGCTTAGGAACAATTCTGTAGCGTCAAGTCGTTACAATTTTGCAGTAGAGGCCCAATATCTAAACGATTTTGTTCAAGACATAGATTTCTCAAACACGGTAAATGGAAAGCCTGTCTGCTATCTTGTGAACCAGAAAGACATCATGGTAAACTCTTCATACGTAGACGCAGGCTATCTTGCCCTTGTCAACTCGTCTAACGTTCAAGTGGAGGGTTTACAACTGAACAACAACCGAGAAGGCGTATTAATTGCTTACACAAGAAACTCGGTTGTAACGAAAAATGTTATCAGCGAAAACGGAGAAGGCGTTTTTCTTTTTCACGCGACTAATTGCAGTGTGGACAATAACGTAATTTTTGATTGTGGAAAAGGCGTGCTTGTCTCTTTTTCCGCAGACTGTTCATTGAGCCATAACGAGGTTGCTGAAAACGATGGATCAGGAGCGCAGATTCTCTCCTCGCAGAACATTTGCGTGATTGATAATAACATAACAGGGAACAGTCACTCAGGCATATATTCAGCCGGCTCATACGGGTTAAAGGCTTTGGGAAATAACGTAAGCTATAATGGTGCAGGTGCCTTTCTTAATTTGTGTGACAATTTCACGTTGGCAGACAATATTATATTTGGCAATGAAGGTGACGGCGTCTATCTGACTTACTCTGATCAGTGTATGATCGAAGACAATGATATAGCCAGCAATGATGGTTACGGCGTGTTTGCTTTAAACTCTGTTTCCGCAGTTCTAAATGCAAACAATGTAGTTGAGAATAACAAGGAAGGTCTTTACCTTTATCAATGTGAATGCATCAACATTAGCAGAAATGTTTTTGACGGAAACCTTGTAGGTGTCAGAATTCACTTTTCTGTGAATTGCACTTTGAACTACAACAGCATAACAAATAGTGTAATGATGGGTGCTCGCTTCTATTATTCTCCAGAAGGTGAAGTGTATGCTAACTCTCTTGCAGGAAATGGTTTGGAAGGTTTGAGCCTCTTATCTTCCGATGATAGCATGGTGGAGAAAAATGGTTTTAGTGGAAATCTACATTATGGGCTGTGGTTAATGTATTCCAGCAATGTTTCTGTGTATTCTAATAACGCGACGGCAAATGGTTGGGATGGGATCTATCTTCAGTATTCTGATAGTTGCATAGTAAAGTACAACTCTGCGAATGGAAACGCCGAGGCTGGGATAAGCCTCTTATATTCTGATCAATCTGTGATACTCGGTAACGAGGTGGCCAGCAATAGAGATGGATTAAGAGTTTTTACATCCCATGACATCACGATAGGCAGTAACACCGCAGCTGTCAACAGTAGATATGGGCTTCATCTCTGTATTTCTTCAAACGATCAGATTTTCCATAACAATTTCTTGAATAATACCCAAAACGTTCGAGTTGTTGAAGCTTTTGACAACGGTTGGGATCAAGGATATCCAAGTGGCGGAAATTTTTGGAGCGATTATGCTGGTGAAGACTTTCAACAAGGACCATACCAGAATCTAACCGGCAGCGACGGAATAGGTGATTCGCCGCATGTTATTGACGATCAAAATGTTGATGAGTATCCCTTGATCGCGTTTTCCAGGGCTCATGATGTCGGAGTCACGGATGTTAAAACTATAGCGAACGAGGTTTATGTAGGGTGGATTGATTATTTTAATGTAACGATGCGCAACAACGGAAATTTCATTGAGAATTTTACAGTGACTCTTTACTGTAATGATACTCTCCTTTGCTCAGAAGAGATCAGAAATTTGTCCGTCGGCGCAAATGTCACTCGAAACTTTGTTTGGAACACATCGGATTTGAAGCCTTGTTGTGAATATGATATCAAGGTAAACGTCAACATGTCAGTCGAAGATGCAGATATGGAGGATAATACATGGATCATTTCTGTTAAGGTCAAGATGGTCGGAGATGTTGATGGCAACAAGCTGATTAACATTGTAGACCTCTGGTTCATTGCTAAAGCTTTTGGAGCACATTTGGGAGAAGATCACTACAAACTTATTTGCGACATGAACAAGGATGGGGTGATCAACATTGTTGATGTTTACGCCGCCGCAAGATACTTTGGCTTGTCATGTTAGTTTATCAATCAACTTTTGAAGAGGTTTGGGCGAACCTCGGAAGAAAAACCTTACCCAACGGTTAATTAATGAACGGTTAAATAGATGCTTTAGACCATACTATGGTGGTGTTGGATATGAAAATAGTTAAGGAGACTGTTGTATCGGTTTTATTGTTGATTTTGGCTTCGTCCTACGTTCCTGGTATGGTGCAGGCTTCCACCTTGACTACTGAAACAAAAGTCTACGTTCATCCAGAAGAGACAAGGGTGAAGGTTGGCGAGGTATTCGATATTTACATTAATGTAAACAACGCTTCACGCCTTCAAGGGTTTGACTTTATGTTGATGTATGACACTAACGTTCTAGATTGTCTAGCTTTGGAAGAGGGCGCATTTTTCCCAAGTTTCGGCGAAACCTTCGTTGCTAAAGAGGAAATCAACGACGAATTTAATTGCGAGTCCGGACGTGTTTGGCTTGCCATTGTGATTTTGGGAAAGGACTACGCGGATGGCAGTGGAACACTTGCGGTCATCCAGTTCAACGCAACCGCCGTTGGAGAGTCAGTCTTGGACCTCTATTCAGAATATCCTTACAAACCTGATGAGGTCAAACTTGCAACCTGCACTCCACAAGCTATACCAAACATCGCAATAGACGGTCGGGTCATTGTAAATTGTTGTTCCAGCAATCCTGTTTCTGTCCCCGACCCGCCACATGATCCCCCAGATGACACTGTTGACCCATCCACCCCAGACATCAACGGCGACGGGCTTGTGAACATTAAAGACTTAATGATGATAGCACACGCTTACGGTACTTCAACTGGAGACGACCGTTATCATGCAAGGGCTGATTTGAATGAAGATGGATCTATAGATATTCATGATATTTACATTTGGCTCAAACGTTTGTGTGAAAACGCTTAACAATTCAAGACAAATCTCTATGCTGATCTCCGACTTTTTTTTATTCTTAAGCTTCCACGCTTAGTCTTTTTTATTCTACAATAGCAATAGAGAAATACGCGCACATCCCCTCTGAATATTAGTAACTGCCAGATTCTGATGTGCAGGCAGCTTTGCTGCATGCTGTAGTCAGGCTTTCTTTCCGAATTCTTTTGCAATTATGTACAAATCTTTTATGTCTATTATTTCGTCATGGTTCACGTCGGCTTTGTAACTCCATCTTTCGTTCTCGGGAGTACTTCCATAAGCCGATGCGACAATGAAAAGGTCTTGTATGTTGACCGTTCCATCTGAGTTCAGGTCGCCGCGTAGGTTGACTGTTATGTTGGCTGTGGCTGTGCTTGTCAAATTCTTGTTGTCTGTGATTTTTAGATAGACTTGGAAGCTGCCTGTCGTCATGTATGTGTGTTTGGTGATAGGGCTTTCCAGGGTGACGTTTGTTTCTTCTCCGAAGTTCCATTGATAAAGAACTATTTCTCTGCCTGGTCCCTGTGCATGGGACTTGGTGGCGTTGAAGGTTATTGTTTGATTGACGAATATCTCTGTGGATGGTTCATAATCAAATTCGATGTGAGGATAATCGTAGACTTCAACCGTCGTTGAGTTGGTCATCCAGCGAGGAATGTATTGTGTGTCTATGCAGGAGGCGTTAATCACAATAGTATATGTGCCTGGTTTTTCAAAAATCACAGTCCAATCACGTATCCATGCGTCAGCTGGTCCTGGCCCCATTTCACCTATAAAAAGAGGGTTGGTGCCGGAGGTGAGATTTACATGGGGTGGAAGGATAAGTAGTGCTTCCACGTCGTGGACTGTTTCAATTTTGTTGTTTCCCGTGTGTATGTGTGCTTGCACGGGGGCTTCCTCTCCAACCTTGACTTCAAAGGGTGCGTAGACTTCCACGTTAGTTATTCGGGAGTATCCGTAAACTTGATTGATGAAAATGAGGCTTATCATTAGCCAGAAAGCGAGGCATGTAAACACCGACTTGATCATTGATTATTCACTTGCTGTTTAAAATCTATGTGATCTACAAGTAAAAACATTGTGGAAGTTTTCACTAGACGATAATTCTTAGTCTTCTTGATTGACGGGTGTCTGTGTATCGCCGTGCTTTTGCCGACAACCGAGTATAGATTCTTAGATTCTGCTTGGGATGTTACGGATAGTAGCGGAGTGTACTTTGGTAGTATGGGTCTTTTCCCACCTCGTCAACAGTTTTTGTTATGGCTTCAGAGATCGTTTGTTTTTCGAGCACTAGATGTTCTAAAAGCTTTATCGTTGCTACGTCTATGTATTGAGGTATGACTGGTCCATCCCAGCCTATGTAGACTTTTGCTCCTTTCTGGATGAAAGCTTCTGCCATGCTTTGGGTTGTCATTCCGTCGCACCCCATCATTATTATAAGTGTGTTTTCGAATCTTCCGTTCATGGCTTTGATGAAGTTTGGTGTTATCCCGAAGTAACTTGGCGAGTTTTCTTCAACCCTGACTCGTGCCAGTCTGTCGTTGAGTATGTCGTTAAGGTATGTTGTTGATGCCTTTGCGTCGCTCCATTTCTCGTTTGTGAATATTGCCAAATCGCCGTTTTCGAGGTTTATTGCTGAGTGCACCCGCAAAATTATTATTTCGAAACCCTTGGTTGGGAGGCTTCTATAATAGTTTACTGTGTCAGATGCGCCGCCTCCTTGGCAGTAGTGGGTTATATAGTCTTCTTGTTCGAGTTTGCCTTGGATGGTCCACCAGAAGGTTTTGTTTTCGTGGGTTGTGCTTAATCCGTCGATTATTAATGCTTTTTTCTCGTCTGGATTGAAGGGTGTTTCGGTGGGATGAAGGAGAACGTATGATGAGATTAGGACGGCGAGGATTGTTAGGCAGATTAACCCGTAGATCAGCCGATTTCTTCTTTGCCTTCTGGTTTTTTCGCTTTTTCTGGGTCTGTCTTGACTTTTCAATTGAAGTGTTGCTCCGCTTAATGTGTTCTGTTGTAGAATACGTGAAACTTGTGAATTAAGCTTACGTTTTTGATGTTGGTTTGATATAGAAGATATTTCCATTAAGTTTAAATATTAAGTAAGAGGTTAATAATTCACGTAAAAGAAGGAGAAAGGAGAAAGGAAAATGAAATATAAATTGCTGACTGCGATACTGATTGGTTTGATGCTGTTGTCTCCGATAATGTCTGCTGCTGCTTTCTGGCATCCAAAAGACGAAGAGGAAGAACCGGAATGCTGCGATGGAATAGCGGTTTTTGGTGTGCTAATCGAAGGCGAAGGAACGCTCTCAGATGATAGATTCAACTTCACAGAGCCAGAGTACGGATACTGCACGGACATCACGGTTGAGGTATGGATCTTATGCGTCGAAGACCTGTATGGCTACGAGTTCAAGCTGTCGTGGGATACGACCTACTTTACGCTTGTGGACTGGGTTGTTGAAGAGACATGGGAAGACCAATTCCCAATCAGACCGGAAGATGACTATGATGGCTCCGTGCCTTATCATCAGGCCGTTGTTGCTAAAGCTCCCTCACCAGGCGTCACAGGCGACTTCAAGCTTGCAACCCTTACATTCCACATCGGAAATGATATCTGCTGGTCGCTAGAGGACGTGCTCGGAAGGTTCGATCTCTACGCTGATGAGGCTAAGGACTCTTGCACAGGTGAGATTGAGCTTTGCACTCCATTCGATGGTTACTATCGTTTAATTCCAATGCAGCCCAAGATCTACATAGATCCCAAGCTGGAAGAAAACTGCGTGGTTGGCGAAACCTTCACCTTAACAATATGGGTTGAAGACATAGTGAAAATGCGGAGCCTAAGGTTTAATCTCACTTGGGAAGGGAATGAGTGGCCGTGGCTAGGATGGCGAATGCTAATAGAAACAAGCGAAGATGACATAGTCATCAACGAAGACGTGCTTCCAGAGGCAGAGAGAGAAACAGATGACTTGACCTTGGTTCAGACTGCCAAGGAGTCTTATATCTATGTAACCATAAAGATGAATGCTGACTTTCCATTGATTAACGGCACGTTCTGGTTTATGAAGATCACGTTCGAAAAGCTAGACCCATGGTACTGTGGAGGACAACCCGATTATTACATAGATGAAAAGACACATGAAATCACTACTCAGAATGCAACCACAGACATAGTGTTCAAGTGCGGCTGGTTCGACGTTGAATGCCCAGATCTTGCTTATCTCTATTTCGGAGACGATCATGGTGACAAGACGGGTGTTCGAGGTTATGCCATCTATGCGAACGCCGTGTACATTTTCGACCCCGTTCCAGGAGACCTCACAGGCGACGGAGTGGTAGACCTAGACGACTTGATGATAATCGCCAGCTTATACTGTTTCACCGCATCATCTCCAGCGATACCGCCGTATACAAATGATTTCTGGTTGTATTACTATGACTTCAGCGGCGACGGCCACATAGGCCTTGAAGACATAATAGTAGTCTCAAAGAACTTCGGCAGAATCTGCGAACCACACGTAGTACCCGCATAAACTATCTTAGAACAACCAACCCACTAAACCAACAAACTCTCTCTTTTTTTGTCTCTACTTGAAAGAGCGATATA
>Ga0224506_10003542_pt1 | contig 10294 bp, 11 predicted proteins | sample SF_Jan12_sed_USG_2_FD_169108 | JGI IMG/M metagenome (GOLD analysis project Ga0224506, IMG submission 169108) | Sediment microbial communities from San Francisco Bay, California, United States - SF_Jan12_sed_USGS_8_1 | ecosystem: Environmental > Aquatic > Marine > Sediment | place: USA...
TGTAAATTACAGGGAACGATTCTGTATTCCTGCCCGCCTGATCGGGTACAATGCGCGCTCATTTCTTTAAATACAATGAAGTAAAACTACTCATGAGCACAATCAAACGCGCCCTTATCAGCGTCTCCGACAAAACCGGGATTGTTGAATTTGCCAAGGCACTGGCTGATGCCAATATTGAAATTCTTTCCACTGGCGGTACCGCCAAACTGCTTTCCGAAAATGGAATTGAAGTTGTCGAGGTTTCTGATTACACCGGTTTCCCTGAAATGATGGATGGCCGACTCAAAACCCTGCATCCGATGATTCATGGTGGCCTGCTCGGTAGACGCGGCATTGATGATGAAGTCATGGCGAAACATGATATCGGCACTATCGATCTGGTCGTGGTAAATCTGTACCCATTTGAACAAACTGTTGCCAATCCGGATTGTGATCTGGCAACAGCGATTGAAAATATTGATATCGGTGGACCTACCATGGTCAGGGCCGCGGCCAAGAACCACAAGTCGGTTACGATTGTGGTGGATAACAATGATTTCCAGACTGTGCTGGATGAAATGAAATCGGGGAATGGTACTGTGTCCGATGCCACCCGCTTTTCACTGGCGGTTAAAGCCTTTGAACATACTTCACATTATGACGGAGCGATTGCCAACTATCTGGGTTGTTTAACAGAACAGGACAAAACTGATTTTCCACGCACCATCAATTTTCAGTTCAGCAAGGTGCAGGAAATGCGTTATGGTGAAAACCCGCACCAGAAGGCTGCGTTCTACCGTGAAGCCAATAATACCGACGCCAATGTTTCCACTGCAATCCAGTTACAGGGTAAGGAACTTTCCTATAACAATGTTGCAGATACGGATGCGGCACTGGAATGTGTTAAACAATTTGAGCAGCCCGCCTGCGTAATCGTAAAGCATGCCAACCCATGCGGTGTTGCGATCAGTGATTCCATCATGGGTGCCTATGACCGTGCATTCAAAACTGATCCAACCTCCGCCTTTGGCGGCATCATTGCATTCAACCAGTCACTCGATGCTGAAACTGCCAAGGCCATTATTGATCGCCAGTTTGTTGAAGTGATCATTGCACCGGGCGTGAATGACAATGCCAAACCCATCCTGGCGGAAAAGAAAAACGTTCGCGTCTTGAGTTGTGCGCAATGGGATGCAACCCGCCCATCTGCACTCGATTTTAAACGCGTTAGTGGTGGCCTGCTGGTACAGGATGTTGATCTGGGCAGTGTGACCAAAAATGATTTAAAGGTGGTAACAAAACGCTCACCTTCTGAACAGGAAATGAATGATCTCCTGTTTGCATGGAAAGTGGGCAAATTTGTGAAATCCAATGCGATTGTTTATTGCAAGGATGGCATGACCATCGGTGTGGGTGCCGGACAAATGAGCCGTGTGTACAGCGCAAAGATTGCCGGTATCAAGGCAGCAGATGAAAATCTGGAAGTCAAAGGATCTGTTATGGCATCTGATGCATTCTTCCCGTTCCGTGACGGACTTGATTCCGCTGCTGAAGCCGGGATCACCGCAGTAATACAACCCGGTGGTTCCATGCGTGATGATGAAGTTATACAAGCGGCAGACGAACATGGCATCGCCATGGTCTTTACCGGCATGAGACACTTTAGACACTAAACATTTATTACAAAGAATTTATTATGAACGTATTGGTTATTGGTGGTGGTGGTCGTGAACATGCGCTGGCATGGAAAGCGGCACAGTCAGAAAAAGTGGAAAAAGTCTTTGTGGCACCGGGTAACGCAGGTACCGCAATTGAAACCGGTCTGGAAAATGTTGCTATTGCCGCTGAAGATATTGATGCTCTAATCAAGTTTGCTAAAGACAATAATATTGAACTGACCATTGTTGGACCAGAAGCACCTCTGGTAATTGGTGTTGTCGATGCCTTTCAGAAAGCAGATCTGCGTTGTTTTGGTCCGACACAGGGTGCTGCTCAACTCGAAGGCTCCAAGGCCTTCACCAAGGACTTTCTGAAAAAATACAATATACCAACTGCTGACTATGGTGTGTTTACCGAGATTGATAAAGCGGTTGATTACATTAAATCAAAAGGCGCACCCATTGTTGTCAAGGCTGATGGGCTGGCAGCTGGCAAGGGTGTCATACTGGCGCAAACTGAACAGGAAGCGATTGATGCGGTAAAAGATATGCTGGAAGGCAATGCCTTTGGTGATGCCGGTCATCGGGTTGTAGTTGAAGAGTTCCTGACCGGTGAAGAAGCCAGCTTCATTGTTATGGTTGACGGTAAAAATATTTTACCTCTGGCGACATCACAGGATCACAAGGCACGTGACAACGGTGACAAGGGTCCCAACACCGGTGGCATGGGTGCTTATTCTCCGGCACCGGTTGTTACTGCTGAAATTCATCAGCGTGCAATGAAAGAAGTGATTGAACCAACCGTGAAGGGCATGGCGCAGGAAGGATATCCCTACACCGGTTTTTTGTATGCTGGCTTGATGATCGATAAAGACGGTACACCGAAAGTGCTCGAATATAACTGCCGTTTTGGTGATCCGGAAACCCAACCCATCATGATGCGCCTGAAATCAGATCTCACCGAGCTATGTGACGCTGCTATTGATGGCCGGCTGGATCAGGTAACAGTTGAGTGGGACGAACGTATTTCACTAGGTGTGGTACTGGCTGCCGGCGGCTATCCTGAATCCTATAACAAAGGTGATGTCATTAGCGGATTGCCGGAAACAGATTCTGAAAATGAAAAAGTCTTTCATGCAGGCACAACGATGAAAGACGGTAAGGTTGTTACCGCGGGTGGACGTGTTCTGTGTGCTGTTGCATTAGGCAATACATTCAAGGAAGCACAACAAAATGCCTATCAGCTTGTTAAAAAAATAAACTGGAAAGATGTTTATTACAGAACTGATATTGGACACCGTGCCATCGCGCGTGAGAAATAAAACTGTTGCGCTTGTGATTTTGTTATCACCTATGTAATAACAAAATAATAATTAAAGTGCATCCTTGATAATACCTTGTAACAAATCTTCCACTGCCTTCAATGATTCAGCAACATCCTGTGATGCATGTTTGATAACAGGACGACGATATGAGATATAGACCTTCTCTGATTCATCAGGTAAAACATAAATAAAAATGATGTAGGGGCACATGACGATGTTATGTGGATCGGCCTCCATCATTTTGCGTGATACGGCAGCACTGCAAAACTCCAGTGCTTCAGCCTTCAGATAAAGTTGCTTACCAACCCCCGTGTCCTTGCCGGTGCGCTCCAACATATCGCCAATATAGGAGATATTATTAATGACCAGACCACGATTTTTAATTTCATCTGATATATATGTCTTTACATCATCAAAATTACCTATCGTGGTAAAAACAACCCTGTGTTCTTCCGGCGTGACAAAGGCGTTGGTACTACCATCACTACGTGCTACCCCACTGAGGCCAATTGTCCATGACATCAGTACCAGACCTATGAGAAGAATAAGCGTTATAATACGCACAACATGAATCCCCTTTTCAAACCAGAATACTGACCTTTGCGGCCAGTAACTATTAAAATTATTGTACTTGTGACCCACTCAATATGCCTTTAGTTCCTCCTAAAATCGGTTTTGTCAGTCTGGGCTGTCCCAAGGCACTGGTTGATTCGGAACGTATCATTACCCAGCTGCGTGCTGAGGGTTATGAGATATGGCCCCAATATGAAGGTGCCGATCTGGTTGTTATTAACACATGTGGCTTTATCGAGGATGCAGTCGCCGAATCTATGGAGACAATCAGTGAGGCCATGAATGAAAACGGGCGTGTAATTGTGACCGGCTGTCTGGGGGTAAACGAGAACCTGATCCGGGATCAATACCCTGAAATTCTCGCCGTTACCGGCCCTCATGCCACCACCGAAGTCATGCAGGCTATCCATCAGCATGCACCGCCTGTTAATGACCCGCATATCCAGCTGGTACCGGCCGCCGGCATCAAGCTGACCCCGGCCCATTATGCCTATCTCAAGATCTCGGAAGGCTGTAACCACTCTTGCCGTTTTTGCATTATCCCGTCACTACGCGGTCCGTTAGACAGTCGCCCATTTGCCGACATCATGCAGGAAGCCACTGCCCTTGCCGACAGCGGTGTACGAGAATTACTGGTGATTGCACAGGATACCAGTGCCTATGGGCTCGATATCAAGTACCAGCCCGCCATCTGGAATGGCCGGGCGGTGAAGTCACACATTTCAGATCTTGCCCATGCCTTGGGTGACCTCGGAATCTGGATTCGAATGCACTATATCTACCCCTATCCACATGTGGATGAACTTATCCCGATGATGGCCGAAGGCCGTATTCTGCCTTATCTGGATATTCCCATGCAGCACGCCAGTCCATCCATACTCAAGGCCATGAAACGGCCTGCCAACGAAAGCAAAATGCTGGACAGAATCAAGCAATGGCGTGATATCTGTCCTGATCTGACCCTGCGCAGTACCTTTATTGTCGGTTTCCCCGGAGAGACCGAGGCCGATTTTGACTATTTACTGGAATTTCTGCACAAAGCCCAACTGGACAGGGTTGGTGCCTTTGCCTATTCAGAAATTGAAGGGGCTCAAGCCAACCAGTTGTCCAATCCGATTCCGGAAGAAAAGAAACAGGCACGTCTCGCGCGTTTTATGGCTGTACAGGAAGAGATCAGCGCCAATAAGTTACAAGACAAGCTGGGGCAAATAATGGATGTGCTGGTTGATGAAGTCGATGACGAAACCATATTGGCACGCACTAGTGGTGATGCACCCGAGATTGACGGTCAGGTTATCATCAAGTCTGATGGAAAAATAAAATCCGGTGATTTCTGCAGGGTTAAAATTACTCATGCAGATGAGCATGATTTATGGGCAGAACTAGTTTAACTATTTGTTTTTTATTGCAATAAACTAAAGTTAGTACTCACTGACTTCCGACTTGGCATGACCGGTTTTCCGGCTAGAATTATAGGTCTGTAACTTCGCTTCCCCGATGCTGGCTTTCCGGGAGTGATTACTCATTAACTGTAAAATTTTATGAAAATCAGCCAATCTCTTGCCAGCATTTATCAAAACCAGCTCCCTATCAGGGATCGTGGCGGTAATGCCCATCCAGCCTCTGATACAGCTTTAAAAAACAAGGATAAATCACCTGCTGAACCGGAAAGAGTGCTGGCTGGAGAAGTGCTCAGAGACCAGCCACTTCGTCCGGATGAGGTCTATGCCAAATCACGTGCACATCAACAAACCCTGTTTCAGGGCTCACTGGAAGGGCCAACAACCGCGCGATATGCGATTTCCAGCTATGAAGATCATTCCCGTATTCAGCAGGAAGAAAAAACCGGTGAATTCATTGATCTCTATGTGTGAACAACAGAGATCAGCTTTTTAATTCCTGAATCAGACAACCTATTTCATATTTGCCCGGCTCAATAATTTCTATCCGAACCACTTCCACTGTTGCGTCCAGTGGCGGAGTGACATCATTTTCCGGTGATACATTCACTTCCAGTACCGTACCAATGGGTATCTCTTGTTCCGCTAAAAATAAAATTCCTTTGCCACTCAGGTTTTTAGTATTCCCGATGTGAACTTCCTCAGTCCCTATTTTGCGCCAGGAAACCTGACAATCAACAGTCATTCGGATGTAATCGCGATTTTCGCCATGAACAAGCATATTCAACTCCTGATAGGTCTTAAGTAACAAGATTAACGTTTTGTGAATTGTAAGCCAAGTAGGTATCCCCTATCATACCCCCTGACCAAAAAGCTTTTTTTGAACCTGTTATCACTATGCCAAACCATTCTGCCAGTAAATGGCATCCTTTAATCCTTGTTTTCTGTAATCTTGTTGCTGCCCTGCTTCTGGCCAGCTGGTTTTATGAGCCAATTAAAGCTGTTTTTTGGGATAAGCTGGATAATGCACTGTTTTTTGCGCTTAATGGTTCGCTGGAGAGCGGATATGCCTGGCAATGGTTCTGGGCAGTCACCAACGCACGTGCCTTCGATGTTTTTTCCGGTCTGATTATTCTGGGTGTATTTGCCTCTTTTGTTTTTGCTGATAACGGTAAACACGTCGCGTACCGAACTGCAATTGGTTTTGTGATGACCTTCTTTGTATTATTGGCTGCGCAGATATCAAAAACATTTCTTGATATTGACCGAACTGGTCCGTCTCTTATATATGAAGATTCAATACGGCTTTCCCGCATTATTACCTCGTTTGCTTTTAAGGATTCCTCTCCGACCAGCTTTCCCGGCGATCACGCACTTGTTGTTATGATGGTTTCCACCTTCTTTGTAGTGCATACAGGAAGAAAACTGGCTTTATTCATGATTGTATTTGGACTATTTTTGTTAACCCCGCGGCTGGTCGTTGGTGCACACTGGTTAACTGATGATATTGTCGGTAGTGGCGCGGTTGCGCTTGTCGTTTTAAGCTGGCTCATGGCCACACCTCTGCAAACACGTTTGCTTGGCTGGCTAGAGCCGGTTATTCAAATACTGATTGGAATTTCAATGAAGCTCTTGCAGTTTCTGGTTGGTGGACGGGATGTGACGAATGACGTCAGGGAATTACCCAAAACCATTGCCAAGGGTTTTTGCATGGGGAGTGCCGACATTGTGCCGGGAGTCAGTGGCGGTACGATGGCATTCATACTTGGTATCTATGAACGTCTGCTGGAAGCCATTAGATCATTTGATTTGAAGTGGATAAGGGATATCCTGCGATTTAATATTGCCTCTGCAATCGCAAGAAATGATTTACTCTTTCTGGTTTCTCTCCTGACCGGTATTCTTTTTGCCCTGCTATTTTTTACCAAGGTTATTCCGTTGCCGGCATTGATTATTAGTCATCCTGAACTGGTTTATGGACTGTTCTTTGGTCTCATCATTGCTTCAATCATTATTCTGATGCAACAAGTAGGTAAACTAAACCTGATTGATCTCGTTATCTTGATTGCCGGAACCGGACTTGGGCTGATCATCGTCAATCTGGTACCGGCAACCACACCTGAAGCCAGCTGGTTTATTTTCTTTTCCGGGTTCATTGCCATCAGCGCCATGTTATTACCCGGTATTTCCGGTTCATTTATCCTGCTGATACTTGGCAAGTATGCCTACATCATCAATGCACTGGGTGATTTTAATTTCTCTGTGATCCTGCCTTTTGTGCTGGGCTGTGTTACAGGTGTGATCGCATTCTCACGCGTTATTGTCTGGATGCTGCATCATTATCACAAACAGACTCTGCTTATCATTAAAGGCATATTGATTGGATCGTTATGGATGATATGGCCATGGCAGGAGCGCACTTATGAAATCGTACGTGAAAAGCAACGGCTCATTGCCTCAACGCCGATCATGCCGCAAACAATTGATACCAGCCTGCTGTTCTCGATTTCACTGGCATTGATTGGTTTTATGCTGGTAATGACTATCCATTACCTTTCACTGAAAAAACGTGCCTCAGGGGAAAAAAGGTATTAGCTACATAGCATGATCATGTGGCTGGTGATTGTGCTGTTCCATGTTACGCATTTCGTCTCTTGTCTTTTTAAAAAACTGTTCAAGTACAGAAGGTGTTATCTCGTTATACCCGAATACAGTTCCTCCCTGCTTTTTAACAAATGCCATTGCAGCACGACGATCACCAAACGGGATGATAGTTGGACCCATTGCACCATATTGACGACTGCCAAACACATACCAGGCACTGGCTGCGTTTATCCAGTGACTGTTATAACTACCCCATACAAGCCCCGAAAAATCCTGTACATAGGAAAACCTGATTTGTGTCGTACCCTCCGGTTCAAGTAATACAGAGAAAAACTCGCGCGTATCACAATAGTGACGGACTTCACCCTTGCGGGTAATAATTTGCGCCTTCGGGCCGGCGTGTTCCATTAACAACATCCCGTCTACAAAACACACATCATGGCGTGTTAAATCAAGTGGGTTAGACACGATAGGGTCTTGATCATCTGAACTGCAACCAGCCAGCATAATTGATATCACAATCAATAAAATTTTGTCTCTATGTGTTCTTTGCAATTTCATCCAGAATCTCCTGACAAACTCTTCTGCGCTCCTGATGGGTATCGATTAAAATTTCAAGCTCTTTGATAGCTTCTTCGGTAACCGTGATGCCTTCAAATTCCTTTCCTATTTTTTCCTGTAACTCATCAGGAATATCTGTTCCAAATCTTTTCTTGACCTGACGCAGTAATTCATTGGTTTCATTGACATCATCAATCGCTTTCTGGAGTGGCGTCTGATATGCCTCAGGTATTCCATCAAAAAATGAACTCATTCTTCCTTCCCCTATCTGCTAGTTATTTCCCGGTAGAAAATTTCAGTCGTGCAAACCATAACGGCAGTATCGTCCATAAAATCAGCGCAGTAATCAAGGCAGTGATAGTGGGTATATGATTTCCAAATCCCATCTGCACTAGTGTGGCATCACCAAACAAACCCTGAATAACAAGAAAACGAAAAACACTGGCTGGATTCAAAAAGAACAGGGTATCTATCAGTATGTTACTGATATTTCCTTCAGTGGCTACCAGCAAACCGATTAATATTACATCAAATAAAATAATAAAGATCAGCCACAGACCTATCACCAGACCAAGTAACCGGCCTCTGCTCCATAATGTGGTCGACATCATAAGTGATAAAGTAACAAAAACTATTCCAAACCACATAGACAAAACCAAAAACCAGAGCCAGGGTATGACGTCCTGTCCCTGATAAACAGCAATCACTGCCGGTATTATCATTCCGATAGTCAGCGCAAACATCAGTACAGCAGAAAGCCCTGTCCACTTTCCGAATAATATCTGTCCTGAACTGATCGGACAGGAGTGCAGCAAATCCAGAGTACCCTGTTCATGTTCTCCTGAAATACTGTCATAACCGAGTATCAGTCCCAGTAATGGCACAAGATAAATAACCAGACTTGTCAGACTCAACAGGGTAATTTCCTGATCAGGCTGTCCAATACTGCCGGTAAATCCGAGACCGGCAAAACTGATAATGACAGAGAACAACATAAAAGAAACAGCAATAGCGAGAATCCAGCCATTTTTCAATCGCTCTATAAATTCCTTGCTGGCAATCAGGATTATTTCATTCATATTAATTATCTAGTGTTCATTATTAAAATAATGGAATATTTCATCCAGACCGGGATCCTGAATAGCCATCAGGTTTACGCTATCATGCAAACCGGTTAATCTTTGCAGCAATTCATCCTTGTCACTACGGACACATGATGCAGTAAAAATATTGTTGCCGTTTTTTTGTATCTGGTAGGAAACCAGTCTGTCCATCACTGCATTTTCATTTTTTACAATCCTGAATCTGATACTGGTTTTAAGAACCGCCTCTGATACAAGAGTTTCCAGACTCCCCTGCTTCACAAAAATACCGTCTTTCATAATGGCAAGACGATCAAGATGTGACTCAATCTCTGACAACAAATGACTGGACAGCAATATTGCAATTCCCTGTGCACGCAGATCGGCCAGAATTTTATAGAAATCACTGATGCCGGCCGGATCAAGGCCATTTGTTGGTTCGTCCAGTATCAGCAGTTTTGGATTACCCGCCAGTGCCTGTGCCAGCCCGAGCCGCTGTTTCATGCCTTTGGAGTAGGTTTTTACTTTTTGATCTGCAGCATATTCAATACCGGTGGTTTTCAGTAAATTATCAATAATTCCGCAATCGCCTTTCTTCAAACCAGTAAAAAACCGCAGTACATTACGCCCGGTCATTTCCGGATAGAAAAATACAGACTCGGGTAAATAACCAAATATTCTCTTTTGCTCAATACTGCGTGGAATATCAGCATTGTGACCTTCTATTAATATTTTCCCGCTATCCGCTTTCAGCAGGCCCAGAATTATTCTCATCAGGGTAGTTTTACCCTGACCATTATTGCCGATAATTCCTGTCAGTTCTCCCGGGCGAATAGAAAGATCAATATGCTTCAGGACTTGCCTGTCGTTATAGGATTTTTTCACTCCTTCAAGTTGAAGAATTATGTCAGTCATTCTTATTCTTTATTCCCTGCTTCACAGTGCATTGTCCATTCATTATACAATTCATTTCTCTCAGCATTGTATCCGACATTCAAAGGTTTCATATATGGAAGTCGATCAATCACACTGGCCGGTCTTGCAACCGGAAATCTGGACTCAATAAACTGAAATAACTGAATAACAGGACTTTGTGCAAGCAGCTTGAT
>Ga0224506_10003543_pt1 | contig 10292 bp, 10 predicted proteins | sample SF_Jan12_sed_USG_2_FD_169108 | JGI IMG/M metagenome (GOLD analysis project Ga0224506, IMG submission 169108) | Sediment microbial communities from San Francisco Bay, California, United States - SF_Jan12_sed_USGS_8_1 | ecosystem: Environmental > Aquatic > Marine > Sediment | place: USA...
CAGCTTCTTTGATAATACTTCTTAATTCTCGTAAGACTTTTTGTGCTTCATTCGGTTGATGGTCGATATAGTCATCAATTGTCTCGAAATTTGGCATTGGACCTTTTTTTCCCATTTAGTTTCAATATTATAAAATGTTGCCTATTTATTTAAATTTCCTCTTTATGTGCTACAACATGCTTTTAAATAATTTTGTCATAACATGAGCATAGCCAAATGACGTAGTCAATTGTTCAGTTTGTTAGCAATAGTTTTATTCATTATCTGGTAATGCGTTAAATTCATCACGCTTGCTTTTCATCCAGTTATTCATGGCCTCAGAGTCAGCGGTTTTCATTAATTCTCTCATTTTACGCATTGCTTCAAGATGAGCTTCATCATTTTTTTGAAACATCTCCATTCCGTGTTGTTTGCTCATTTCTGATATCTCTTCAAAGGTATGAGCATGGAATTCTTTTTCACAAGCTCCACCTAATTGTTTACATGTCATTGTTTTCATAATCGCGTTTTAATGATTTATAATTTATTTGTCTATTCAAAGTGAGGATTTCCTTCACCTGAGTCTAAGTAATTCTTTAAACTTTTGGAAATAAAAAAATTCCAGCCTGCTTCACAAACCTCATAACAATTCAGATCTGGGGTCAATCCTTTATGGGTAAATGAGATTTTTGTTTTACCATTATCATCCAGAATATTCCAGTTTAATTCTGAATTTAACCATTCTTTCTCTATGTCGGCTAAATTTCCGTGAACATGATTTGCTTTAATGCAAAGCCATGTGATTTTTTCAAATGGCAGATATTCCTTTATTTTAAATCTCCATTCCGTATCTCCAAATTTTAAGGAGAATTCATCATCAATTTTAGATATCTGACTATCTGTTTTACCCCACCATTTATCTACCTTGTTGGCAATTGCATAGAAGGAATCTTTTTTATTCGCTGATGTTATTATTAAATTTTTATAATCCATCTATTCATATAGCAGACCTTGTTTTTAAATATGATTTGTGTGACTAAAATCCAAGCTACCACGCTCGAAGCACGAGGGATTTCTACGAGTCAAATCAGATACTAAATATACTATTTTAAGTGAAGACGTAATGTAACTAAAAATTATATGCATTAGTAGCCGCAGGTATTTACTCATTTTATAGTAGCAAGTGCTGAATTAAATCCCATTGCTCGTCTCCATGCGGCAAGTTGTCCCAAATGCATGGATTCGTGATTAATGCACATAAAAGTAACCACATCACCCAACGTTGGCATAAAATTGTCAAAACGCCAGGTTAAGGCCTCGCCTAACTTATTTTTATCAATTTCTTTCAATAATTGTTTAACTTTATTATGTTGGTTTTCTAATTCAGTTATCAATAAATGCTTCGTTGGATATTTACTTTTGTCAAGATCAGGTTTTCTTGGGTCTCCAGGACCTGTGCGCACAAATAAGTCAGACCAATTCTCCGGCATTTCGAACTCACCTCCCAAATCTCGCGCTAAATGAGCACTTCCAGAAATTAAATGTCCGAGTGTAAATGCAGGATGGTTTTCAAATCCTTGTGAAGGAATAGTTGTCATATGTTCATTTGTGAGATCTTGAACAAGGGCTTTTGCATACTCTAAATTAAAGTCATATTGCTTTATAATTGTTTCTATTATCATTTTTGTCAGTTTTAACTTACCCCTAAGGTGTTTTTGTATAGTTTCGTCGCGTAAGAACTAAGATTGCGATTTGGAGCGAACCCTATGTTCAAAAATAAGGTTTTTCGGAAGGAAAAATCAGAGTCAATGAGCTCTGCACATAGTTGGGAGATGGCTTTTTATTCGAAATGTATTTTCATGCCTTCGTGAGTCGCTTGAAAACCTAGATCTTCATAAAATTTAATGGCCTTTGGTCTTTTTTTGTCCGTCGTTAATTGCAACAAATGTGCATTTCGTTCTTTAGCTCTTTTAATAGCCCATTTGAACATTTTTTTTCCAATTCCGAGTCCTCTTTTGTCTTTTTTTATTCTCACAGCTTCAATCTGAGCTCTAATTCCGCCTTGATACGTCAGATATTGAATAAATGACAAATGAAAAGTCCCAATAATCTTGGTGTTTTCATTTTCAACAACAATTAGTTCTTGATTTATGTCAGAGTTTATTTTTTCAAATGCATTTAAGTATTCATTCGGCAAAGGAATTTGAAAATTTTCTCTTTTTTTTCCTAGCTCATCATCAGCTATCATTTCCACGATTATTGCTACATCGTTTATATTTGCTTTTCTGAATTTCATTCTTTAAATCGGATTTTTAGTTTGTTGCCAAGAATGCCATGAACGATTCCGAGTCTGGACTCAACAAGACTTAAAGTTAAGGATTTTCTTTAAAGAAATTACAAGGTATGGATTATGCCTGCCTGCCGGTTAACTTTTCTCTGAAGGGCAAGCAAGCACTTTATTAATCTTTCTTATCATGAGAATATGGCACCTCGCAATTTGGAAATAATTCTAAGAACTTTTGTAACCTTACAGATTATTTATAGCGGTTTCGTATGTGTAGAGTAATGAGGAATAAGCAATGATTTTAATTACATTGTATGAAGTATTAAATAATTTAATCATTTATTTTTTCTTTTGGTTCTACTTATATTTAGCCAAATAATAATTACACCTAAAATTCCTAAAATAGAAAGTATTGCCGCAAAATAAATCCAAAACATATTGACATTATGTGTTGATCGGAACTCAGGTTTTACGTCGAAATTGATCCAGGGTCCTGTTCTGCCCAACACATAAATAAAAACTCGAAAAGCATGAAAAAAAGCGGCATAAGCACCTAAATGTAAAGCAATTGATTTAGAGCTATTTGCATTTCTAAATAGCCAATGAGATGAAAAAATGATACATAATATATCAATGGCCATTTCAAAAAAAGTTAATGCAATTACCCAATCAGCTAGCGTATTCCATCCATTTTCAATCGTTAACAATCTAATAGTTCTGAATAATAAAATACTCGCACCTAGAATTAGTACTAAAGAATATAATTTTTGTTTATTCATTGTTATCTTCCTTTCTTCTAACGGTTTACACATGCAGATTGCTGGCCAAATAGGAAGCAAGGACGATATAGGTATCTTTAGGATGAGTAAATTAATTTAAAGTTGTCAAATAAAAATGATTCACTCTTTTATATACTTTTAACACAATGTTGAAAACATTGTAAGTAATTCTATTTATTTACCATAAACTTTTTGACTTCCTTTTTTGCGACCCGTTTAGCCATTTTATTCTTTATAAAGGGAATTTTGATATCATAATAGTAATCTTTCTTGTTTTTTGTAGAAGTTGTAATCAGCCAACCCTTTTGCTTTATTCATTGCTGAAATAGATTTGAAGATATTGAAATAGACTAACTGGCCTAATGACGGTTCGAATTTCTCATAAGATTTGATGGCCTTGATAAGTTTTTCATATTCATGTATTGCCTTCACTCGGTTGTTATCTGTTTCGGTTTCAGATTTCGATGCTACCATAAGCTCCAAAGATGACACAAAGTTAAATCCACTCTGAGTGAAGTTCTCATTTAAATATTTACAGGTTAGGTCACCACCAAATCCAGCACAGGTGGCAAGGGTCATGGCGTATTTTCCAAAAAATATGGGTCTATGGGCAATATAGCTTGTTCGCTCTACAAACTTCTTCATTAAAGCACTAATCGTTCTTGCATAAGTTGGAGAAGCAAATATGGTTCCATCGGCATCTTCCATGGCTTCAATAATCATATCACGATCATCTTTAAGAGGACAATTTTCTTCTCCGGTATTGATGCATGAATAACAACCAAAGCAATCCTTAAGGTTTAGCTCAGAAAGCATAAGAATCTTAAATTCTATATTAGCATTATGCTGTTCAAGCATTTTAAGTATGTTGTAAGTATTCCCTTTGTGTGGGCTTCCACAGATTGCTACTATTTTTAATTTTTTATCCATCTTTTATTTGTTCTAAACTATACCATTGGTCCAAATATCAAAGCTTCATCACCATATTCAATAAGCTCACAACTCTTAGTGAAGCTGCTGCCATCTTGTTGGATTTGAAAGCGTATGCTATCCTCTTTTTGAGATGAAGCAATGGGAAGCCAGCGATAGGGTAGATCTAACTCGGTTACTTTTGGCTCCAGAATGTTAAGAACAGTATACTGCCCTTTTTTGTGCTGAAAGCCTTCCGGTTTTTCAAAACTCAATTCCAGCGTTTTATCATCGATCTTTTTACGCTCTAAGAGTGGCATAATTCTCTGGTCAACATACTTCTCGTCATCACAGGCTGACCATATTTTGTCTCGATTCATCTGCAAAGCAGCCAAAAATCCACCCATGATGCTACCTTCAAATCCACCACCTGGGAACGTCCATGCCGATGCAAAATACAGGTTGGGGATCAAGAAATTATTTCGAAGGCGATTGGTAGCCGACTGTGCTTTGGTTTGTTGAAAACCGTAAACTGAGCCGGCAGTATTTGACGTAAATCGTTTAATAGTTTTCGACGTGGCAACTTCATAATATTCTATGCTATCGCGTATGCCCGGGAATTGTTTTTCTAATCGGCCTAATAAAATTTGAGCTACTTCTTCCTTTTTAGCTTTATAGGCATCTTTGCTGAGTCCTTCCCAGTCTTTCAGATAATCTGCACAACAGATTACACCTACAGATTTGCCAGACGGTGCCAGTTGGGCATCTACCTTGTTGTAATCTACAAATACAAAGCTGCGTTTGGACCAATCACCCGTATTGTTGGGGTGTATGTCTTTCAACGCCTTCACATCATCTCCCTTTAAAACATTAGAGTAGTGTCTTACACCATAGGCCTCTAAATTAGAATTAAAGCCTAGATATATATTTAACAACGAACAAGCATTTGTCTTATCAGCGATTTGTTCTCTGAGCTTAGTGGCATGTGGCTCTCCAAGCATATCTGGTACTGCGGGCATGGCACAATTGGCCACAACATTATCGCAGGCAATGGTAACAGGGTCCAGGCTCTTATTAAAACTATCACTAAAGGTAACACCGGTTGCCAGGCCTTTTTTGGTCAGAATTTTTTCTGCTCTTTTACCTAACAAAACACAACCTCCATGTTTCTCGATGTATGCTGCCAGATGATCGGAAAGCTGTTGTGAGCCACCTTTTATAAAGTAGCCTCCACTTCCGATAAAGCTTGAAAATGGCAAGCCATAATAAAACATAGATAATGTATATGGGTCGTCATCCCAATAAACAAGATGTGCTAACAGGTCGAGTTTTGCGTTTTCATTGGTAATATATTTATCGAACCATGACCCAACCGTATGTCGGGATGCTTCTACAAGATTGGGATACAACAAGGGCATCAACGGATACATCAGCTTGCGTTTTAAGGGTGTACGCGGTAGTTTGACTCCTTCTCTTCGAATACCGGCAAGCAATTTCATTAAGCGTTTGATCCCTTTTTCATCTTCAGGGTATTTGTTGATCAATGCCTTGCTTGCAGCTTCAAAGGTATGCGGAAACACAAATTTTTTTTTGCCTGAATACACGGCATATAATTCAGGTACTTGTATAAATTCAACTTCTTGATTGATATCGAGAATGTTGAATAAATTCGAGATTGAACCATCTTTTTCAAAACCACACATTTCATGAAGGCCGACTTCAACTATGAAATCACCTCGCTTAAAAGTGGTTGCGCATCCACCGGGTTTGTGGTGTTGTTCTAATAATAGAACCTTCTTTCCGAATTTGGTGAGGGTGGCTCCGGCAGTTAGTCCGGCTAAACCTCCTCCGATAACTATAGTATTATATTTCATGATCAATAATGATTTTAAAGAGATTTAAACAAAAAAATAAGTTTCTTTTTATTTTGCCATATTGAGTTCTTTTTTTAAAATATTTCTGAAACGTGTTGCGCTTAAATAATGGTCTTCTAATAATCTGCCGTCACACAATAGATTGAAAACCCCAAAACCCGAAGGCGCCACTTTTGCTTCTTCTACGGTGTTTATTTTAGACACTTTCAAATCTACACCGTAATCCATTGCAACGTTTAACATTGCCGCTACAGATTTTTCGTGCCAAGGACATTGGTCTGCATATAGTAAATGCCAACCTTTGTACTTTTTTTGTTGGATGGTCCAATTATGGAATTTGGGTTTTTTAGTGTTGCTGTTCCATGCTTTTGAAAGCAGTTCAAACCTGTCTTTTACTTCAATTTGCTCAAAGCCATTTTTCTCAAAAAGGTTCTTATTGGCTAGCCAACCACCTGTACTTGTGATGACGCAAAGCCCATCCAAGCCTTTCCCTTTAGCTTCTTTTTCGGCATCTTCAAGTAGTATTGACCCATAACCTTTACTCCGATCCTTTTTGGAGTATATATAAGTACAATGGATAAACATATAATTGTCGGCATCTACAGGACGCCATGCGTTTTTAGCGGGAACATATTCGATAAATCCAATCATCTTGTCTTTATCATTTTTTAGGATCTTTATTTTTAGGCCTTTTTTGTAACTCCTTTCAAACCATTTCAGCTTATCTTCAAAACCTTGTCTTTTGGTGTCTTTTATGCAGAAGAAAGTTTCTTTCAATACATTTTCAGGTGTAACCTCTACTATTTTCATAGTTTTTCTTTTCTTATCATTTTTGCTGTATGCACAATAGGTAAATCCCAGGCTTCTTTGATCATACCATCAATGATACACCACACAACAACAGCATCGATCTCCATTGGCTTACCTTCCATTGACAATGTGTCTTTAACATGTGTGATGATTATTTCATCTCCTATAGGAATTATTGATACGGGATTAACTTTAAAGGAACCATTAGTGCGACCTGCTATTTTTTTGAAGAAGTCCGTCAAACCAGAAAGGCCGACATAGTCTCCTTCTAGGTCGGGAAGGTTTGGATTCATATACTGCCAAGTGAAATCGTCGGCTAACACCCCATTCAAAGTATTCGGATTTACAGGGTTGAACCGCTTTAAAATACTAATGTTTGGATGTTCTTTCTTCATGATATTAATTATTAATCAGCTGTTTTTTAGATTGAATTACCTTCAAAGTCAATGCCCCATAGGTAATTGACAGGATGACCACAGATAGTAATATACCAGCAAAAGGAATCATTGTGAGCAAGCGTAATATGATAGCACATAATAGTGCCAGGAATGTAATACTCCAAAATCCCCAATTCTTATCCTTTTTATGCTTGAAATAATAGGCTAGCAGTATTGCAGCGATAAAATGACCGAAAAGCAGACTAAATATAAATATAGCCGCTGCGAAGAGGCCTAGAGGGATACCAATAATAATTAACAATGCCACGATAATTAATAAAGGAATGCCAATGAGGTAAACCAATCAAAAGCCAAAACTTTTAAGCCAGTTATCTTCTAAGCCTTCAACGGCTGTTGAAAAGGCGTGTTTAAATAGCGCATGGAAAACAAGAATTCCCAGAAATGCAGATAAGACATATTTCACCCATGATAATAATGAATTCGTACCAAAGGTTGTTAATGATAATTTTGTTGCATCTTCTTTAAGGTCTTTGTTGAATTGCGCTTTAGTATTAACTAGCGCATCATTAAAATCTATTGTTCCATCGCTATGCCAGTATTCAACATCCTTATAGAATTTGGCGTTTGACCCAATGGTAATATCTTCTCCCATTATTTTTGAGGTTTCTCTAATAGTTCCATTGATTAGAACATCGGCCCCTTTAATGTCAAGTTTTCCGAGTACCTCGCCATTTATTTCAATATTCCCGGCAAAACTAATAAGGTTCCCATGTATTATGGCATTTTCAGTAACCATAATTTCTCCGCCAAAAACAATTAGATCATCACCTATTTCTGAGTCAATAGTGGTCCTTCCTACCGCTATACGAACGTCATCTGCAACATAACTATTGAGAAATAATTCTCCCCCAGCTGCAGTCAAGTCTCCGTTAATGCTATCATTAACAATGAGATTTCTTCCGGCAATGACCAAGTCTCCTTGTACCACTGCATTTACTTTGATGGTTTCTCCGGCTCGATAGGTATCGTCCTGTTGTGTCTCGTTAATTAAGATATCACCTTCATTACCGGCTTGGCTAAAAGAGGCCATTGAACAGAGTGTAATAAGTAAAAAAGTTATAGTTTTCATTGGTGTTTAGAATTTACATAAACACTAAATCTACTATTTATCAACTATTTATAAAATGATATTGATCAGTTTAAAAAATGATATTAATCATAAAACACTTTGTTAAAATTCCCATTTCATAATCATAATAGGAATGATGGTAAATGGAATTAGTAATAGCAACAATTATTTTATTTACTTATTTTAAACGATAAAATATGCTACCCTGTATTTTTCAACCCACTGGATAAAGAATTGATGATACTTAATAATTTGGTAAGTGTCTGTTCTTTTTCGGTACTATTTTCATCTTTTATTGCCCGCCATTGTTTTATGTAATCAATGTGTAAATGATGTAACACTTTTAATTTTTCATCTCGCCACAAAATGTTATCGAATTGTCCTTTTCTTCGACTAGTTGCTGGCTCTTCAAAAAGTTCTTCTATCAAACTGAAACAATGATCATAATCCGTTAAAATTTTAGACATGAATACATCGCGTTCTGTAGTAATTTCATCTAAATCAGCATACAAATCCATCATTTCTTTATTAGAAAGTATTAGATTGGTTTCGGTTTGGATCATTAAAAACTTAAGGAACGGCCAATCGTTTAAACTATTCTTCAAACTTATAAATGCATCTGGTTTTTCTGTTTTCAAGGTTTTTAAAGCTTTTCCAAGACCATACCATCCTGTTATGGTAATGCGCGAAAGATTCCAACTAAACACCCAGGGGATAGCCCTAAGATCATCAAGGGATCTTGTTCCTGTTCGTCTCGCTGGCCTTGAGCCGATTTTACTTCTTTCCAATACATCTATACAAGTTACTTTACCATAGAAGTTGATAAAACCTGGGGTTTCTATTAAATCTCGGTAATGCTCAAATGATTTTTGAGACAAGTAGTCCATTATTTCAAATGGAATTTTATTAGTATCTACCTTTTGTTTGGCTAAAATCGTTTGCTTTGCGACTCCTGAAGCCAATGCATTAAGGTTGTAGGTCGCTGTAAGGGGATTCCCGAATAACTGAGCAATCGTTTCGCCTTGGACAGTAATTTTTATAGTTCCGTTTACTGTATTTTTAGGCATACTTTCTAGAAAACGATGATATTTTCCGCCACCTCTACTTATCGTGCCGCCTGCACCATGAAAGAAATATACACTGAAATTGTTTTTCACGGCAATTTCCGAGAGTTTTTGCTCCGCTTTGAATAAATTCCACTTACTCGCGATGGTTCCGCCATCTTTATTACTATCACTATAACCTAGCATAACTTCTTGCTTATGAGCTATTTTTGAAGCTCTGTGTAGGGTTGTAGGATGTTGTAAAAACTGATCTAAAATGATAGGTCCATTATGTAAATCATCAATTGTTTCGAACAGCGGAACAACTTTGATAGATGTGTTTAAGAGCTGTGTTTCTTTCATCAAAAAGTAAACAACGAGCAAATCACTAAGTTTTCGGGTCATACTAATAATAAATGAGCCAATACCTTCTGAACCATATAGGTTGATATGATGACGAATTACGCGGTAACAATCCAACACATTATCCGCTTCGAGACCATAATGAACTGTTATGTCAGTAATAGGAGCGTGGTTCTCTAAAAGTTCGCTCAAATAGTTTACTCGTTTTTTTTCGTTCCAATGTTCAAAATCAACATCTTTTTCACCGGTGGCTTTTAAAATTTGCGAAATAGCTTTATCGTGAAACGCACTGTTTTGTCTGATATCTAACCTGGCCAAATGAAAGCCAAAGCAGCTTAATGCTCTCTCTAAAGAGAAGAGTAAATCTTCTGCCAAACCTTTCATCCCATTTTCAATAAGAATATCTCTGAATAATTTAAGATCCTCTTTAAGGTCTTTACTGGATTTGTAATACGAATTAGAATCTGCAAAATTGTTAGAAATTGTGTTTTCTATTTTGACAATAAGTAAGTTAATATATTGTCTACAAGGTTCATATGGATTTCTCTTCAGGGCATTTTCTCCTTGTTGGCCTAATGCTTTAGATTTATTTTCAATAATTTCTGATAGTCTATACGGAACAGGGTTTGTAATGGCGGAGACTGAAAATTTAATTGCAGCGCTGACCAATTGCTTCTTAATTAGTAAAAGCGCATTTTTTCGAAACAATTCTAACGTTTCTTTA
>Ga0224506_10003544_pt1 | contig 10291 bp, 14 predicted proteins | sample SF_Jan12_sed_USG_2_FD_169108 | JGI IMG/M metagenome (GOLD analysis project Ga0224506, IMG submission 169108) | Sediment microbial communities from San Francisco Bay, California, United States - SF_Jan12_sed_USGS_8_1 | ecosystem: Environmental > Aquatic > Marine > Sediment | place: USA...
AATTTCAAATTTTTAGATTCAAGCCATTTGCGACTTGAACCTTCATAAGAAGAAACTGTTTTGTTAGGCATAAAATGTAGTAAATTTTGTATCGAAAAAAGGACATGGGCCCACGGGGATTTGAACCTGTTGGTTTGAGGGGTTCATAGACAATATTGACAATATAGTTGTGTTTACTTATGAATACATAATCCTTCATATTTATGGAAGATATGGACTTTCTGTTAGAAAAGGCGAGATTTTAAAATACTTAACAAACGTAGGACGTTATAGAATAATTTGATTACTTAAGGAGCTTTTTGTTACTGGTTATTATTCCAGACAATCCAATATCTTTTGAAAGAGGAAGAAATCCTAATCCTTCTTCAAATCCCATAACCCAAACCGACACAAACATGGGATCAATATTTTCTTCCTTTACAAAATTATAGTATTTAATTTCTAGATATACTTCATCATTATTTTCATCTATTTCAAATCGATCAAATTCTAACCATGGCTTTCTCCATTTTTTCTTGGGTTTTTCAGGAAACTCTTTCAAATTGATTGTATGTTCAACCTCTGGTCCATTGGGATCAAATGAGCAAGAAAGATGTACAGATACTGAAAGGTCTCTAAGACGTTCAAGTTTAAATCCTGAGAACTTTCCACTAAGTGCGACAACGCCATCTTTATTCTTATGAGAGAGTATTTCAGCCTGAGTCAAGATAGCATTAGGGTTATCCGAACCCAAGTCTTCTATAGATGAGCCATCAAACAGAATTCTTCGATCGAGCCTTTGATGTTTTTCAGGATTAGATAGAGAAATTACTAATTCTAGAGGGAATAAATATTTCTCTTCAACCAGACCTAAAACTACTGCATCTAACTTTAATTCATTCCAATTTTTGTTTAACAGAACATTATGAAGAATTAGTTTTGGTTCACTTACAGGTTCTTCATATTCAGTCTCAATCAAATATTGTTGTTCTACAGAAAGTTCCGATGCCAACATAGGTATACGAAAATCTTTCATTAAATCAGTATAAGAATCAGGGTCATTTCTAGAAAAAATACTGAAAAAACCTTCAATTTCATACATTGAGTTTTTTTTTTTCTAAACCATCAACATCAGCTTTCAACGAGACGGTAAAGTCTTTGTTTTTTTGTTTCGTAACTTGAACATCAGTAATCTTAATCCAAGGATTTCCATGACCCATATCTTTGAATGATAATTTATTTTGATTTGCTATTTCATTAGAAGGCTCTAATTTCAAAAGTTGGGTGTTCAGAGTTTCGCTATCTTGTAGATTTCCAGTAAAGTAAGAATAGTTAACAGCTTTGGTAAGAATTTCTGTGATAGTGTCCTTGGGAATATCTTTTGTATCTTTCAAAGAAGTGATTGATTCTTTAAATTCTTGCAGTAATTTGTCAGTCTCGATTTTGTTTTCTTCAGTTATTTTTGGAATATTGTAGGATTGCTCATTAATTGATACTGCCTGAAAATTCATCCTATCAAGAACCAAATCTAATTTAGCAGAGATTTGGAAATTTGAATCTAATACTTTGTCTGATTTTTTTTCAATCCGTTCAGTTCTAATCTCAGTATTTTTAGAAATTTGTTCAATTACGTTGGTTGTATTTTCAATATTTTTTACATTGTTTTTTATCTCAGATAGATCCTCGTTTAGTTTGTCGAGTTTTCTTTCTAATAAGGCTCCAGAACTAATTAAAGTCTCTTGTATTTCAGATAAGGTCTCTTCTTTTGCTGTTAATTTTTTGAGATCATCTAGTTTGTTGATTACTTCATCAAGTCTTATAGTAACCTGATAGTAATGTTTCTCTCCTTGATTTTTGAGATATGTGAAATAGTTCAGTACCTCAGTTGTTTTTTCCTCACTAGAACCTTCGAAACTGTTGTAGATATTCTCTGCAATTATATTGAATGGAGGAGGTAGTGTTGGTAGAGATTTTTGTATAAATTTATCCAATAAAGGGTGGTTTTCTTTAAATTCTTCAATTTTAGACTGGAATGTTTTTTCAAATTTGGAAGTTTTTTCAACAAACTCGGTCCAAGTAGGAAATTTCACAAATGCGATATCTTTTAGATTTATTTTAATGATTTTAGATCCACTATTTTTGTAAGGTTCAACTCCACGGGGATTCAGCTACCATTTTGGGGTTAAAAATGGACGCAGATAGATATAGAAAAATGATTTTGAACCCTAGCTAATTTACATTGCTAAAATTTAGAAAATAAAAAAGAGAAAGATTCGATTTAGAATCCTAGGAAATATTGACTTTCTCTTTAAATTTTTGACTATTTTGGGTGTGAAAACTATTCTCAGCCATAAAAATCAAGAAACGCTTTAGATAACATTCGACTAAAACAAACCATAATTGTTTGGAGAATTAGATATAATTTCAACCATCATAGGGATTTTGTTTGTAGTAATTCCCTCGATGTTGCTTGGTAGACTATGTGCACGTATTGGATTATCTGAAATTGTAGGTTTTGTAATAGGCGGAGTTCTTTTAGGTCCATTCGCGTTTGGAGGAATAGTTCCATTTTTTGACAAACCCATTGTTCAATTAGATGATCTTACCATGGGATTATGGCAAATGTCAGGAGTCATAATTTTATTTTCTGCAGGACTTCATTTTACATTCAAAGATTTACGCAATGCAGGATACAGAGCAGGAATAATTGGAACACTTGGAGCAATAACACCATTAGTTTTAGGATATTTTATTTCCCTCACATTTGGATTTGATTGGACAATATCAGTATTTGTTGGTGCAGTGTTAAGTGCAACTAGCATAGCAATTTCAGTGACATTATTTGAAGAATTAGGTAAAGAAAAAACACAAGAAGGTAATATTCTAGTCAATGCGGCAGTTTTAGATGATGTTTTAGGATTAGCAATTCTATCTGCTATTGCTTCTATTGTTACAATAAATTCACTTCCAAGTATAGAATCGGTATTAGTTACAACAGGTCAATCATTCATTTATTGGATATTGATATTGTTAGGAGCAGTATTTGTTCTTCCAAAAATTGTTCACGGCGTAGCACTTGCAAAACCTACATCACTTGAAAGAAGAGGAACCAAGCAAGCTACTGCATTAGGATCTGCTTTTGGATTTGCAGCTATAGCTTCTGCTGTTGGACTCAATCCTATTGTTGGTGCATTTGCCGCAGGAATGGGACTAGCAGGATCAAAGTTAGGAGGACAGGTCAGAGAGTTTGTGGGAGAATTAAAAGTTGTAGTAGTGCCATTATTTTTTGCTATTATTGGGGCACAAGTAGACCTACGTCAAATATCAGAAGTGAATATTATTTTTGTTCTAGCAATTTTAGTTGTTGCAGTTTTAAGTAAAATGTTAGGTTGTGGAATCCCTGCTTCAATATTGTTGAAAAATAAAGCTAAAGGATTTCGGATAGGTTATGGAATGATTGCAAGAGGAGAAGTAGCATTCATCACGGCAGGAATTGGGTTGGCAGGAGGAATATTGCCAGATTTCATATACACAACACTTGTTTTGGTAATCTTGGGAACAATAATAATTACACCTATTCTTCTAAAGAACTCTTTCAAATCAGAAATATCAAATTCAAAACTATCCTAAAATAATGAATCCCGACAGAGTGATACTACAAAGGATAGTACAAAAAATCATTAATGTTCTACGAGATGGTTTTTCTTTTGCAATAATATTCAAGTAATTCATTTGCATATACGCTGTGATTAACAATGTTAAGTGAGTTAGAAAGAAAATTCTTTGAATTTAATCTAATATAGAAGCCAAGGGGTTTTGTTGGTATGTCTTTGGCAGAAACAACATAATACAGTCGGATGAATATTCTAGAAATTACCCCATATGACTAGCTGGCTTCCACGTAATAATTAGAAATGATTTTGATATTTAGCAATCGCTTAACAATGTTAATTATACTGTAAATACTTGTTTTGCATTATTTTACTATGGGATCATCTACTTTTAAAACATGTATTGTATGTGGAAAAGAATTTGAGCATTGGTGTGATGATGTTTGTTCAACAAAGTGTTCAAATCAATTAGAGCACTAGGATAAGTTCATAGACGTTTTTGTCAATTTCATAATTATGCCACTAAATGAGATAGACGATAAGAAATACCAAGCCCATAGGTACAATGCATTTTCTTTACCAAAGCAAATATGTTCAACATCTAAAGCTTGCTCTGCGGTACATGTCAGTTGAAAGAAATTTCCAGGTATTACATTTAGTGAAATGGGAGAAAATGCTACAGTGTAAGTAAATAGTTGTGGCAGTACAAGATAGAAAATCAAAATTAATGGAACAAATGTAATCACCATTGGTCGCATATTTATCTGCATCATTTCCATTGACATTTTGTTCATGTATGATGATTTTTTTCCCAATTCTGCAATTTTTGTTTGATCTTTTGCCCTCATTGCTGCCATTCTTTCTTTTTGCCAACCTCGAGTTTCTTTCATAATTCGTTTTAGCTTGTCTTGATCAACCATTTTCTTTCGAATAAGGGAATTGAAAACATTTAGAACAATTCCAAATCCAGTTACCCCAAATAATGAAAGAATCACACCTTTTACGATTGGATCATCGCTTCCAAGTGCCTGCCTATTTTGACTCAAAAATGAAAAAAACCCTCCAGCATCTCCCTGTAGTGAGATATTTTCAAGTAAAAACAGGATGAAATTGTAATCTAAATAATCAATCATACAATGCTCGTCTCATAATGATTGTGATTTTCTAAGAATAAACTGCATCAGAGATTCTTTGGAATAATCTATTCCGTGCTCTTCATCAGTGTGTTTTCCAAAATCTTCAAGAACATTCTCTACTTCTCCTTCCACTTCAAAATTACACTCAAACCCATAGTCATTACATCTTAGCTTTACCAATTACTGCTTTTTCATAATTTGTTTGTAATATACTTCAGTTAACAATGTTAACTCTCATAGTACAATGAAAAATAATGCAGAAGCATTAGGAAATAACCGTGTCTTAGGTGTAAATGAAACTATGATTCATAATTTTATATTTCCTCTCTGGAGTGAGTTGCCTCTGCATTAAGAGGGATCGGATTTGGATATATTTAGAACATACTTAACAATGTTAAGCAGTGATCATTTTTTTAAGACGTTTTCTATGTCTAGATTTTGTCCTTAGACGTGTACCACAACAAGGACATCCAAGATCAGTTGTTTGAATAAAAACTGAACATGTAGAACATCTTTTTTGTCCTGATGGATATCGTAAATTAGTTGAAACTACATCTATTTCTAATGTATCACATACACCTTTACAGCAAAAAGTCATTTTTATGGAAATCTACTCCTTCCAATTTGATATTTTTCTAATCTCCACCAATCTTTATTTTTCTTATTTGCAAGGTTCTCTTCTTCTGAATCTTCTTGTTCTTTCATGTAGAGGATTAAATTGAATTTTTAATAAAACTAAATTAACAATGTTAAGTATTTGCTAAATACTACAATCAAACAATTCACATAGTGATATTCCAGAGAAATTTTAATAGTCCTTTAATCATAATCTATCTAGATAACATGAAAAAAAATCTGGAGAATAGTAAACTTGTCAGATAATAGAAACACTATCTTAAGCTCTATGGATCTGTTTATTGATAAAATTCAACATCTCAAAGGATTGATGTTAGGAGTCTCATTTTCTGCACTCATTTTGGCTCCCCTAGCCATAGGAATTTCTTTGTATCTGTTCACACACCCAAATTTCTTACGTTTGGTAGAACATGAAGGTGAATTTGCGATATTGTTGACAGTGTTACTCACTGTGGTTCTAGTAACATCTGGAATTTGGCTAGTTACAGGCATACAGCAATTCAGATCTCTTAATTCTTGGAATAAAAGATACTATAGTTATTTGAAGAAAAGAGAAGATTTGGATAAGGATATTGCAACAAAATACAAGATAGATGAAGAATAATTATTCAGAATCATCAATGTTGACAATCCCACTTCTTGGGAATAATTTTTCAAAAGGCTCTATGATTTCATTACAAAAATTCATTCCCTTTTGAGTTACTTGGAAGATAGTTATAATTCTCTTACCTTCAGTAGATTCTATTCGCTGAATCATTTCATTTTGTTCAAGATTATCTAGAATTTGTTTATGTTTTGTAATGTTTAATCCACAAAAGCTAAACAATGAAGTTTGATTGAGCTGGCCATATTCAGACAACGTCAAAATAATATCTTTAATTATGTATATTCTATCACGATATTTTTTTGAAACTGTCACTACTTTTGTTTGAGATATTGCTACTTTAACTATTAGGGGAATTAATCATCAATTAACAATGTTAAGCAATGCCTTATAATGAACAATTAATGTTATTTATATGGAATCTAATTTTTCGTTTGGAAAACTAGGAATAAAAAATATTTTCAAAAAAGATATGGTATTTACAAATAAATGTAAAATATGTGGCTTAAAATTTCCCGATCCTGAAAGAACAAAAAAACATATGATGAAAGCTCATTCAAAGCCAAAAAGAGAGAAATAGAAATAATTGGTTAAGTCGGGTCTCAGAAATGTATTGATTTTCATTGGAATACTTGGTGTGATCATAACATTAGTTATGATTATAAAATAATCCTAAAACTGAGTTATTTCTATTTTTTACACTTAACATTGTTCAGTTTTATTAAAGTAAGTGACATACTCTATAATTATTGTAAAACAAATGAGACCAGAGGTATTTGCTATCCCTATTGGCTCCATATTATCCCTAGTGATACTTTTTTTCTATCTTGGGGGGATTTAATGTAAATTGTCAAGAACATACGTTCTAATGAATTGCAGTTTAGGTTCAGAAGAAGAGGTTATTGCGACACTTGGAAAAATTGAAGGAGTAAAGGAAGTTCATGGAATACTTGGAATGTATGATGTTATTGTACAGATAGAATCAGAGAATGAAGAGAAGATTAGAGAAATCATCACTAAAACCATTCGTAAAATACCAAAAATTCGTTCAACTATGACACTGACTCGGTCTGAATCTGAAGAATTTTTTAAAACATCAGAAAAGTTAATTGGAATGATGTTAGGACAAAATCTTGCTCAGGCATATGTAGTGATTCATTGTAACAAAGGCGAAGAGTATTCTACTTTGAAAAATCTTAGTCATATACCAGAGGTAAAAGAAGCAGATGTGGTTTTTGGATTTTATGATGTTATTTGTAAAATAGAGACAATAGATAACAAAGCATTAGAAAACATTACAACTAAAGCCATACGAAAATTGCCTAATATTGAATCAAGTATGACATTAAACATAATCAATGAACAAAAACAGCAAAATGAAAAACAGCAAAATGATATTTGATGGAATTAGGAATTAAAATCATCATATTTGCAATTATAGCAATTCTTGTACAGATATTTGGCATTGTTTTATTGTAATGAAAAAATAACATTAATTGTTTATTGTTAAATGAAAGTTTATGTCTAAAAATCAAGTTCAAATCCAAAAAGGCCTGAACCTTTCTTGGGCAAATATTTGGTTCACAGACCAAACATCGTTTTACGAGTGTTGGTTTGAATTAGTTTCCCAAAGAGTTTCTACCAAATGTCTCATCAAAATTCCTGTAACCATACCTGCAATCATACCATATCCTGCAGATTGGAGAACAGGGCTATCAGATTTAGGAATCAAAGTTTCGTCATAAAATTTGAATTTCTTGATGAGTTGAGGGATTTTATCTTCTACTGGATTAACTTCGTGGGCAAATATGTTTCTTATCTGGTTAACAATTTTGAGTTCATGATTCAAGTCATCTGTAAGTATTCCTGAATTATAGAGAATTTTTTGTTTTTGAGGGAACCTAAGTTTTGTTAAATCTCCAGAATCCAATGATTTTTTGATGATGAGAAATTCCATTAATCGTTCAATGTAGATGTTGGCTACTAGGACTTTAGATCTATAATCTAAAAACTCTGTTTCAATGTCAGTTATATCTAGAAATTGTTTTGGGGTATACTTAGTCAATAATTCGTCAATATCTTTTTCAGTTAGCATATTAGATTAAGTCAGTAAAAGAATAAAAATTTTGGAAAAGATTTCTCTTCAAATAGATTTAATTTTTGAATAAACAGAATCTAATGTTACTAAATTTGCTTCTAAATCTTTGTTAATGGGCGTTGTCAAACCATGAGCTATACTATTTCTGAATCTACGTATTGATTGATAATTTGCATATAACTCACTATCTATTATTTCCGTTTCAAACAATTTTCTCATTATAATTCCAGAATTATATCTGGCCATAACCGTACTTCCAAGATTGTGTTTGTCAGCTAATTTTGTTAGTTCTTGTTCCAGTAATGTCCACTTTGTGTAAAACTTTCCAATATTTTTTTCTGTTTTTTTGTCTGATAACATCTTTGTTCTTAATTCATCTAATTCAGAAGTAATTTCAGAAATTTGTTCATCAAGTACATCTATCCTTTTGTTATCTCTTTTAATTTCATCAGGGGTTCTTCCTGTGCCCTGCTTATTTCGAAGAATGTTTTTTTCGTTTTGAATATCTTTGATTTCTTTTTCCAATTCCAATTCTCTAATCTTGAAACTTTCTTGTCTACGTTTTCTCATTATTGTACTATAGATCATTGAACCTATGTTTCCAAGCGTGATTACTATTGTAACACTCAAGATTATTGGAAAAACAGTAAAAATTACAAATGAAGAATTATCTAACTGATCTTGAAAGCTCTATGATTTTCCTGGTGCATCATCTGCAACCATCAATATATGGAAATAATGTTGATTTTGTCCTTCAAAGATTAATTTACAGTCAACATTGGTAGACATTTTTTCAAAATTGATGACTATTGGACTCTGATTTTCATTTATCTTCCCTTCATAACATATCTCTGATAGTAATTGAGCATTTTTAGTATTATTGATAAAGGCAATTGCATTTTTTGCTTGTGTTAATCCAATATTTTTCAAAGTTATTTCAGTATCATCAGAAATGGATTTCACTTGAATTTCAAACTGAGGAGTAAAAACCATTCCTTGAGTAACTGATAAAATTGAAAGTAATCCAGCAACTATAACACCACTTAAAATCGTCAGAAATAGTTGTTTTTGAACCATTTCTTCATTTGGATTTGTTGTAAAATAACCTTTTACAATCGTAAGATATTCTCAAATTCATTTTTTGAATAGATTGTTAAGGATATGATTTGACTTCAAAGTCTTCATTTAAATCATATATGAGCTCCAAGACTAAGATCTTGAAAATAGGATAAACAAAAGAAAATTTTTGATTTGGGTAAGAAAGTATTGGTAGGTCGTTCTGCAACAGTAGGAAATTCAGATTGAGTGTTCAAAGAAGTACCATCCAATTCATTCCACCAGTCATTTTTCAAAACATTTCGTCCATAATCCAACACATACGCAGAAATACAATGTAACGAATATGCTGCTGCTAAAGCTTGAATCGTATTTCCTAAATTTCCTTGTTTATAGCCTGCAGGTAGATCATGTTTAGTTTTGTTGTATGCTGTCCACCATAATGGAGAGTCACGATTTTGTGGAATTGAAAAAGGTTTGTAGGCATGATTACTAATCAATAAATCTACAAACTGTCTTTCTAAAATTCCAGTTTCATTTAACTTACTATAATAACTAGGAAAATTTTTCTCGTTATCTGCAATAGGGATTTCTAATTTGCCACAAAGCAATCTGAGTAAATTTTCTACTTGGCTACAGGCATCACCAAGAATGCTATATAATCTTGGAGAAAAAGTTTCAGATGCATTATCTACAGAAATAACTCTACTAACTTCAATGAATTGGTATTCAGTACCAAAATAGGCATTTTTCAATTCAACTACATCATCACGAAAACTCATAATTTACAATCTAACTACTATGTTATCAACATTCTAGAAATAATATTATTCAAATGTTATTCTAATACATTAACACCATAATTTGCAGAATACAACTCTTGTTGTAAGACATGTTCATATCTCTCAATTTTTGACAATTCTTTCAAATTCTTAGTTCTCACTGGTTCCCATCCTTCAGGATCTACAAACATCTCAATAATTTCATCAGGTGGAGGAGGCTTTCCAGTCACATACATGTACCTGAGAGGTTCTAATTCGCATCCACAACAAGGACAGCTGTCTATTCTATCTTCGATTTCTAGCTTCAATTTGCTATAAGATAACCTACCAAACCAGATTGTAGAGTGATTTCTGGGTTTTACTCCTGCATGAGATAATAGAGCATTGTT
>Ga0224506_10003545_pt1 | contig 10287 bp, 4 predicted proteins | sample SF_Jan12_sed_USG_2_FD_169108 | JGI IMG/M metagenome (GOLD analysis project Ga0224506, IMG submission 169108) | Sediment microbial communities from San Francisco Bay, California, United States - SF_Jan12_sed_USGS_8_1 | ecosystem: Environmental > Aquatic > Marine > Sediment | place: USA...
TATGAAATCCACCAATATTTTCCTCATCGGCCCGATGGGTGCCGGCAAAACCACGGTTGGGCGTTTGCTGGCACAAAAACTCTCGCTGACGTTTATCGACAGCGATCATGAGATTGAAAAGCATACCGGCGTTGATATTCCACTGATTTTTGAAAAAGAAGGCGAAGAAGGTTTTCGCAAACGCGAGGCCGAGATCATTGATGAGCTTACGCAGAAAAAAAATATCGTGCTGGCGACCGGTGGCGGTGCTGTTATTAAAGAAGAGAACCGCCAGCACCTGATCAACCGCGGCCTGGTGATTTACCTTCAGGCTGATATTAAATATTTGCTGCGTCGTACCCGCAAAGACCGTAATCGTCCATTGCTGCAGGGGCCTAACCCCGAATTAAAACTTCGGAAAATCATGAAGGAGCGGGAGCCTTTTTACCAGCAAACTGCCGATTATGTGATTGATACCGGTAAATATTCTGTTCAGGCCATTATCAACCAGATTCTTGAATTACAGACAAAACAGAACCTTTTAACTTAAAACGCCGCGGCATTAATTTAGCCGCCGGCTATTTCGGCCATCTTTGTATAAAAAGGCAAGCAAAACAGGCTTTTTCAGCACTATTTCAGTTTATAATGTGGCTTTATGTTAACCATTGACGAATAAACTAGCTTTTATGATGACCTTAAATGTTGAGCTTGGCGACCGTAGCTACCCTATCTATATTGGCACTGACCTTCTGAATCAGGCTGACTTGTTAACTCAGCATATTGCCGGTAACAGCGCACTGATTGTGACCAATGAAACCGTCGCACCGCTTTACCTTCAGCAGGTCAGGCAACACCTTGGCGCTATCAGGCATGAAGTTGTTATTCTGCCCGATGGTGAACGCTTCAAAAACCTTGAAGTCCTCAACCTCATCTACGACGCTTTACTGAAAAACCAGTTTGACCGCGATACCACACTGATCGCACTCGGTGGCGGTGTGATCGGTGATATTACCGGTTTTGCTGCCGCCACTTATCAACGCGGCGTAAACCTGATTCAGATTCCCACCACACTGCTGTCTCAGGTTGACTCATCGGTTGGCGGTAAAACCGCCGTTAACCACCCGGCAGGCAAAAACATGATCGGGGCTTTTTACCAGCCTAAAGCCGTTATTGCCGATACCAATACCCTTAATACCCTGGAAGACCGGCAACTCAGTTCGGGCATTGCCGAAGTCATAAAATACGGGCTGATACGCGATACCGAATTTCACAACTGGCTGAAAGAACACATGAAGGCGTTGCTGCATCGTGACCCGGCGGCGCTTGCCTATGCGATCGAACGCTCATGTAAAAACAAAGCCGACGTGGTGTCTGCCGATGAAAAAGAAAAAGGTCAGCGCGCCCTGCTTAATCTCGGCCATACGTTTGGTCACGCGATTGAAACCGGCATGGGATATGGCGAATGGCTGCACGGTGAAGCGGTGGCCACCGGCATGATGATGGCGGCGATTTTATCCTGCAAAATGGGCAACATTTCAGAAGCCGCGGTTTGTGAAATACGGCACCTGCTGGAAATGGCAAAGTTACCGGTACATGCACCCGAAGCACTGACGGCTAAAGGTTTTAAAAAACTGATGGCGGTCGATAAAAAAGTGCAGAATGGTAAAATTCGTTTTATTTTACTGCATGCTATTGGCGAGGCTTATATCACCGACGATTATGACGACAAATTACTCACTGACTGTATCAATAACAGTTACTGCTAGGACACCGCCGCTGCCATGACCCAGAATGCTCATCTTGTACTAGCACCCTACGCCTGCAGCGATGCTACCAGCCGCGGCCAGTTACATGATGAACACGCACCCAGTCATCGCACCTTATACCAGCGTGACCGCGACCGCATTATTCACAGCGCCGCATTCCGCAGACTCGAGTACAAGACCCAGGTGTTTGTCAATCACGAAGGCGACCTGTTTCGAACACGGCTGACCCATTCGATTGAAGTTGCGCAAATTGCACGTTCTATCGCACGTGAATTACGGCTTAATGAAGACCTGACAGAAGCCATCGCTTTATCCCATGACCTGGGCCACACACCGTTTGGCCACGCCGGTCAGACCGCGTTAAACAAATGCATGCAGGACTACGGCGGTTTTGAACACAATCTTCAATCGCTTCGCATTGTCGACAGTCTTGAAGAACGTTATGCCGACTACAAAGGCATTAACCTGACGTTCGAGTCACGTGAAGGCATTCTTAAACACTGCTCGCTAAAAAACGCCAGAAAACTTGGCGATGTAGGCCAGCGCTTTTTAGACAATACCCAGCCATCACTGGAAGCCCAGCTCACCAATCTTGCCGATGAAATCGCCTACAGCAATCATGATATTGATGATGGCCTGCGTTACGGATTGCTCAGTTTTGAAGAAATGATGGAAGCAACTTTATTTCGCCAGCAATATGAGCATGTTATTAAAAAATACCCGCATCAAAACCAGCGCATTTTAACCCATGAAATTATTCGTCGCATGATCAGCCACATGGTGGTCGACCTGATTGAAAACAGCCGTAAGAATATCCTCGAAGCCGGCCCGCAATCACCCGATGATGTGCGCCAGCAGAGCCGGGCACTGATTGCATTTAGTGATGAACTGCAGCAACAGGCAAGCGAATTAAAACAGTTTATGTTCAAAACACTTTACCGCCATTATCGTGTACACCGGATGAGCAGAAAAGCATCACAGACAATCAGCGCTTTATTTGATGTTTTTATAAAAGATTTACGCATCCTGCCACCTGATGCACAGGCGCATTGCCATGCACTGTTTGAAAAAGAAGGCGAAAACGGTAATATAAGGGGCATTTCTGATTATATTGCTGGCATGACAGATCGTTTTGCAATTGTTGAATATGAGCGTATATTCAACCCTAGACAATTATCTATGATAAACCTGATTCCTTAATGTCATCGGGCAAAAAACAAAAATAATAAAACTATGGACGCTCACAACCCAAAAGATCTGCAACCAGAAACCATGTTAGGCATGAAACTTATTCAGCAGCCTTTCAGCAAAATGCCATCTGCAGAAAACCTTTATGATTTTGACGCCCTGAAACAAACTCGCGACACCGTTTCACACCACCTGCAATTCAGTCATTTGTTAATGATTATCCAGGGTCCTAAGGGCAGCGGTAAAGACAGCCTTGCTAACAGTTTAATTGTCAGCGAGCACCCCGCTCTTTATTTTTTTAACGCCACAGCCGAACTCAATGACACGGCCGCATCAATATTAAATAAAGCGGCAAATAACAACAATGCCGAAAGTACCCAGCAGCTTGAAAGCAGAATCTCGGACATCATGTACCGGGGCCAGCAGCCTGTCTTGATCGTTAACGATGCAGAGCAGTTAGCGGAAGATGAATTACGCGCTCTGATTAAATATGCCAGCCTCAAAAAAGACAACAACCAGCAAATACAATTAAAACTGCTTTTACTGGGCGATCTTAGTCTTGAAAAAAACCTCGATCGCTACGGCATCATTAACCACAACCAATATTATATGATTGAGCTGCCACTGTTAAATGTCAGCAACACACGCAGCTTTTTAATGCACCGGCTGACTCAGGCCGGATTCCGCGACGCCAACCCTTTTACCGACAAAGACATTACAAACATTTATAGCATCGCAAACGGCAACCCTGACGTTACCATGCTCTATGCCGCCGAACTTTTAAATCAGAAAAAAAGCCTTAAGGACGACAACCTTTCTGTTGAGAAAAAAGCCAAAAAACCGCTGATATTTATCGCGGCCGCATTATTTCTCGCCGCCATCATTTATAACAGCCTGATACTGACACCCACCACAACACCTGAAGAAACCAGCCCTGTTGAAAAACCGATGACAGACCAGAGCGCCGTTGAAAAACTGTTTAGTGCACCAGCCGGTAATAACACCATGGCCGTTAAGCAGCAGCAAAGCGCTCAACCATTAAACAAACTCAGGCCCGAGATATCGGTACCGACACTCGGTAATAAAACGCAAACAGCCGATAAACAAATAACAGCAGCTGAACAAAACATTATTGAAACAAACACACCAGCTGCACAAACAGACAAGCCTGAGGCCGTCACAAACGGTGCTGCTGATACGCCCGCCCCGGAAGCTACCCCGGAAGCCGCCGCGACGGCCACTGACGACAGACCAACGCCGGCCAAGACACAGACAACAAGCGATGCCAAAACCACACTGAAAACAGAAACCGCCGTTTTGTCTAAACCACAAATCAAAGCGGCTACTGAAACCGTTGATCAGGTGACACAGTCATTTATTGACGCAGGCGCGCTGCCACCTGCCTGGCTTTTAAAACAGCCACCTGAGCGCTGGAGCTTGCAGATTTTAGGCGGCCACCAGCCCGACACACTTTTAAGTTTCATTCGCCAGCACCGCTTAAATAAAAAAGTGGCTTATTTCCGTAGCCGCTTAGCCAATAAAGACTGGCATGTGATCTTATACGGAATGTACCCCAGTAAAGCTCACGCCAAAGCCGCAATCAAAACGCTGCCAGCCTTCCTTCAGCAACAAAAGCCATGGCCAAAAGACATGAAATCTGTACAAGCGGCCATACGACAACATAAAACAGCCGGCAATAAATAAAAAAACTGCGGCTCACAGCCTTTAGTTAAGCCTTATAATCACTGCTGTTAGCTTTTTTTTAATTTACTCTTCCTGTAAAATGTCCTGCCCCTTAATCCGGCGCCAAACCACCGGATCTGGGCCAAAATACCGGCTAATTCACCGGAATGTACGAATTTTTACGGTATTTGAGGTTTTCCCTCAGGTATTCAGAGGCAGTTATGAGCGAAAAAAACACAGTTTTTAATCAATATCGTCTACCTAAAAAGCACGGCCTGTATGACCCTGCCAATGAAACTGAGAACTGCGGTGTTGGTTTTGTTGCTCATATTAAAGGTGAGCCTAGCCACCAGATCGTATTAGATGCCGATCATATCCTGCGCCGTATGGAACACCGTGGTGCTTGTGGTTGTGAAACCAACACCGGCGATGGTGCCGGCATCATGACAGGCCTGCCTTATGCCTTTTTAAACCGCGTTGCTAAGGAAGCCTTCGGTGTTGATCTGCCTGGCAAAGGCCGCTACGCCGCCGGTAACGTATTTTTACCTGTGGATGAAAGAGCGCGTGCTCATTGCATAAAACTCGTTAACGAGCTGATTGAAAGATCGGGCCAGACACTGATTGGCTGGCGTCAGCTGCCGGTTGACCCAATCAAAGCGGATATCGGTTTAACCGCCCGTGCCGCCATGCCTCATATGCAGCAATTATTTGTTGGCGCGGCCGATGGCATTGAAACAGACGAATTTGAACGCCAGCTGTATATCCTTCGTAAAAATGCAGCGCATACAATCCGTGGTGATAAAGGCCTTAAACAAGCCGATATGTTCTATTTCTGTTCGTTATCGCCCAAGGTAATTGTCTATAAAGGCATGCTCAACCCTGATCAGATGATGCCTTTTTATAGCGACTTAAATGCCGAAGATTACACTTCACATCTGGCCATGGTTCACTCACGTTTTTCTACGAACACTTTCCCGTCATGGGATCGTGCCCAGCCCAAGCGCTTTATGAGCCATAACGGTGAAATCAACACACGCCTGGGCAACGCAAACTGGATGACGGCGCGTGAAGGCACCGCAGAGAGTGAGTTGTTCGGTGACGATATCAAACGCATACTGCCGGTTATTGAACCTGAAGTCTCTGACTCGGGCAGCTTCGATAACGTATTAGAATTTTTATTAATGGGTGGTCGAAGCCTGCAGGAAGCCGTGATGATGATGGTACCTGAAGCCTGGCAGAACGATACCAGCATGTCGGAAGAAAAACGCGCGTTCTATGAGTACCAGTCTGCATTAATGGAACCCTGGGACGGCCCGGCATCCATCGTCTTTACCGATGGCCGCTATATCGGTGCCACATTAGACCGCAATGGCCTGCGCCCTAGCCGCTATTACCTGACACACGATGATCGTGTGATCATGGCGTCTGAAGTGGGCGTACTGCCGGTTGACTCAGACAACGTTAAATTCAAGGGCCGCTTGCAGCCAGGAAAAATGTTCCTGATCGATTTTGATAAAGGCCGCATGATTCCCGATGAAGAACTCAAACACGAATTTGCCATCAAGCAGCCATACCATCAGTGGTTAACCGACCAGCGCATTTCATTACCTCAGTTAGAACCGGCGAAAGAATCACACGGCTTTAACCAGGAAGACTTATTGCCGCGCATGCGTGCCTTTGGTTACACCTCTGAAACCATGCAGTTCATGCTGATGCCATTAGTGAAAGAAGGCCGTGACCCGGTTGGTTCGATGGGTAATGACGCGGCACTGGCCTGCATGTCTGACAAGTCGCGCATGATTTACGATTACTTCAAGCAGCTATTCGCACAGGTGACTAACCCGGCGATTGACTCGATTCGTGAAGAAGTGGTGATGTCACTGCAGTGTTACATCGGCCCTGAGAAAAACATTCTTGAAGCGACTGAAGAACACGCACACCGTTTATTATTGCCGCACCCGATCCTGACTAATGAAGAGCTGGCATCGCTCAAGCACATTAACTTCCGCGGCTGGACTTCTCAAACCATCGACATGACGTATGACAAGTCTGAAGGTTCTGCAGGTCTTGCTAAAGCAATCGACCGCATTTGTGATGAAGCTGAGCAAGCGATAACTGATGGTCACAGCTTAGTGATTATGTCTGACCGCAATATCAGTGCTGACCGTGTACCGGTGAGTGCCTTACTGGCAACAGGTGCAGTTCACAGCCACCTGGTCAACAAACACATGCGTACTCGTATTGGTTTGATTATAGAATCAGGCGAAGCCCGCGAAGTTCATCACCACTGCTTGTTAACCGGTTACGGTATCGACGCGATCAATCCGTACCTGGCTTTCGAAGCCTTATGGGATGCCCAGCGCAAAGGTTTACTGGCAAGCGATTCTCACAATAGCGATGAGAAAATCGTTGAAGGCTACCGCAAGTCTGTTGGTAAAGGCATGTTTAAAGTCTTTGCAAAAATGGGTATCTCAACACTGCAGTCTTACAAATCAGCGCAAATTTTCGAGGCCGTCGGTTTAGCCGACGATGTGGTTGCGCGTTGTTTTGAAGGCACAGCAAGTCGTATACAAGGTGTTAGCTTTGATGTACTGGCCGAAGAATCAATTCGTCGTCACGCATTAGGTTATGCCGAGCGCGAAGCCAATGTCGCCGTATTGCCTAACCAGGGCGACATGCACTGGCGCGCCAAGGGTGACTCGCACATGTGGAACCCGCAGAGCATTTCCAACCTGCAGCAAGCGGCTCGCACTGGCGATAAAGGTGTTTACGAGCGTTTTGCAAAAATGGCCAATGCCGATACCGCAAAGTGCACCTTACGTGGCATGCTCGATTTCAACAACGAAGCCAATGGCGGCCCAATCGACATTGCTGAAGTTGAATCAGCCAAAGACATCGTCAAACGTTTTGCTACCGGTGCCATGAGCTTCGGCTCTATCTCGCCAGAATCTCATGAATCACTCGCGATTGCGATGAACCGCATGGGCGGAAAATCAAACACCGGCGAAGGCGGTGAAGATTCAGCCCGCTGGACGCCTGATGCAAATGGTGACTCGCGTCGCTCTGCAATCAAACAGGTGGCGTCGGGTCGTTTTGGTGTCACCATTGATTACCTGACCAATGCCGACGAGCTACAAATCAAAGTCTCGCAGGGTGCAAAACCCGGCGAAGGCGGTGAACTGCCGGGCACTAAGGTCGATGACTTGATTGCCCGCCTGCGTCACTCAACGCCGGGCGTGGGTTTAATCAGCCCGCCGCCGCATCATGATATTTATTCAATCGAAGATTTGGCACAGCTGATCCACGATTTGAAAAATGCCAACAGAGCCGCTCGCATCTCCGTTAAGTTAGTGGCTGAAAATGGTGTCGGCACGATTGCATCGGGTGTCACCAAAGCCCACGCCGACCACATTGTTATCGCCGGTCACGATGGCGGCACCGGTGCCTCCCCTATCACCTCGATCAAGCACGCCGGTCTGCCGTGGGAATTAGGTGTTGCCGAAACCCACCAGACATTAGTCATGAACGATCTGCGTTCACGCGTGGTGATTCAAACTGACGGCCAGATGAAAACCGGCCGTGATGTGGCAATCGCTGCCCTACTCGGTGCTGAAGAATACGGGTTTGCGACCGCGCCATTAATCACATTAGGTTGTGTGATGATGCGCAAGTGCCATTTGAACACCTGCCCGGTCGGTATCGCGACACAAGATAAAGAGTTGCGTAAAAAGTTTAAAGGCAAGCCAGAACATGTTGTTAACTACCTGTTCATGGTCGCGGAAGACTTACGTCAGTACATGGCGAAATTAGGTTTCCGTACTATCAATGAAATGATTGGCCGGGTTGATTGTTTAAAAGCGGCAACTAATTCAGAGCACTGGAAGCAAAGCGGCATTGATTTAAGCATGCTGTTAACACCGGCGCAAAAACCACACGCCAATGTTGAAGTGCACCAGACCATCAAACAAGACCACGGTCTTGAAGCGGCACTGGACAATCAGTTAATTGAACTGGCAAAAGACGCGCTGGAGAACGGCAGCAAAGTCAACATTGAACTGCCCGTGATCAACATCAACCGTGTTGTCGGCACCATGCTATCAAATGAAGTATCAAAAAAATACGGCTCAGCAATGCTGCCTGATGATACGATCAACATTAAACTCAACGGCTCGGCAGGTCAGTCATTAGCGGCGTTCCTTGCTAAAGGCATCAGCATCGAAGTCGAAGGCGACGCTAACGATTATGTCGGCAAAGGTCTGTCTGGCGGCCGCGTGGTTGTCTACCCGGCGAAAAACAGTTCATTTGTTGCCGAAGAAAACATCATCGTCGGTAATGTTTGTTTATACGGCGCCACCAGCGGTGAAGCTTATTTCCGCGGTATCGCTGCAGAGCGTTTCTGCGTGCGTAACTCCGGCGCAAAAGCGGTGGTTGAAGGCATCGGCGATCACGGTTGTGAATACATGACCGGTGGCCGCATTGCAGTGCTGGGTTCAATCGGCCGTAACTTCGCTGCCGGCATGAGCGGTGGCGTGGCTTACATCTGGGACCACGCCGGTGATCTGGCAACCAAGTGCAATATGGGCATGGTTGAACTGGAAACCGTGTCTGCCGATGAAGACATTGCCGAGCTGAAAGAGATGATCGAAAAGCATCTTAAATACACCGGCTCTGAAGTGGCTGAACGTTTGCTCAATGACTGGGATGGCGCATTAAGCCAGTTCGTAAAAGTCATGCCAACAGACTACAAACGTGTACTTGAAGAACAAAAGAAAAAGGCAGCAGCCGCTTAACTATCGAAAATACTTGTTTAAACAGTCGCCTCGGTTCAACGATCAACGCTTCTGTTTAATCTAAAACCAGATTAGCGAAGAAGAATTATGGGTAAAGTAACAGGCTTTAAAGAATTTGAACGCAAGACAGCACCTTACCGTGATGTCACCGATCGCCTGAAAGACTACGGTGAAATTTACACACCACATGACGAAGCGCAGCTGAACACTCAGGGCGCGCGTTGCATGGACTGCGGCATCCCTTTCTGTCAGTCCGATGACGGCTGCCCGGTAGATAACCTTATTCCTGAATGGAATGATCTGGTTTATAACAATCGCTGGCAGGACGCCAGCGAACGCCTGCACTCAACCAATAACTTCCCTGAATTTACCGGCCGTGTCTGCCCTGCGCCCTGTGAAGGTGCCTGTGTCCTGGGTGTGATCGAACCGGCTGTGACCATTAAAAATATCGAATGCGCCATCGTTGACCGCGCCTTTGATGAAGGCTGGGTCACTGCCAAAACACCCGCTTCACGTTCGGGTAAAAAAGTCGCGGTTGTCGGTTCAGGCCCTGCCGGTTTAGCCGCAGCTGAAGAGTTAAACCTGTCGGGTCATGAGGTCACTGTTTTTGAGCGTGCCGACCGCATTGGTGGCCTGTTAATGTACGGCATTCCCAATATGAAACTGGAAAAAGCCGTGATCGAACGCCGCGTTCAGTTAATGCGCGATGCCGGCATCAAGTTTGAAACCAATGTAGACGTTGGTAACAATGTCGCTGTTAAAGACGTCATGGCAAATAACGATGCACTGTTATTAGCAACCGGCGCAACAACACCACGTGACCTGCCGGTCGAAGGCCGTAATTTAAATGGCGTTCACTTCGCCATGGAATTTCTAACCGC
>Ga0224506_10003546_pt1 | contig 10287 bp, 12 predicted proteins | sample SF_Jan12_sed_USG_2_FD_169108 | JGI IMG/M metagenome (GOLD analysis project Ga0224506, IMG submission 169108) | Sediment microbial communities from San Francisco Bay, California, United States - SF_Jan12_sed_USGS_8_1 | ecosystem: Environmental > Aquatic > Marine > Sediment | place: USA...
GGGGACTACAGCTATCAATGGCGGAGGAATGGCGATCCGTTGCCAGGGGAGACATACGCTTCATTGTGGCTAGAAGAGGTGAGTGAGGGTGATGCCGGCGACTACACGGTGCTGGTGATCAAGAATGGAGCAGAAGGTTTTCAAGTTAGCGGTGCGATTCGGGTGGTAGTTCAGATACCGTTTGAGCAGCGAACAACTTGGCTGAATTGGCTGGCGCAGCATTTCAGCGAGTTGGAGCGCGGGCAGCCTGCGCTTGTGGGTCCGGAAGCCGACCCAGACGGCGATGGGTTAGAAAACTTCCGCGAATACGCCCTGAACCTATCGCCGAAACAGAAAGATGCGGACTTACAGAACGTGGAGCCTGGGAAAATTCAGCGCGGCTACACCGTTTTTTTGCATAAGACAAGCGACGAGAAGCAGCATTTGGCGATGGAATTCGTGAGGCGCAAGGAAGGGCTGTTTGAGAATTATGGAGTGAGGTATGCTGTTGAGTTTAGCGGAGATATAGCGGATGACAATGCCTGGGAAGCAGTGGATCCGCGCTCTGAAGGGTTCCCGGAGACGAGCCTTGGAGATTTGGTGGAATCCATTGACGACACTTGGGAGCGCGTGCGAGTGGTTGATCGCCAAGACCGCCTGAAAAGTTTTGTGCGCCTGAAGCTTTATTAACGCCCGGAAGCAGTCTTCAAGCAGAGTGAGCATTGCATTAACGCCGAAGCAGCGGGAAGTGTGGGAGCGAGTGCGGCCGTGGCTCGCGCTGCCGGAGCCGTTGACGGCGGATGAGTGGGCAGACCGGCACGCGTACGTTCCGAGCCCGGGCGGCGGTGCGGCGCGAAAATACCACACGCGGCACGCCCCGCATCAAAAGGGGATGATGCGCGCGATTGATGAGGAGGGCGTGCGGATGGTTGTTTACCAAGGCGCGTCGCAAGTCGTTGGAAAGACGCAATGTCTGCTGAATATCATCGGCAAATTCATCCAGCACGACCCGAAAAACATCATGGTCATGTACCCCGTCGTAGAAGCCGCGGAACGCTTCTCAAAGAACAAGTTGCAACGGATGATTGGCGACACGCCAGCGCTCGCCGAGTGCATCCGCCCGGCGCGCTCCCGCGACAGCGGCAACACGATCCTGACGAAAAGTTTCCCCGGCGGCACCATTTCGCTCCTGGGCGCGAACTCGCCGAGCGCGCTTCGCGGACAGTCAGCAGGTGTGCTGATAGCCGACGAGATCGACGTGATGGAAGGCAGCCTCGAAGGCGACCCGCTCGACCTCTTTTGGAAGCGCGGCGAAAGCATCCAAAACGCCGTGCAGATCGTGGCTTCGACGCCGGCGCTGAAGCATAGCAGCCGAATTGACGACTACTTTGAGCGTTCAGATCAGCGGTTTTGGACGATGCCGTGCGTTCATTGCGGCACGGCGACGGTGTTCGAGCTGGGGATGCTGGATTTCCCGAAGGGCAAGCCCGAAGAAGCGGTGCTCATTTGTCCGAACTGCAAGCAAGTCATTGATGAAGAGGCACGTGTAGCGATGTATTTTGCTGGCGAGTGGCAGGCGACGCGGCCGTTTGCGGGCGTTGCGGGCTTCCACATGAACGCCTTTTACAGTCCCTGGCCAGTGAAAAGGGGCTACCGCAGCCAGGCGCACTATATTGCCGAGCAGCTTGAGAGTGCCGAGCGGCGCGGCCCGGAGAGTTTGCAGGTGTTTTGGAACACGATCCTGGCCCTGTCCTACGAACAAGCGACCGAAAAAGTGGATTGGGAAGGCCTCTTTGAGCGGCGGGAAGACTACGACGGCGTACCGGAACAAGTGCTGATATTGACCGCTGGCGTGGACGTGCAACACGACCGACTTGAGGCGGAAATTGTCGGCTGGGGAGCTGGGCGCGAGTGCTGGGGAATTGCGCGGCGGGCGTTTTTCGGCGACCCTAGCTTGCGTGGGGTGTGGGACAAGTTGGACGCGTTTTTGTCTGACCCGTGGGAGCATCCCGTTCTGGGACAGATAGTTGTGAGATGGACGTGCGTTGACCACGGCTTCAAGGCGGACGAAGTGGAGAGCTTTTGCCGACCGCGCACGCGCCAGCGAATTGTACCAATTAAAGGCGTGCCCGGCGAAGGCCGGCCGATTGCCGGGGCGGGCAGCCGCGTTGGGCGACCGAAGATTCGGCTGTACCACGCCGGGACGGACACGTGCAAAGACTACATTTACTCCAGCTTGAAAATCAACGACCCCGGCGCGCGGTACATGCACTTTCCGAGCAGCTACGACGAAGCGTTCTTCAAGCAACTCACAGCCGAAACCGCCGTCATCGAGCGCGACCGCTTCGGCTTCAAAGTTCGGCGCTGGAAAAAGCTCCAGGATCACCAAGCCAACGAAGCGCTGGACATCCGCGTCTACGCCCTTGCCGCGCTGATCCTCTCCGGTGTCCACCTCGACCGCGAACACACCCGCCTCCAAGCCCTCGCGAAATCGCAAAAAAAGGAACAATCTCCAACCCACAAAAAAGACCAACCCAAAAGGCCTCCCAGACGCAGCTTCTTCGAGGACTGAGCTGAGTGAGGGACGCTATGAATGCTCGTGGGCTAGCAAAGGCCACAGTATATCAGCAAAGTTCCTGAGCACGTATTCGCAGCTCAATCTTTGGCCATATCTCTTGCTGAGCACATTCGAGATCATAGTGGCTTTGTAGGTTCATCCACATTTGTGCCGAAGTGTTAAAATATTTACCAAGGCGCAAGGCCATATCTGCATTAATCGCGCGTTTGCCATGAATAATCGCATGAATACGGCTAGGAGGAACATCAATATCTCGTGCAAGCCGATTCTGACTAATCCCTAGCGGTTTCATGAATTCTTCCAATAAAACATCTCCTGGCAAAATAGGTTCTAGCAATTTTCCCATATCTTTCTTAGTGGTAATCAATTATTTCAACATCGTGGGCGTTGTTTTCATGCCAATTGAAGCAAATACGCCATTGTTTGTTGATACGAATGCTATACTGGCCTTGACGCGTTCCTTTCAAGGTTTCTAGGCGATTCCCCGGTGGAGAGCGCAAATCATCCAAACTGTCAATGGCATGGAGAAGCTTAAGCTTAATGCGCGCCTGCTTGGCAATGCTTATAAACCGCCTAACTGGTTGGTTATGAAAAAATTTTTCAGTATCTCTACAGCGAAACGATACAATCATTGCATAATACTTTTTAGAGATTACTCTAAGCGGAATTAAAGTTCAAGAAATTATCTCAAGCGACACAGTGGGTCGCTTTGAGAACCTGACTAGATAATTTAGGACTTACGCAGCAAAAAAGCTAACTTGTTGAAATTTAACGACATTAATTTTGTTTTGCAAAACCAAAAAACCAAGAGAATCAAGCACTAAGGATTTCGCTTGCCTAAATCCTATAATTGTTAAATCTTGAGCTGGCGATTCCGTGGATTGTTCTCTGGCGGCGATGACCTTTATCGGAGGCAAGGGAGGTAAAAGCTGTAAACGGGGCAGTCTTGAGTGACCACCTCAAGAACATGGACTGGGAGAGACGCCATGTTCAATTCATTGCCAAAGCACCTGGGGAAGCGCTTAAGAGTGTCGAGCAAAAAGTGCGCGCCCTGCTTTGCTTTAATCGATAAGCAGCAGCCGTTGAGTTGATGGGAGTGGAGTAGCGAGGTTTACAAGGTTGGCATAGGTGTATGAGTGCACCTGAGTTAAGTGGGGAGCCGAGCGGGAAGGTATCGGCGGGGGACACGTTGAAGTGGCGAAAGTCGTTCACGGATTACCCGGCGTCCGCTGGTTGGACGTTGACGTATTATTTCCGAGCGGAAAAGGGTACGGCCACGATTACTCCAGTAGTCGCTAGCGCGGACGGCGATGAGTTCACAGTGACGGTTTCCGCGGCGGATTCGGCGCTGTGGCCAATCGGCACGCTGCACTGGAGCGCGCGTTTATCCCTTGCTGGTGAGAATGTTAGCGCGGGCAGCGGGAGTTTTCTCGTACTGGCAGACCCAGCTTCCGTGAGCGACACGCGTAGTCATTCGCAGAAGATGATCGATGCGCTGGAGGAGTATCTGGAAAAGCACGCGGGCACGAACATTATCACGCGCAGCCTGGCGAACCTTGGGATCACGCGCATTAACCCTGAGCAGGCGCGCGCAATGCTGCAACAGTATCGCGCTGAACGAGCCGCAGAGGTGGCCAAAGCCAGTGGCAAGCCGAATCGGCGCTATATCAAGACTCAATTCGTATAGGTGCCTTATGATTAAAGACCTTTTACAACGCCATTTGCCGACCTTTTTCCCGGCAAAAAAGGGACAAAAACACGGTGCCAGAACCTTTGCGGGCGTGCTTGGCGGCCGGCTCAACGCCGATTGGCTGAGCGGTGGCGAAAGCATTGATTCTAAAGTACTTGGTAGCCTTGAAACCCTTCGGAACCGCTGTCGCGAACTCGAGCACGACAACGATTACGTGCGTAGATACTTTAACCTCTTAGCGTTCAATGTCATTGGCAGTGAAGGATTTAACTTTCAAAGCAAAGTCACCGTGGCCACGGCGGGCAGCGCGCGCACCTTGCCAGTGCGGCAAGTAATTCAGCTTCAACGACAAGGCAGAATGAAAGCCATGGGCTTCGAGCTAGATACCGACCTCAACAACCAAATTGAGGAAGCTTGGCGGGAATTTTCTGATAAACGCAACTTCACCGTTGCGGGCGATTTGCCGAGAACACAAGCCGAGCAGTTGATTTTAATGACATTAGCGCGAGACGGGGAGGCCCTGATCCGCAAGGTGCTTGGCTACCCCAACGACTTCAGCTTTTCATTGCAACTCATTGAGCCTGAGCTTCTAGACCACAACCTCAACCGAGCGGCCAACAACGGCAACATGATCCGCATGGGCGTAGAGCTCAACCCGTGGCGGAAACCCATAGCCTATTGGCTCTTAACGAGTCACCCCAACGACTTTAGTCTCCCACGCCGCACCGGGTCGACCCACGTGAGAGTGCCCGCCGCCGAGATAATTCATTTAAAATCAGTCGAAAGAATTGGCCAAACGCGGGGCATCCCCTGGATGGTCTCGGCAATTAGCCGACTGAAAACATTGCAAGGCTATGAACACGCGGAACTTGTCGCAGCGCGAGCTATGGCCAGCAAGATGGGGTTTTTCGAAAAACAGAGCAACGAAGGATTTCAGGGTGAAGAAGATATTCACGGCGACCTCATTGATCGGCTGGAAGCAGGAGTCATCGAAGAACTGCCGATGGGAGTGAGTTTCAAGGGTTTCGACCCGACGCATCCGAGTTCGTCCTACGCCACTTTCAGAAAGGGAATTTTACAGGGAATCGGCTCTGGGCTAGGCATCTCCTATCCATCCTTAGGCAGTGACCTTGAGGGAGTTAACTACTCAAGCATCCGCGCTGGCCTACTTGAGGATCGCGAATATTATAAGACAATCCAAAGCCTAATCATCCGCTGTTTTTGTGAAGACGTTTTTGCAAACTGGCTGCCCATGGCCATTCTGAGCGGGCGCGTGCCTTTGCCGAGCGATCGGAGCATCGCGGAAATCACGCGGCCATACTTTTTAGGGAAACGCTGGGAATGGGTTGACCCTGAACGAGATATTAAAGCGTCAATCGCAGCGCTTGAAGGCGGGTTGACCAGCGCGCGGCGCGTCATTTCCGAACGCGGCGGCGATATTGAAGAGATTTACAGCGAGATCGAAGCCGACCGCAAGCTAGCGGAGCAACATGGACTACAACTGACGCCGATCAAGTCCACCGCGTAAAAAAACGAACTCACCAAACCCCCTGTCAAAATCAAAAAAATGAAAAAAGATCAACTCAACCACCGAGCATTTAGTTTTCGAGCTGAGAAACTAGCTGAAAATCAACTGGAAGTATCCTTTAGCAGTGAAGAGCCGTACGAAATGAGCAGAGAAATGACGGAAATCCTCCTCCACGGTTCTGAGAACGTGCGGCTGGAGCGACTCAACAACGGCGCGGCGGTACTCGTCAACCATAGCCCATTCCAACACGTTGGGGTTGTGGAGAAAGCTTGGCTTGACGCCGACAAAAAAGGGCGGGCCATCCTGAGGTTTTCAAAGAATAGCGCCGCGCAAGAAATCCTGCAGGACATTCAAGACGGCATCCGCACCAAATTGAGCGTTGGCTACCGCATCCACACCGTTGAAGAAGAGGAAGTTGAAGGTGGCAAAACCCTCATGAGAGTCACTGATTGGGAACCGTACGAGCTGAGTATTGTCTCCATCCCGGCTGATGACAGCGTAGGAGTTGGACGTTCCGAGGTTTACAGGGACGACATTAGTAACCAAACAAAATCTATGAACGACAACGATAAGACTATTGAAGTAATCCAATGCGAGCGAAACCGCGCTACCGACATTATCAATCTGGGCAAACAATTTAGTTGTGAGCGAGAAGCGCAAGCGGCAATTAGTGCGGGCACTTCCGCCGACCAGTTTCGCGCGGAGATTTTACAGCGGATGCAACCACCTCAGGCTGAGGTGCCAGCGGTCAACACTAAGGCGGATTTGAACCTCGGCGTTCCCGAACGCGATATGCGCGGGTTTTCTGTGCTCAAGGCGATCCGTCAACTCTCAGACCCGAAAGAGAGACTCGACGGGATCGAGCTGGAAATGAGCCGCGAAATCGAGAGGCGAACCGGCGCAACCGCGCAGGGTTTCTTTCTGCCGATGAACGACTTACCTGCGATGCACCGCCGCGACTTAACGGCCGGTTCCGCTGCTAGCGCGGGGAACCTGATCGCCACGGAGCTGCACGGGGATCGCTTCATCGACATGCTCGATGCCTCAATGCTAGTCAAGCAGTTAGGGGCGACAATCCTCGATGGCCTCATTGGCAACGTGGATATTCCAAGGCAGATAACTGCCCCAACTGCAACGACCAAGGGCGAAACCGCGGCGGCAACTGACGGCACGCCGACCACCGATCTCGTAAGCCTCACCCCGCATCGGGTGCCGATGACGATCGACCTATCAAAGCAATTCATGCTGCAAAGTAGCGTATCGGCAGAAAACTGGATGCGCCGGCGACTGGCCATTGCACTGGCCTTGGCGGAAGATTCCCTAGCGATCAGCGGTGACGGCACGGGGACGAACCCCACGGGCATCCTGAGCACTAGCGGCATTGGCGCGGTGGCTATCGGCACCAACGGCGGCGCGCCGACCTGGGCGCATATCGTTAAGCTTGAGGAAGAAGTGAGTGTCGATAACGCCCTGCTTGGGAGCCTGGCTTACCTGACCACCCCGCAAGCCAAAAGCAAACTCAAACAGACCGAAAAAGCGACCAACACCGCGCAATTCCTCTGGGACAACGCCGCGCCTGGCCCGATATTCGGCAGCGTTAACGGCTACCGAGCCGCGGCCTCCACACAAGTTCCAAGTAACTTAACCAAAGGCACTGGCACCGACCTCAGCGCGATTATCTTCGGGAACTTTACCGACTTGATCTTGGCGAGCTGGGGCGGGTTGGACATTGTCGTCGACCCCTACAGCGGGGCAGGGACAGGGCAATTAAAAATAACAATGACTATATTTATGGACATCGGAATAGCGCATCCGCAGAGCTTTGCCGCTGTTACCGACGCAGTAACTGCATAATGATTAACCAATTGAAAAATAGAATGGTCAAAGTAAAGATCACGCGCGCGGTAGGTGTCCACGGAAAAGGGCGCCACCCCGGAGAAGTTGTTGAAGTTGATGACGCAACAGCGAATTTGCTTGTCGGCATGGGTAAAGCCGAGCGCGCGAAAGAGGACGACCGTAGTCAAGATTCAGAGCCAGTGAAAAGCGATAGCGATTACTACGGTAGTCAAATGAATTCACCTAAGAAGAGGCGCGTTTCCTAAAACGGCCCGTCCCCGAAGGCACCCCAAAATGCTGAGAAAATTCATTCACTCGTTGAGATATGGCGGAGTGAGAGCATCCGATGCCCTTAGCCAACTCCCTGAGAGTCAAGTTTTCAGTGCGCCCCATAACGTAACACGCCGCTGCCAACCTGGTTTTTATAGCATCCCATGAGCGCGGATTGTTTTTCAGTGGCAAAATATAATCAAACACCTCAGCGAAAGCCACTTGCATTTTTTCAAACTCAAGTTCTTTAGGCGTTAACTCAAATTCTTCCGTCGGCAAAACCACTGGAACCCGTTGACCGTTTTCAAAGGCTGAATCCACCGAAATCACTATAACGACGCAAGCTACTTATGGCAACTCTGACCGACAATCAAATTGCGGGTGAAGACATTGACTTTTTGCTGGGCGAAAGTGGGCAGAGTTTTGAGACTACAGGTGTAAGCCCTGTGATAGTGAGCACCATTGTCGGCAGCTTGCGCGTGAGCGACGCGGCGCAGCTAGGCGGGGTTTACCCTGAAACTGACCTTGAGCTGCACTTCAAGACCGGTGCCGTGAGTTTGTCGCTGGGAGAAGTAATTGAATATCAAGGTAAAAAGTACCGAATTGACGAGATCGAGAGCGACCCCTACAACGCCTTGACCACTTTAAAACTGAGCCATGCAAACCCTTGAAGATAAACTCGAAAGCCTGATCATTGCCGCCTTGCAGACCGATGTGGTGTTGGCAACGCTGCCGATCGTCAAGGGCATTCACGACGCCGAAGAGACTGAGACACGAATTTATGTTCATGCTGAGAGTGTTACGTCTGACGTACACCCTGGAGAACACAGCCAGGCGGAGCTCACCATCTTTTTGAGAGTGCAAAACGACGACAATGCTCCAGCGACTTTCGACGACTACTTAGCGCGGCTGACCAAGACTACAATTGACACCGTAAACTTCACTCAGGCGGCGCAGGACTTTGAGATGCTGATCCGCACAGCCGAGCAACCTGAATCCAGACAAGTCACTGATTCAGCGTGGACTTACGAAAAGAAAATCACCTACCTATTGAAATAATGGCCGTCACACTAGTGCAACCCGGCAACCTCACTTTTGGATGCTCAACCGAAACCGGGGTAGACATTGAGAGCGTCACTTCGCGGTTCGCCGTGGATTACGCCTACCGCGTCAACGGCTCAGGCGAAAACATTGGGTTTGCCGCTCGCAATCAACGGCTTGAGCTGAGTTTAACCGGCGAAATATCCGGTACCACCGGGCTTGCGGCGGCGGTGCTCTCTGCAAAGCTGACTACAGCAAACCTAGTTAGTAATCATGGAGTTACAACTGGAGACATGTGGATCAAAAAGATTACGGTTTCTGTAGGGAGAGAGTCTTGGAAGAAGATCACAATAGACGCCGTTCGGAATCCAACAATAACAGTAACCGCTTAAGATTATGGCAGTAACACTAGTAAACGCAACGGGCATGCAGTTTGGAGTGGGCTCCGATGAAACTGGACTACAAGTGGAATCGGTTGACTTCAACTACATGAACGACGAAGTCTTTCGCTTGAGCCGACAAGGTGAGCATGAAGGATTTGCCCATAAGAACCCAAGGTGCGAGATCACGATCAACGGAGAGACTGGCACCGCTGGGTTGGCGTCTGCAACACTTGCCGCAACGATCACCGTGGCCAACTTAATCAGCGCCCACGGGGTAAGCACTGGCGGGGTATACGTCACCGAGGTAATTGAAACTTATTCACGCGAAGACTGGAACAAGCTGACAATCAACGCAATAAGGCATCCTGGAATCACCTAATGACAGGCGAAAAATACTATGAGACCGAAGATTTTAAGCTGGCGGTGTGCCTGGCTAGCTTAGGAATTCCATTCAAGAATGAAATGGCTGGGTTTACGCTCGCGGAAAAAAACAGGGAGCGCAGCACTTTTTGTTTTGAGTTGGATGCCGACAATTCCGCTGGCATTTCTCGCAAGGAACTCGTTGAGGCTTATACTCGTTACAACGATGATCAAAAACTGGATGAACTCATGGATAAACTCGTTCAGGAGGCTAGTCACGGAGGAAAAGAAGGATTGGTTGAGTGTGCGCTTGAAATTCAACGACTTATTCCGCTAGCGATGATTTGCTATATGCGTGGCGTTTTAGAGAACAGAACCACCATCGCCACCTCGTTTAAGCGAGAAACGCGAATGGTATACACCCCTCACCGCAAAGGATTTGTGGTTATGTCAACCAAGGCCCCTGACCACGTAAAAAGGAGATTGCTGAAATGAATGGAGATTTTGACCCTGATTTAAACGAGGTATTCATTGATACTGAAGCTGTTCCGCTGTTACAGGGGCGAGTACGGCAGCGATTGCACGCGCGCGAAAGACTCCTTTAGGGCAATCGTTTGGCGCC
>Ga0224506_10003549_pt1 | contig 10280 bp, 4 predicted proteins | sample SF_Jan12_sed_USG_2_FD_169108 | JGI IMG/M metagenome (GOLD analysis project Ga0224506, IMG submission 169108) | Sediment microbial communities from San Francisco Bay, California, United States - SF_Jan12_sed_USGS_8_1 | ecosystem: Environmental > Aquatic > Marine > Sediment | place: USA...
AGCGATCATAAATATCACCGGCGATAATGACGGCATCAACAGCTTCCTGCTCAATATAGCCGATAAGCTGATCAAGCACGTGTTTCTGATCGTCTAGTAAAGACACATTGTGAAATTGACGACCGATGTGCCAGTCTGAGGTGTGGATAAACTTCATTGCTAAAACTCAAATCCTGATTCATTCATCTATTATTACTACCGATAGTGCCTTGTTTACTGTATTAAACCCTAAACTCCCACGATGAGCGGATCAGCTAGCTATAAAACCTGTCAGCCTGAAAAACCAAACAATAGTAAGGTTTTTTGAAAATTTAAGAGTTTTTCATATTAGATCATTCGTAGAAATAAGCAATAGCGTAAGTCATTGTTTTAATGATTGTTTTTTAACCAGGCCTGTTAAATACATGATCATAATCTGTCCGTTTCTAAAGTTGATGTGAACCACAAAAAATTATAAGTAGATATAAAAGATATGATCACATCACACTTATGAAATGGTTTTTTAATAGAATTTTGTTCAGCCTGAAAAAAGTCAAAGTGATCTGACTTATTTATCTCACTTACAGATCGATTAGAATGATCGACTTGTCTAACTGTAAGCATAATATTAGTTACATACTTCCTGTAATTTTTAAATCATATTAGTCATATTTAAGATTCATCCTGCATCTTTTCCCAAAAATCACCATCCATTCGTTTTATAGCTACAGTTTTTTCTGTTTGCATGCCAAGCCCATAATCATATATATACTCAGCTAATTTTGATCCATCAATTAGTACAACATTTGTACTTCCGTTTAAATTGTCAGCATATTCAATTGCACCTTTGCTATAGCTTGATGTTGTAATAAACACACCTTTATTAGATTGAGCAACCGCTAAAGCACCTACAAATTTTTGAACATCTTCTCTACCTATTGAATTATCTCTTTTATATCGTTTTGCCTGTATATGTATACGCCCCAAACCAAGAACATCTTCTTTGATAATGCCATCAATACCACCGTCATTCGATTGTTGCGTTACTTGCCCAGCATCTTTTACGACACCACCATAACCCATTTTATCTAATAGACTCACAACTAGCTTTTCAAACTCGTACGGTGTTTTACTTAAGATAGTGTCTAAGATATCTTCATATACGCTATCTCGTATATTTTGTGCTGCTTGGCTTAATGCTTCATCTGGTGTGGTTTCAGAAATTAAGACGGGGGAATCTTCCTCACTATTGAGCTGCTGTTTCTCTGCTTTCTTTTGCGCTTCATGTTCTGCAATTTTTTCTTTGACGTATGCTTTTATTGCATCATCATCACCTACTAAAGACAAACCCTTTTCTGAAATCTTGCAATAACCACGCTTAGGTCTCTCAACAAGTTTAACAATAGCTAAATAACTTAATGCCCAACCAATACGATCTATAAATATTCTCCCGTTACCCGACTCATATTCAGCAGATTTTTCTTCATCTGTTAATCCAAATATTTTAGCCAAAGGGTCTTCAAGCTCTTTCCAGGCAATGGTGCCAATATTTTCACTAGAAAGCTCAGATAATATAGAGGGCATTAATTCATCATGCTTTGGTATAGCCATTACTCTTCCTTTCCTTTCGGAGCAAATATACCGTGCTCCGATATAAAACTATAAATCAACCATAATCTGCAACAATTTCTAGAACATCCCCAAGGAATCTTTTAGCCTCATTTACATCAGTACCTTCTCTTATATATGATGGTATATATTCAAGAAACTCTGCTTTAGAGCATGGTAAATGATTCAATATTGCCTCGATCATTGTTGACCTTAATAAACGATGATCATCATCAACATCAGGTAAAGCTTTCTTTATTACAGTTTCAGAAAAAGAGACCAGTCGATCCTTTAAATCAAAGTCATCCTTTAGATTGTTTTGGTAATCTTCTAAGGCAAAGTCCAATGATTCTTGTACTGATGACTTAACCTCCTCAGGAATAGTTACTTCTTCTAGAACATCATCAACTTTATCTACAATAGGAGTTTTGAGTCTATCAAGCTCCTGTATTATTGGCTCAATTTGAGCTTGAGGATTTTTAAACCAATCAGTGGACCATATGCGTCTTATTCTCCAACCAAGATTCTCAAGAATATCTTGACGTAATCTATCTCTATCTCGAGTTGATTTTGCTGAATGATATGTTGCACCATCACACTCTACGCCCATTAAGAACCGTCCAGGCTGACCTGGATCACGGACAGCCAAATCTAAATAATAACCAGCTACCCCTAACTGAGGCTCACATTCATATCCATGTTTTGCTAATTCGCGCATAACAGCAATTTCAAAATCACTATCAGCTGGTTTCCCGGTATGCACAGAATGATTTAAATGCCCTGTTTCACAATATTCGAGAAATGCTTTAAGAGCCTGTAACCCACGACTACTATTACTTCTAGCCCGTATATGACCAGATGACATAGTCGAAAATATATGCATTCTCTTCTTTGAACGGGTAAACAACACATTAAGACGGCGCCAGCCAACTGCTGAATTAATAGGGCCAAATCTCTGATGCATAGTACTACTACCTACCAGCTCTGGACCATACGTCATAGATATCATGATTACATCGCGCTCATCACCCTGAACATTTTCAAGGTTTTTAATAAACAATGGTTCATCAGAGGATCGATTCATGTCTCTAGCTTCAGCTAATAACGGGTCATCTTTTGCCAGTTGATCCAATTGCAATTCTATTTCAGCCTGTTGTTCAGAGTTCATCGCTACAATTCCAACAGATTCATCTGGATGATTCTTCAACTGCTCAGAAACTGCATTAACAATTTCACGTGCTTCTTCTACATTACGCCTATTATGAAATCGCCCTCTAACTACGCGTTTAAATCGTATCCCAAATTCATCAGACTGTTGAAATGGTGAAGGAAACAATATGAGATTAGAGTCATAAAAATTCTGATTAGAAAAGGCTATTAACGATTCATGCCGTGACCGGTAATGCCAGCGAAGACGACGAGTTTTAAATACAGGAATTACTGACTCGAGAATACTCTCAGATTCCTCTAAGGCAACAGCATCATCACCATCTTCATTTGTAAGAGTTTTACTAAAAAAAGTAGTTGGCGGAAGCTGCTTAGGATCACCTACAACAACCAACTTTGAGCCACGAGCAATTGAACCAAGAGCATCTTCTGGCCGAATCTGTGATGCTTCATCCATAACAACTAAATCAAATTTAAACTGACCAGGCTCTAAATATTGAGCAACAGACATTGGACTCATCATGAAGCACGGCTTTAACGCCTGTATTGATTTACCAGCTCGTTTTAGAAGACTTCTCACCGCCACATGTCGAGACTTTTTACCAGCCTCATGCTTAATTAGTGATGTCTCGGTGAATGTTGAAACTTTACCACTCGAATTTCCTACAGGAGGGTTTGTTCTTGAAGATTGAAATGCAATTTTTTGTTGTTGAAGCTGCATCAATTTTCGATCATATTCCTGATATTTTTTTCGAATAGCCATTTGTTCCATACCGCTAAATTGTGACAAATAGGTATGCTCTGAAAATATTTCTTCGGCCAATTGATGAAATACAACCAATTGAAGAATATCTTTTAGTTCTTTAGTTTGAATCTTTTCCGACTCTAATCCATCTATAATATTATTTAAGCCTTTAGAATATAATTTTTCTCTTAGCCGCACATAATCCAGCCAGGTATTTAACCAATTAGGATTATCTAAAGCTGACTTATTCCTAAGTAAGATATTACCTATTTCATCACCTGATAGTTCAATCCACTCTGATATTTCAACTTTCCCCAAGCTTTGAAATAGGTCTCTGTTCTTTTCGATATTGACCATATAGTTCTTAAGATCTGGTAATACCTTACGTATGCTATTATATCTTTCAGAAGATGCATCATTGACGATTGAATTTAAAAGCGCAGAGCTACCTGATAATATGTCAGATATAATTGAAGTGTTATTCGCAGCAATATAATATTTTTCTGAATATTCACCTGGCCTCATTGAAAGAGGTAGTATCCCAGGAACAAAGTGCTGTGTTGTTTCATTTTTAAGCCATCTACTTATATCTCTATGCAATGTTATTAATTGATCATTAGTAGATGAAACCTCATGTATTTTTATATCACTCCCAATGACTACCGACGTGAGCTTTCGTATAATAGATAGCAGAGATTGATGTAAATGAGAAACTGGGTTATTTTCTCCCTCTAGCAGAGCATTATCATTTTTAATACTCTGAAATTCAGTATATTTACTCGTAATATTTTGTAGAATCGTTACTGATGAATCTACCTCATTTAACAAGCCATGATTAGCGACATCTACAATGCTTATTGCAAGATTCCTGTCCAGAGAAAGGAGAGCATTACCGATAGAGACACGATCCCCGAACCCTATTCCATATTCACTTCGTACTGACTGGTACCATTCTCGTAAAACAATAATTCTATCTATAGGAGTTTCAATACCACGATACAGCTCATTAAGAACAGGCTCTTTAATATTTAACTTATCAATATCCTCTATGCCTTTGACATATAAGATTAAATCAGAAAGATGATTAAGTAATACTTTCTTATTAGGTTTTGCTTTAGCCGATAAACTTAATACTGATTTTTTAGCCCATCTCCATTCACTTGAAAAAAACCTAAATATCCCTGCATTATCTAGAATCTCCTTATAAGTAATTAATTCAGAACTATTTGGTAATCTATGTAAACTAAACTCATCCAATAGTTTATTGTGTATAGGAGTTAGATTTTTGAGCTTACTTGTAAGCTGACTAAGTAGAGTATCAAGATCTGGATTATCAAATAGCTCATCACGATGTCGCCATAACTCTGATGGAAGCTTATTGATCAAATCAACTAAAATCGAAAATTCTTTAAACCCATTTAAAGTAACTTCAAAACATACCTTTAAATCAACAGGAGCACTTATCCTAATCTGGTAAAATTGCTTCTTATTTGTTGTTATTAATCCTTTAAGTTTATCAAGATCAGAAATGTCATTTGATATTTGATTTAATGTAATTTGAGAATCAATCCCAAGCTCTAGAAATACGTTTAAGCAGTCGGTTAAAATATCTGTAGATTCAGGTTTATTGACATAACCCGGATCGATAACCTTGCTAAGGCAATCGATAATTTCATGAATTCGCTTATATTCAAGCATCATAAGCTTAAACTTTTCGTTATGATTACTGATATAGGCAATATCAGATAATACTTCATTTCCTTTTAAGTCTGGTAACTTACCTAATGAGGATATAAACGTTTGTATATTGGTTATTGAAGTATTTTCATTAATCCCTAAATGGTAATCTTTTACGATTCCTTTCCAATAGTGATACATCTTTTCAAGACAATCAGTCCAAGCATTTAAATGAGAGTTTAGCTCCTCTAATTGATACCCTTTGAGATCAGAGTTTTGTACTCCATACCAAAAGTGGTTTGCAATGACAGCATCTTTAGCCTGTTCAGAAACATGATCATAAATATTAGCTAACATATCAGCTTGATCAACTAGTTCCTTTTGTTTTACTTGGGTCAATACTTTTCCATCAATGCCTTCAATTTTTAAAATGTCAGGATTAATACCATAATGTTCACGATATCTGGTCGCTTTATTCAATATCTCATGTACTGTTAGACCTGTATTTCCCCACAGACTATTTATCTCCTGCACATAAGCGCTTAATTTTCCCTTTAAATCCTCGTAACGCTCTATATCAGACTCTATACTGGATGGGGAGCGATATTCATTCTGCTTATTTAACCTTAGTGTCAAGTCTTGAAGTATTTTCAGCTTATGAGTCTTATGGCTATGTAACTCTAAACAAAAATCACCTAAATTCGCTTTATCTAAACGGTTTTTTACGACATTCAATGCAGCCATCTTTTCAGCAACAAAAAGAACTTTTTTACCATTAGCAATACAAGCAGATATTAAGTTTGTAATTGTCTGTGACTTACCCGAACCTGGAGGCCCTTCAATAACTAGGTTATGACCTTCGACTGCATCGATAAGAGCACTATGCTGTGAACTATCAGCATCATATATTAAAGGAAACCTATCATGAGCATCGTCAACATCGTCAATTGCATGCTCTGTCTCATAAGATAAGCCATCACCTGTTTGTGATTCTGTCTGCCCACCAAAAAACATTTTAATTAATTCATGATTATCAATACGAGAATCATCAGGCCAATTATCAGGATTTAAATCTTGATACATAGCTTGCTTAGAAAAATTAAGCAGAACTAAACTTGCCTGTCTACGTAGTCGCCATTTAGGCTGCTGCTTTAATATTGTATTTTTGATATTTTGAAAATAGACTTCAGGTGATGATTCGTCATCAATTAATGGCAATATGAGCCCGAAATCATGAGCCAGTTTTTCTAGGAAGGTTATATTCGTTAGTAAAGCATCATCCTTCAGTGTTAGAGTATATCTGTAAACACCTTGTGATCTGTCTAACTTCGATCTTTCAAGGCGTACAGGGAGCGTGAATAATGGAGCCATTCGTGCGACATCTGAATCTCGGCTCTCAAACCACTCTAGAAAACCTAAAGCCAGATAAAGAATATTACTACCGCTTTCTTCTATTGCTGTTTCTGCTTTACTCCGGATACTTCTAAGACGAGCCTCTAACTCAGCAGCATATAGTAAGGTTTGTAACTTAGTATCCTGATGTTTATCAATTCCTTCATCTGCAACAATAGCCTCAGGTAAATCATAACGTGTATCTAACCCAAGGTACTTTGCCCATTGTTCAGCAGTTGGGTACTCTAATGCTGTCTTTGATCCTGTTATCTGATCAACTTCTATATAACCAGCTTCTATTAGCTCTCTCTCTGTTGGCTCTGGTACAGGTACAAATGTGAATTCTTTCCCCGATGTTAATACCTCATACACCTGATCAGGTAACTCATCAATCAACCTTACGCAACTTGCTTTTGGGTGCCTATAGTTTAATAAAGTATTACGCCCACTCAGATCGAGTAATTTTTTTCTTACTGATTCTAATGAATCAAATGAAAATTTTTCCTTAGTCTTCATATCTTGAATATTTTCTTTTTTATTATTAGTGGTATCTTTATTACCTGATGATGGTTGTACCTTAATATTATCTATCTCCGACTCACTATCTAATTGCTCTCTTTTAATAGTTTGTCCATTAATCTCAGTAAGATACCAACCAAAAACCCCATCTTTTTCTACACAATGCTTTAAATCATTTCGTAATATAACTGAGACGTCTTCTTTCTCTATTCCAATACTAAATGCAATATCTGATATTGAAGCACCTGGATTTACATCGAGATAGTTAACTATTTCTTTAGCTATATTCATTTAGTTATCCTTATATTATCTCTAGTAAACACTCTTACCGGCACCCTGATATTTATCATAAACATGCAAATAAACTTTATCGCAATCGCAAAGTCTTCATCATGCTCTTCATCGCCTTGAGCTACTCCAACATAACGTCCTGGATTTAATGACCAGCCTTGTTCTTCTATTTCTTTTACGCTTGCAACTTTGCAGAGACCTGCAATATCTTGATAGCCTTTAGGAAAAACAACGTCTAAGTCAAAATCTGGATTCCGGCCTTCGAGAGAATGTCGAGTTGTGGTGTCAGTGGTCGCTCCTGCGCTTCCTGTGCCCGCGACATTCGTGCTTTCCTGCACGTCATGATTTTCTAAATAAGTATTATCAATTGCTTCACCACGATACAACCTTACGATATTTGCAATGAAGTTGAGTTGTTCACTATTAAAGTCGCGTACTGCTCGCGTGACTTGTCGATAGATATGGCGCGCATCGATAAATAAAACCCTGTCCGTGTTTCTTCTGGCTTTATCAAAGAACCAGAGTGAACACGGCAAGGCTACGGTATAGAAAAAATTACTGGAGATAGCGACCATGACATCTACGCCACCATCTTGAATAATTTGTTTTCGAATTTCCATTTCTGATGAACGTGCATCACTGGCAGAGTTAGCCATGACAAAACCGGCACGGCCTTTATCGTTTAATGCAGAATAGAATTGCTGTATCCAGATGTAGTTGCCGTTATCGGTGCGTGGCATTCCATAAGGAAAACGGGCTTTGTCATCTTCCAGGCGTTCTTTTTGAATGTTGTTTACATTAAATGGCGGGTTAGCCATAACAAAATCAAACTGGCCTGCGCTTTGATGGATATCATCGTAATACGAGTTACCTTCTCTTATGTCACCTTGCAGGCCATGAACGGCAAGGTTCATTTTTGCGAGGCGCACGGTATCTGCTGTTTTCTCTTGACCGAAACAAGAGATTTTATCACCTGCATGTTCTCCTGAACCCGTGTTATTTCTCCCTTGGGAATGCTCTTCAACAAAGGCTGCGGATTGCACGAACATACCACCTGAGCCACAGGCAGGGTCATAGACTTTGCCGTGATAGGGTTCGATAATTTCTGCGATTAAGCGCACTAATGGACTTGGCGTGAAGAACTCACCACCACCCTGGCCTTCACTGCGTGCAAACTCGGTGAGGAAGTATTCATAGATACGGCCAAAGACATCTGAGCCAATATCGAAACGTATATTGACGAAGTTCTTTAATAAGCTGGCCAGTATGGTGTTTTCAAATACCGTATAGGTTTTGGGTAAGGCATCTTTAATGGCTTCATTTTCAGCTTCCAATGCTTTCATGGCATCGTTAACCGCTTTACCCAAGTCGGTATCTTCGGGGAGTTTTAATAGGTTACTGAATAATGCATCTTCCGGCACATACATTGCACCTTCGGCTTGAATAGCTGTTTTAAGATCGTTGCCCCTTACTCTGCCCTGGCCACGGCGCTTTTTATCAGACGCCCCTTTTTCTATCGTATTATTTTCTAGCCGTTCTTTTGCCAGCTCAAAGCGGTACTCGGCATAACGTAGAAAAATTAAACCTAATACAGGACGGGAGTATTCTTGACTGGTAAGACCAGTATTGGCGCGAAGCTCATCAGCCGCAGACCATAAACGGTTTTCTAGTTCTTGGATATTTTTAAATTCAGACATGCGTCCATAACACCGTTTGTTTTAGATTTATTTTTGAAATTACAATGCAGCTTATGTAATAAATATTGTGTATTTAACATCCCTAAAATTTTTTAACTGCTGCCTCTTAGGTTATGTTTTGTACACGAGTTGCATGTACAGCTGGAAACATTATCGTTTGTTTATATTGTCGATCATCTTTTTTATCGTCTTGTCGAGACGACTTATCTATTATATTTTTGATTATCTTATTGATTATTATGTAAATATTTCAATTTTAAATTTAAGTTAGACAGTATCACTCACTAATAGAGATAACAAGCTCATAGGCTCTGTTTTATCCAATTTATCTTTTGATAAAAGCGTATATTTTAGTTAAAAATATAACCAGCTTTATGCTACTAATTATGCAGCAAGGCTTGATAGCAAAGTCACGCATTGCTACTTTTTTATTATTTAGCGAATATATGTAATTAATATTTTATTTCGTAATCACGAATGAGTTATAACAGATATGAGACGTTTTTTAAGACAAAAAAAAGCCCCAATAAAGGGGCTTTTCCAAATATGGCGCGCTCGGGAGGATTCGAACCTCCGACCGCTCGGTTCGTAGCCGAGTACTCTATCCAGCTGAGCTACGAGCGCGTGTTTTGAAGGCGTGAATTATCCTGATAATGGGTGTGCTCGTCAAGCTAATTACCTGATTATTTTAGTAAATTCTTATATTTATTTTATATTGATTAAAATCTAGCCAATATCTATCTGATTAACGATTTATCCATTCAGATATGCCTTTGATAGTGTTGTTTTTCTACCCTATTTAAATTTGGAATGAGCGCTTCGCTGTGACTGTCCGGGTTCTCGTCCGTCTTTCCCGCACAAATAAAAAAGCCCCACCTGGAATGCAGGTAGAGCTGTCTTATCATCTTAAGCTTTAAAGTAACCTGGTAGATGGATTGCAGGCACTTCCCTGTGCGCTGCCCTTCGGGTTCGCTGCGCTCATGAAAAATCGTTCCAGACGATTTTTTCGAACCGCTCGGGTTCTCGACCCTACATTCTCCGCACAAATAAAAAAGCCCCACCTGTTTTTAGGTGGGGCTTTTTATTTGTATGGCGGAGAAAGAGGGATTCGAACCCTCGATGGGCGTAAACCCATACACCCTTAGCAGGGGTGCGCCTTCAGCCACTCGGCCATTTCTCCTGAAGTTTGTACTTTATCTTTTTTC
>Ga0224506_10003550_pt1 | contig 10280 bp, 9 predicted proteins | sample SF_Jan12_sed_USG_2_FD_169108 | JGI IMG/M metagenome (GOLD analysis project Ga0224506, IMG submission 169108) | Sediment microbial communities from San Francisco Bay, California, United States - SF_Jan12_sed_USGS_8_1 | ecosystem: Environmental > Aquatic > Marine > Sediment | place: USA...
TTCCAGATCATTATGTTTACCACTTACCCGTAAACAGCGCTGGGTATCTGCAACCCTTTTATTCTTAATTTCCTCATTCCCCAAAAAATAGTCCTTAAACTGATTCATTCCAGCATTTGTGAACATTAATGTGGGGTCATCTTTTACAACAATGGGGGCTGACGGAACAATTAAATGAAGCTTTTCCTCAAAAAATCTTAAAAATTTTGCCCGTATTGTACTTGAATTCATATATTTTTTTTTCAAATTTCGTAAATTATCTTACATTTAATAGATTTTTATTAAATTGCGCCGAGTGAAAGCGAAATAAAATGCATTATTTTGCACCTTTTTTAATCTATAGTTGGATGGCACAAAATTAGAAGAAACGCTAATATTTTTTAATGGCTCAAAAGAAATATTTTTATAATCCTCAAACCTGTTCGTATGAACCTGTAAAAATAAAGAAGTCAGACCTCTTTTTTGGTTTCTCAGCTTTTGGTATTGTTGTGCTCCTTTTCGCCGTAATATTAACTATTTTATACAATACTTATTTTGATACTGAAATTGAAGCCCAATTAAAGGCAGAAAACAAAGGCCTAAAGACTCATCTGGTAACTATTAAAAAAGAACAAGGCGAAATTGATCAAATGCTTGAAGTATTAAAACAGCGTGATCAACAAATTTATCAAATGATTTATGAAGACAATTCTTCCAATCAAAAACTCTCTTCTCAAAGTATTATTGCCGGCTTAGATGATGAAATTAATTCTTCCGGATATTCAAACCCATTAATTAATGATTTCAAATCCAAAATAGAACAAATTAATTTTAATGCACTCTCTGATTTGCAGGAGTTATCTAAATTGGCAAAAAACAAATTAACAGACCCTCAGGCTATAAACTTCATTCCAACTTTACAACCCATTGAAAACCCTAACTTAAATGCTTTGGTTTCTGGATTCGGAAAACGAATGAACCCATTTCATCACGGAATAATGGATCATCATGGTATTGACTTTACAGCTCCAAGAGGTTCTGAAGTGTTTTCAACGGCTCAGGGAACGGTAAAATCTGTTAAAATAACGGACGCAAATACAGGTTATGGAAATCGTATTGAAATCGATCATGGAAATGGACTACTTTCGCATTACGCTCATTTGGATAATATAAGTGTTAAGGTAGGCCAAAAAGTGTTGAAAGGTGAAGTTATAGGAACTGTAGGAACCTCTGGCGGAACCATTGCACCCTCCATACACTACGAAATAATTCGAAATGGCAAAAAAATAAATCCAATTAATTTTTTTATACAAAATCTAAGTGAAAAAGATTATATAACTCTACTTGAGTTGGCCCACAGGGAAAATCAATCACTGGATTAACAACGATGGCAAAAATAAAATACATATATAATACCGAGACTTGTGCTTATGAACCTTACAAGATTAGCCGAAAATCTTTTCTATTAAATTTTTTCGGGCTTCTATCTTTGACAATCTTATTAGCTATTGGTCTTATTTATCTTTACCATAAAAATTTCACTCCTTTCAAAGAATCAAAGCTAAAGCAGCAAAATCTGGAAATATTAACTGAATTTACATTTCAAACAAATAAACTTCAGGAAACAACTAAAGAATTAAAAGAGCTTCAGGACAGGGATGATAATGTATTTAGAACCCTTCTGGAAATGGAGAGAATCCCCCAAACTGTTAGAACCGCCGGTGTCGGTGGTACAAACCGGTTTGAGGACATAGAATCAGGAAGTCTTAAAAATAAATCATTTATTATTTCTCAATACTCCAAAATAGACAAACTTAAAGGGCAAATATATATTCAGACAAAATCCTACGATGAGTTGGTTAAAGCCCTCGAAACTAAAAAGAAAATGTGGGCTTCACGACCCGCTATTACTCCATTAAGTAGAGAAGATATAAATAGAATAGGAAGTGGTTTCCGTTGGCGCTTACACCCAATTCATAAAGTTACAAAATTCCATTTCGGTCTGGACATTCAGGCCGATCGAGGCAAACCCATTTATGCCTCTGGTGATGGTGTTATAGAAAAGGCCTATTTTTCAAGATCATATGGCAATGTGGTATATGTAAATCACGATTTTGGATATGAAACCCGATACGGCCACATGAGTAATTTCAATGTAAAGGAAGGTGATATCGTAAAACGAGGAGATATTATTGGTTTTATAGGAAGTACAGGATGGTCCACCGCCTCCCACCTTCATTATGAAGTCTTACTCAATGGAGAACATGTCGACCCCGTGTCCTATTTAAGTAAAAATCTTCAACCTGAAGAGTTTGAAAGGTTAATCCACGAGTCCAACAGCAGTGATCTTATTCTGGATTTTTAAAAACCCATTTCAATTTTAATAAACGAGTATTTTCATAGGTATTGAAATAATTTGTGCATACATAGAAATAAATTATTTACTTTATACTCGAAATACAACATATCTAATGTTGTTGAGATCCAATAATTTCAATGCCTTATGGAAAACACATCAGAAACCACTTATAATATTAGTCAGGCTGCTAAAATGTTTAAAGTGGCCACCTCCTTAATTCGTTATTGGGAATCTGAATTTGAAATACTGAATCCAAAAAAGGATGAAAAAGGAAATAGAATTTATACTGAAAAAGATATTGCAAACCTTCGTATAGTTTATCACCTGGTAAAAGAAAAGGGCTTCACATTATTAGGGGCAAAAAAGGCTCTCTCTGATCAACAATCTGAAATCGAAGAAACGGTAGAGATTCTACATTCATTGAAAACTGTTAAAAAATCGTTATTAGAGATCAGAAACCAGCTGTAATAATGGATAATTCTATCCTTGCACTTCTGGCGTTACACCTTACTCCGGGTATTGGTGGGCATACTATAAGACAATTAATCAGCCATGTAGGTTCTCCTGAAAATGTATTCAAAATACCTAAAGGAAAACTAGCATCTATTCCAGGCATTGGAAAAGCCCGGATTGAATGGTTGAGCCAAAAAGAAGGTTTTGCTAAATCAGAAAAAATACTCACTGAAGCCCAAAACAGCAAAACAAAAGTTCTTGCGTTTTATGAAAAAGATTTCCCTCAACGATTAAAAAATTGTTATGATGCCCCTGTATTACTTTTTTATAAGGGCAATGCCAATCTGAATTCAGATAAAATAATTTCTTTAGTTGGAACCCGAAAAGCTACAACTTATGGCATTGAGCAGGCTCAAACTATCATTAAAGGAATTAAAAACTACCAACCATTGATTATAAGTGGACTTGCCTACGGTATTGATATATCAGCACACCTTGCTGCAATGGAATCAGGATTACCTACGGTAGCAGTAATGGCAAGTGGAATCAATCACATTTACCCTTCAAAACACAAGCCAATTGCCTCAAAAATGACAGATCAAGGTGGTTTATTGACAGAATATGCATTTGAAGAGCTTCCCGAACCAGGTAAATTCCCTGCTAGAAACCGCATTATTGCTGGACTAAGTGATGCGGTAATCGTGGTTGAAGCTGCCGCGAAAGGAGGTGCACTTATTACCGCAGAAATGGCGAACTCCTATAACCGTGAAGTATTTGCCGTTCCTGGCAATAATCAGAGAACTACTTCCGAAGGATGTAACCTTTTAATTAGAAATCATAAAGCAAACATATTAACAAAACCAGAAGACATCCCTTATATTCTGGGCTGGGAATTAACAGCAAAACCGTTTCCGGTTCAATCTATACCGGAACTTGAACAAGATGAAAAAACAGTATGGAAGGTATTATCTAGTGGAACTGAATTTATGATTGATGAGTTAAGTATTCGTTCAGGTATTCCAATGAATAAATTGGCCGGTGTATTATTAAGCTTAGAATTTAAGGGGCATGTAAAAGCCCTTCCAGGAAAAAGGTTTAAACTCGCTGCCTAAAACCATGTTTACTAATTACTATGAAATATTAGGGCTTTCAAAAAATTGCAGTAGAGGTGAATTAAAAAAATCCTATCGTGAGTTGGCAAAAAAATACCATCCCGATCTTCATAAAGGGAACCCGGTGTACGAAGAAAAGTTTAAACTTATTAGTGAGGCCTACAATACTTTATCTTCACAAGAAAAAAGACAAAGTTATGACTTGCGTTATGAATACTTCTATTACACATCAACAAACACACAGAATGAAACTTTCAAACCCTCTTACAAAAAACGCCCCTATTATAGCGTCAAGAAGAAAAAGTACAATCCTTTTGTGTTAATGTATGGTAAAATATTTGTCATATTTCTCATTATGTTGGTTATCCTGATACCTTTAGGCCTTTTTTACAAATCATCTCTGGTTTTTTATGAAAAAGGTCAAAAATATGAATTGGAAAAAGACTACAAAAACGCCGTTGACAATTACAAAAATTCCGTAACGCGTTGGGGGGCCAGAAACTTTGAAGCTTCAGTGAAAATAGGACTTCTTTCAATAAAATATCTAAGGAAATTTAATCAGGCAGACCACTATTTTGAGTATGCAATTGACATTGTAAACAACGACTCCATTAAAACCTGGCTTCTTTATAAATCAGCATATACCAAAAGTCAACTTTTTAATTTCGAAGACGCTTTAAATACCTTAAAATTAGCGGAAGAAAAGAACTTCTTTAAAGACAGTATCTATCTGTTGAAAAGTGAAATACATGCATATAAAGTCAAAGACTTTAAGTTGGCCAAAGAAGATTTCCTGTACCTGATTGACCATGAAATTGACCTCCCCTATTCCTGGTTTGGATTGGGATGGACTGAACACAACTTATTCAATTATGAAGAAGCACTAAATGCATATGACAAAGCCATTGAGTTGGATCGTGATTTTGCCCAAGCCTATTTATACAAAGGAGTTACTTATTATAACCTACAAGATACCCTAAAATGTTGTCAAAATGCAAATAAGGCTCAATCTATGGGTAACCTTCAGGCAAAAGAAATATATAATAATTACTGCATTGAATTCATGAAAACACCTCATCAGGAATAAGCCATATAAAATTTTGCGTAATTCTTCGCTGGATATATTAGATTTGCATTTTAAAGAGTAAACATGTCTGCAGAACAAGCGCGAGTACAAATTCAGGAACTGTCAAAAAAACTTCATTACTATAATAAAAGATATTATATGGATAATGTAAGTGAAATTACAGATTACGAGTTTGACATGCTCTTAAAAGAATTGATTGAACTTGAAAATGCTTACCCTCAATTCCGGGATGCTAATTCACCATCACAACGAGTTGGAGGCACTATAAGCAAGGAATTCCCTACCGTTCGTCATAAATACAGGATGCTTAGTTTAGGAAACACCTACTCTGAACAAGAAATACAAGAATTTGACGCCCGGGTAAAAAAGATTTTAGGACACAACGATTTTGAATATTTCTGTGAATTAAAGTTTGATGGAGTAGCTGTTAGTATTTCCTATGAAAATGGATTACTGACCCGGGGGGTTACCCGTGGAGATGGATCAAAAGGTGACGACATTACTCCAAATATAAAAACAATAAGAAGTTTACCTTTAGTACTAAACCCGGCGCCAGAATTTGATTTTGAAGTACGGGGAGAGGTTTTTCTTACAAAAGAAGACTTCAAAACATTAAATGATAAAAAGGAAGATTTAGGAGAAGATTTATACGCAAATGCACGAAATACAGCATCGGGAAGCCTTAAAATGCAGAATTCCGCAGAAGTTGCACGAAGAAAACTCAGCTGTTATCTGTATTCCTTTATTAGCGAAAGTGCTCCTTTTAAAACACAGGAAGAAGCAATTTTAGGATTGAAAAAATTAGGATTTCCAATTTCCCCAACCTTCAAAAAATGCACGGGAATTGAAAATGTGATCAATTATATCAATTACTGGGAGACCAAACGGTATGAGCTTGATGTTGAAACTGATGGTATTGTTATAAAAGTAAATGAGTTTCAATTACAAGATGAACTAGGGTATACAGCAAAAATTCCGCGATGGGCAATTGCATATAAGTACAAAACTGAAAATGTAATTACACGATTGAATAATGTTACTTATCAGATAGGAAGAACAGGTGCGGTTACTCCAGTAGCAGAACTCGAACCCGTATTATTGGCAGGCACAACAGTTAAAAGAGCAAGTTTACACAATGCGAATGAAATATCTCGTTTAAATTTACATCAAGGGGATTATGTATTCGTAGAAAAAGGTGGGGAAATCATACCTAAAGTTACCGGTGTTGATTATTCACAGAGAAAAACAGACACTCTACCCATCGAATACCCCAATAATTGCCCTGAGTGCGGTACACCTCTTGTTCGCATTGAAGGAGAAGCAAATCATTATTGCCCAAATTACAAAAAATGTGCGCCTCAGATAAAAGGTAGAATTCAGCATTTTATTAATAGAAATGCTATGAATATAGATAGTATAGGTGAGCAGACGGTAAAACAGCTTTATGAATCCGGACTGGTAATTTCTCCTGCCGATTTATACGACCTTACTTATGATCAGGTAATAACATTGGAAGGATTTAAGGATCTTTCAACAAAAAAATTATTACAAGGATTAATTGATTCAACGGCACAGCCTTTTCATATTGTTTTATTTGCTCTTGGAATAAGGCACGTAGGTAAAACGGTTGCAGAAAAGCTTGCTGAACATTTTAAAAATATTGATAACCTTGTCAATGCAACCGAAGAACAATTCATTGAAGTTCCTGAAATTGGTGAAAGAATTGCAAAAAGTGTAAAAGAGTTTTTTGAAAAAAATACAAATTTAAATGAGGTTGACCGACTAAAAAAGGCTGGCCTTCAATTCGAAAAAATTGAAGAAGAATTGTCAGGAAATCAGCTAGATGGAAAAACTTTTGTAATTTCGGGAGTTTTTACAACTTTTGGGAGAGAAGAACTTAAAGAGGTTATAAAGAAACATGGAGGAAAAGTAGTGTCTTCAATTTCCTCAAAATTGAATTTCCTATTGGCAGGCGAAAATATGGGGCCGGCAAAATTAGAAAAAGCAACTTCCTTGGGAATCAGAATAATAAATGAAACCGAATTTAAAGAAATGATTAAATAAAGAAATGGTTAACTCTACAATATTAAAATACAGAACAAAGTTTGCTAATCGCAGAAGATTGTCTTCAAGAGGATCTAAATCATTCCCTTCTTCGTCAACGATTGGTATTTTGTTTACTGTAGAGGATATAGATAAACACAACAATATCAAAAAGTTTATCGAAAAATTGGAAGCTGAAAACAAAAAAGTTAGCTCAATCTGCTTTTTACCAAAAGGAAAAGATAACTTTGAATTTCTGTTTAATTTTTTCACAAAAAAAGAGATCGGCTATTTTGGCCAATTGAAAAATGAATACTTAAAGGATTTTCTAAATCAGTCTTTTGATTACCTGTTTTTACTGGACCAAAAATCAACTCCTTGCATGCAGTATATACTTGCAAATTCACAAGCAAAATGCAGGGTGGGTCTTGCCGAAAATCAAAACCAGGAATTTATGGAATTATTGATTAAACCAAAATCAAAAACGATGGAAGACATCGTAGATGATTTACTTACTTATATTAAAAAAATAAAATAATGATTAACCCTTTTGAAGGTGTAGGAATAGGTGTAGCATTAGTTACCCCTTTTAATGAAGATCTATCGATTGATTTTAAAGGTTTAAAAAACTTATTAAATCATGTATCAGAGGGTGATGCAGACTATTTAGTAGTAATGGGTACCACTGGTGAGTCTGCAACTCTTGAACAAGAAGAAAAAAAGGAAATTCTCAAGTTTGTTTTGGAAAACAACCCAAAAAATCTCCCTATTGTATATGGGATTGGTGGAAACAATACTACTCACGTAATAAAGGAAATTAAATCTACAGATCTGACAGGCGTTTCAGCTATATTGTCTGTTTGCCCATATTATAACAAACCTTCTCAACTGGGGGTTATAAATCACTATAAACGCCTTGCGGATGAATCAGAATTGCCCATAATTATTTATAACGTTCCAGGGCGCTCAGGAATTAATATTAACTCATCTTCTACTTTAGTCCTGGCAAACCATCCCAATATTATTGGAATTAAAGAAGCCTCCCCTATTATGGATCAGGCTATGGAAATTGCAGCAGCGAAACCGGAAGATTTTTTCATTATTTCCGGAGATGATATGACAACATTGCCTTTTTTGTCTATAGGGGGCCTGGGAGTAATATCTGTTCTTGCAAATGCATACCCGAAACACTTTAACAATATTCTAAGTAACTTCAATTCGGGAAATTTGGCAAAGGCAAGGGATTATGCATACCAATTAGTAAACATTCACCCTTTTATGTACACAGAAGGAAACCCCTCAGGATTAAAGTTTTTATTGAGCGAACTTGGTTTATGTAAACCGTTTGTTCGAATGCCTTTGGCAACAATATCTGAGGAACTTCAGGAAAAAATTAAAGAAGCTATGCCAAAATCCATATAATTCAAGTTTTGTACCTGAACTATATGGACTAACATTCTCTTTTTATTCCTTAAACTGCAATTCGGCTTCCTTTTTAGCTTCATCCCATTCCTGAGGAGTTACAACTTCCTGGCTGGCAAACATTTCTATTAACCAATCTACCATATCCTGATTGTAACCAAATTTTTTGACAATATCTTCACAAAATAAAACCTCATGGGGATCAACCTTCCCATCTGCATAAATAATTTGCATAATATCGTAAAGTTGATCCATCCTTTCATTGTGGGATTCAGGGATATATAATTCAAATTCCTTGGTTTCACCTATAAGCTTTTCAATTTGACGATCTTTCAAACCGTATTTTCTACCCATACGATAAACCATTTCAGTTTCACTTTCATGAAATTCCCCATCTGCTTTGGCTAAAGAAATTAAATTACGTAAATGTCTCTTTTTGAATGACAAAAACTGATGTTCAAAAAAGCCTCTCATGATTTTATTTATTTATATTTATTCAACTAAGACAAAACCAGCAAAAGCTTGTGTCTGTAACCTAACTTTTAAACAGAATATTTATGCACTTGGTTTGGCCATCTCCTCTTCTTTTAATATTCTTCTTAATATCTTCCCAACATTTGATTTAGGCAATTCTGTTCTAAACTCAATATACTTTGGTCTTTTGTAGCCTGCTAAATTCTCTTCACAATAAGCCTCTAACTCTTCTTCCGTTAATGATTCGTCGCTTTTTACCACAAAAACTTTAACACACTCATTTGATTTTTCATGAGGGACGCCAACAGCAGCAACTTCTAAGACTTTAGGGTGATCTGCAATTACATTCTCAACCTCGTTGGGATATACATTAAATCCACTCACCAAAATCATTTCCTTTTTCCTGTCCACAATTTTGAAAAAACCATTGGATTCCATTATTCCCATATCCCCGGTTTTAAACCAGTCTGAATGAAAAAATACACCTTCATTATCACGATTCCAATATCCCTTCATAACCTGTGGACCCCTGGCACATATTTCACCTATTTCTCCCGGAGGTAGTTGGTTTCCGTCGTCGTTAAAAATACCAACTTCAGTACTGGGAGTTGGTAGCCCTATATATCCCATTCGGTGATTTCCATCAAAAGGATTTACACATAAAACAGGGGATGTTTCACTCAATCCATATCCTTCTATAAGGTCTGAACCGGTTACCTCTTTCCATTTCCGGGCAACAAAATCCTGAACGGCCATGCCCCCTCCTAGTCCTCCTTTTAATCCCGAAAAATCAATATTTTTAAATCCCGGGTTATTTAGCAAACCGTTAAACAAAGTGTTTACACCGGTAATAATAGAAAATTTATGTTTCGATAGCTCTTTTACAAACCCATCCATATCACGAGGGTTTGTGATCAATAGATTGTACATCCCTGCAGCAAATCCAAAAATTCCATTTACGGCCAAAGCAAAAATATGATACATGGGTATTGCCGTAACCATTATCTCCTGTTTATCGGGATCTATCCATGGCTTAAAAACTTCACCACATTGTAATGTATGTGCAATAATATTTCCATGTGATAATTGTGCCCCCTTAGAAACACCTGTAGTACCACCCGTATATTGCAAAAAGACATTATCCTCCTGTTTAATTTCGGGAGCTTGAAATGAAATACGAGAACCAATACTAAGTGCCTTTTTAAACGAAACAGCCTGAGGAATACTGTAAGGTGGAACCATTTTCTTTATGCGTTTGACCACAAAATTCATTATCCCTCCTTTAATTCCGCCTACCATATCAGCAATTTCCGTAATTACAATATGCTTAATGGGTACATTTTGTAACACC
>Ga0224506_10003551_pt1 | contig 10279 bp, 6 predicted proteins | sample SF_Jan12_sed_USG_2_FD_169108 | JGI IMG/M metagenome (GOLD analysis project Ga0224506, IMG submission 169108) | Sediment microbial communities from San Francisco Bay, California, United States - SF_Jan12_sed_USGS_8_1 | ecosystem: Environmental > Aquatic > Marine > Sediment | place: USA...
GATGGAACACAGAACTCGCAAAGAAATTCTTCGCTGAACTCGCAAAGAGGAACCTAATTATTAATGAATCAGTAACAACACCCCTTTCTTAATTCTTGTGCATGAACCAATTTTAAGCATGTTTTAGCGTATATTGCCGGTTTAGAACTTGCATCTAGCCTTGTCTCATAAAGTGGTCTTCGGCAGTTCCTTTTCCGCTCTTTCAATTATTTCTGAGATTTCTTTCTGGACGTCTTTGTCCAGCGGTGTTGGCCAGTGTTCTCGCAGAATTTCTTCAGCCTTCTCCCTAGCCCGCTTGACCATGCTTTTCCCTCCTGCCTTCTTCCAACCGTCGTAGCTTTGTCTGTCCGCTACTTCAGAGAAGAAGAGAACATCTTTGAAATGGTTTAACGTGTGTTTTTCAGCTAGGAAGTGCCCGCCAGGACCCACTTTGTCAATTACATCTATGGCTAATGTTTCATCGTTTACTTCTATTCCCTGAACTGCTTTCAACACAGCCTTACAAATTTCGTCGTCCATAACTAGCTCCTCAAAGGAAGCGGCCATTCCTCCCTCGAAACTGCCCGCTCCATAGACTTCATCTGCTCCTGCTAATACAGGTAGAAGGGTGCTCAATGTTTTTTCGTAGCTTGCTTGAGCTCCAGACATTTTACAGGCTGTGTTAAATCCGAGCACAGTTGTGCGAAAGCCGTAGTGTCTAGCGACTTCAACAGCGCCAGCGAATAGAAGCCCTTCCTCTGGTCCTTGCCCCCACAAACCAGTCTTCATGTCCAAGTTTCCCATAATATACTCAGCTCTCGTACTAGTGCCCGGAACTGCAAGTTGAATTGTGGTGATGCCGCTCAAAATCTCAGCGTTTGTCATGACAAGGCAACCAGCGAATGTTACGGGTGCGGTGGCTCCGCCAAAAGGCATGCTTGCAACTCCACAGGGAAAACCAAGCTTAGCAAGCTTTAAGGCAATTTCGACATATCTTCCCTCGAACTTAAGTGGTGATTCTGTGCAAAAGCCGCTTTCTGTTAAGGGTCTTTCCTTCAGTTTCTTCTCGCTTCCAGCAGCTGCAGTGGCTATTTCAAGTTGGTAGTCAGTGAGCTGCGTTGCTAGTTCAGGCGGATAAACAGACCATCCGAAAGGCTTTTCTGTGTTGTTTAAAGCAGCAGCATAATCGTATAGGCAACGGACATTATTCGGCTTATCTAAAGCGGTGGTGAGATGACCGCCCGAAGCGTAGGATTCCAGAGCGTCTGTAACTCGCGTTAACTTTTCCAAGTCATCTAGAGTTGATGGTCTCCATTCTCCAGTCTGAAGGTCAACTGTGTTGGGTGTTTCAGTGTCGGTGGTGAAGTAGACGTGTCTTCCATCCAGTTTGTAGTCGTATTTTGGGTTTCTTCCATACGAGGGATGTGTTTTCGGAGTTTTCTTCACCGCCTCCTCAACAACATAGGATGGAAAATGGACTAAAGCTTTTTCAAAATCAACTGTGCAACCATTATCTTTCAGCATTTTTAGAATACTTTCACCGTGATGGATTCTGACACCAGTTTTTTCTAGGACTTCAAGGGAAGCTGAATGAATTGCGTCAATTGCGTCTTCAGAGAAAACGCGAAACAACGGCATTAAACTATGTTTTTCGAAACCCACCATTTCGCATCACTTCATGTCTGATTTTCTTCAGTCATATAGAATGGGTGATTTTTATTTATTGTGTTTTCTTTCTAGTTTTGGCGGGCGGGGTGGGATTTGAACCCGCGGTGCGCTGGTGATATCTCCCGCAAACTCCCCTTTTTTCAAAAGATTACGCCTGCATCAGACCAAGCGCGCGCTTTGATTCACTCTGTTGTAACTTGCCTTGCTCACTGAACAAGATGTATGTGACCTTGCGCGCGCGCATTTGACTGAGATTTGTTCGCGCGATCCAACTAAAATATTCCCTCGTTGGAGAACGTTCGGTATTTCCTTAACATCCATAGCAATAATTCTTTTCTTCGCTTTTCGGTCGTCTCTTCTCCTATCTTCTTGATCCAATCGACGTCGACTTCATCTTTCATTTTTTGTTTTAAGACTCGGTAATTCGGGTATTGTATTACAGTAGTGGATTTTGAATCTTTTGGGTTTGTGTGTGTGGGAGGTTAAAATTTAATGCATGCATGTTATTTTGATCTTGTCTCTTTCAATTTTGCGATTCGTTTGTTAACAAGTGGTATGAAATGACCATTGTATCTTTCTTGTAGTTGAGAAATCCTCCAATCTTTACCAGTAACTCTCTTTCTGCACAAAGGGGAGCCACACGCACACTCCCATGATACCACATAGTCTTCATCCGCTTCCATTAAAGCGTAATCAAGAGTTAGTTCTTCCTCTGGTTTGATGTCTCTTCTGGCGACCAAAGTCACTTCATCTTTCATCCAGACATTGGGGTCGCATGAGTGATTCATGAAGTGTGTTGGATCATCGCCTCTTTCTTCAACTGTAAAAAGATTTTCATCGAGTTGCATAACGATTATTGATTTACCTTTCGCTCTGCCTTTTGCTGCTGCTTTTTCAGCATCTTCTTCATTATCATATGTTTCTGGCAATCCCCAAACTACAACAACTTCCCCTTTCTTTAGAGCTGCTACAGCAAACATACCTTTACCATGAAGTGACGAAGATTTTATCTCAACACGAGGATTTATCCAGGATTTTCTACGATACTTTTTCATAGTTGTGCTTGCGGTTCATCATCATTTAAAACTTACTTAAACTGCACTGCGCGCGCATATTTTTGGTATCGTGAAGTTGGGGCGAGTGCGAGCGTAGCGAGTGCGAGCAGTGGTTTTGAAGCAAGTTAATAGAAAAAGAAAGGGGGGTTTATTTGCGTTTTCTGAATAGTTTTAGTCCTTCCATGCGCGCGCATGGTGGTTGGTGACCCCAAAATGGATGTTGACGAAGCTGCGAGAATCATGCGAACACGGAAAATCAAAAAGCTTTCTGTCGTTAAAAAGGGACGCCTCGTCGGCCTGATTACCACCACAGACATGGTTCGTTCTCCTGAAGTAATGAAAATGATGATAAGGACGATAGAAAGAAATATTCCTATCGCCAACGCGCGCGCGCCCAATGAATTGAGTAGAGATCATCTTTGCTGAGTATGCGGTAAGTGGGCATCTTAGAGGGCTTCTCAAAACCAACCAAAATCTTTCACCATGTCATGCATGCATGCCTCTAACCCTAAATCTTACGTCTCGCTTTGTGAGGCTAGAAGACACACATCGTGAAAACTTGACACCACAAGCTTCTTATGTTCCTTTGGCGATTCAAAACAGAATATTGTTGGGGGATGTAGCTTGGTCGAATCTTTGGAAGTGGGTAATGTTTCGGTTAATAGGGGAGAAATGAAGCTTGGCTTCATCAAGGGAATAGAGCTGTGGGACGGGACGAAGGTTGACGTACCTGTCGTTGTTGTGAATGGCGTGAAGGATGGGCCGGTTCTTCTTTTGATGTCGACTCAGCATGGTGATGAGATACAGGGAATTGAGGTGATTAGACAAGTTGCGAGAATAAGGGTGGATCCGAAGAAGCTGAGCGGAAGCATAATAGGTATCCCTGTTGGCAATCCGCTGGCGTTCCAGCATGGCTTGTATACCTCGTGGATAGACAACGCTGACGTAGGTGGGGTAAGAGCGGACAGACCAGAGGGTACTACAACAGAGAGGCTTGCTAACGCGATTTGGGAACAAGCGTGGTCAAAAGCGGATTACATCCTTAACATTCACTGTAATGTCAATGAAAACGCGCTTGCATTTCAATCGGGGGACCTGCGGTTTGCAAAGACGAAGGAAAAGCTTGAAAAGATGATTGCAGCGTTCGGAGTGACATCTATCGAGGACGAAGAAGAGCCTCTGCCGGACAAAGGTCCTCCAACGCTTGGAAACTTGGCTATGATGAAGGGGATACCTGTTCTGCTTGTGGAACTTTTTGATGGCAAGAGGATTTCGAAGTTATCTGTCGAGACTGGTGTCCGCGGCGTTTTAAATGTCATGAAGGCTCTGGGAATGATAGAAGGGAAAATAGAGAAACAGAAGGCAATTAGAATTGTGCCGGGTCGAAACAAGTTTTTTGGCATAGTCTATTCCAACCGAGGGGGCTTGTTACACCCGGAGAAAGAACCAGGTGAAAAAATAGAGAAGGGCGAGGTCATTGCACGCATATATAATCTGCATGGTGACGTAGTCGAAGAAGTCAAGATGCCTGTTGACGGATACGTATGGGCATATCCTTTCGGTGAAGCTCTCGGTACAGCCACTGGCGTCCAAGCTGTTCACACAGGTGACTTTGTAGCCTACGTCTTTGTTTCAGAGAAAGCTTAGGTTTCTCTCTTCTTCTGTGGGTTTTAGTGTATTTGCTCAAATTGCTTCACATTTGGGAAATAATCTCTGAGAGACGGCTTAAACAATATGCACGCGCAGAATAGAAGAATCTTCGATAATATCCTTTAGTAACACTTAAATCCCATCTCGCCACTTGCATGCATGCCTAGAGATGCTTCATCTACATCACAACTGTACTACATGTGAAACTTACCCGCCAAGATAGGGAAATCTCTTCGGCAGTTCCTTCTCAGCCCTCTTGATTATGCTGTCGAGTTCTTTTTGGATGTCTTTGTCCAATGGTGGTACTGAATGCTCCTTCAGTATCTTCTTCACTTTCTCTTTCGCTCTGTCAACCAGGCTTTTCTCTCCATTCTTCTTCCACTCGTCGTAGCCACTTCTGTCAATTAGCTCGGGTATGAACTGTTCCTTCATGAAGTGGTTCATGGTGTGTTTTTGGGCTAGGTAGTGGCCTCCCGGGCCCACATTGTGAACAACGTCGAGAGCCAAAGTTTCATCGTTAACCTCCACCCCGCGAATAGAAGTGATCATAGCTTTGCAAAGCTCGTCATCGACTACCAGTTCTACGAGAGAAGCTGTCATTGAACAAGCGAGGCCTCCAGCTCCCCCAACCACGTCTGCGCCGGCAAGAATCGGCAAAATGCCACTCATCATCTTATCGAAGCAAGCCTGAGGTCCAGGCATTTTGGCCGAGGTAACCAAGCCCATGACGCCATCGGTAAGGCCATAATACCTAGCGATTTCCACAGAAGCAGCGTTCAAAAGCGATTCCTCTGGCGCACCTGCTGCCCACTGACCATACTTCATGTCAAAGGCAGCTGGACTATGACTGATAATTGTCTGGGTGCCTGGATACAACAGCTGGATTATGCAGATGCCTCCTAAGATTTCGGCAGTTGTCACTGCAAGCATTCCAGCCAAGGTCACTGGAGTCGTGGCTCCGGCTTGGGTCATGCTGCCCACAAAACTTGGGAAACCACGCTCGGCGAGTTTCAAGGCACGTTCAACATATAAGCCGTGGAACTGAAGTGGTGACATCGCCCAGAAACCACCAGTTACCAGAGGTCTCTTCTTTAGAGCTTCTTCGCTTCCAGCAACAACTTTGGCTACTTCAAGTTGATATTCAAATAAAGCTCGCGATAATTCAGGAGATTCCGCGTTTCCGCCTCCAATAGAGATACTGGTGGGTTTCTCCGTGTTGTTCAATCTCGTGACAACGTCATATAATCCGCGAATGTATTCGGGCTTGTCGAAGGACGCAGTCATGCCCCCTGCTGAAGGATAAGAGTCTAAAGCGTCGGAAACTCTCGTTAGATTCGCGACATCATCGGTGGTTGAGGGCCTCCACTCCCCTGTTTCTAAATCGGCTGTGTTTACGTTCAAACCGTCAGTTTCGAAGTAGATATGTCTTCCATCCAGTCTATAATCGTATTTCGAGTTTCTCGGAGAATAAATTGTGGCCACCTTTGAGGCGTTTCTGAGAGATTCTTCAACAATGGAGGGTGAGAAAAAAACTGTTTTCTGATCAAAGTCCACAGTACAACCTTTCTCGTTGAGCATTTTCAGAACCTCTTCGCCTTCCACGATTCGAATACCGGTCTCTTTTAGAATGTCAAGACAAGCCCAATGAATTGAATAGAGATCATCTTTGCTGAGTATGCGGTAAGTGGGCATCTTAGAGGGCTTCTCAAAACCAACCAAAATCTTTCACCATGTAAAGAGCTAGAAAACAACTCTTATGATATATGCTTTATGCATGCTTTTCCGCAACTAAAGATACTATTGTGTACTTAACCTGTTGAATTCCTCTCATTGCACGTATTCTGCTTATGAAGTTTAGCACTTGCATGCATGCAAAAACTACAAATAGGCATTTCCTTGGGGCGCGCCATAAGATTTATTTATTTTATCGCTGAACTGCCAAAGGGGAACATGGATGGACAAAATGATTCTAGTCGATCCTGACAAGTGCACTGGCTGTGGAACGTGTGAAGTTGTTTGTTCCTTGAAGCATGTTGGGGAGTGTAACCCCGCGCGTTCCTTGATCAGAGCTCTAAGATACGAGAAGATGGGCTCTTATTACTTCAGCGTTCCGGTGGTCTGCCAGCAATGTGAGACACCCCTCTGCAAGGAGGTCTGCCCAATCAACGCCATCACCCAAGACCCTGAGACAGGAGCCTACCTAGTTGACGCCAACACCTGTGTCGGCTGCCGACTATGCACCATCACCTGCCCCATAGGAGCCATCAACATCGACCTTCAAGCAAAAACAGCGATGAAGTGTGACCTCTGCAATGGAGACCCCCTTTGCGCCAAATTCTGCCTCCCAAAAGCAATAACCTACGTCAAAAGGGACAAACGAAGCCTAGTCCAGATGCGAGAAGCCGCCAAAAAGCTTTCAGACAGGCTAACACTCATCGCCAGTGGAACCTAAGGAGGCTAAGATCATGGTTTATGGTTGGGCTGGAACTATCCTGCGCATAGACTTAGGAATGGGCAAGGTTTCGAAGACACCGTCCTCGGAGTACACTAGACTTTTCATAGGTGGCAGGGGTGTAAACGCTAAGTTGATGTTTGAAGAGTCTAAACCTGGCGTCAGCTCCCTTGACCCTGAAAACCCGATAATCATTGGAGCTGGCACCTTAGCAGGGACAGGAATCCTCTGCATGACCAAGCACGTGATTACGACTCGTTCTCCAGAGCAGGTGCCAGAGGGCTTCACAATGCAATGTAGCGGAGGCTCACTCGCAGCCGAGATGAAATACGCTGGCTATGACCACATAGTGATCAAAGGAAGAGCTGAGAAACCCACCTATATACACATCGAGAACGATGACATCGCTTTCAAAGACGCATCAGGGTTGTGGGGAAAGGGAGTATTCGATACAAACACGATCTTGAGGGAAGAACTCGCCGACCCAGAGGTCAGGATACTAGCCATAGGACAGGCCGGCGAGAACCTTGTCCGACTTGCGACGATCGAGCACGAGTACAGAAGCGGTACAGGCCTCGGAGCGGTTTTTGGTGCTAAGAACCTCAAGGCCGTAATAATCCGAGGCACAAAAGGCATCAAAGTGCACGACCCAGAAGCAGTCCTAAAAATAAACGAGGAACTGCTTGAGACGCACAAGAAAAACGAGAGAGAAGTGATAAGGCTGGCACGTGAGCGAGGAGAACCAGAACCCTCTCGCTACGATAAGGGCTATGGTACAATAGGGGCTATAGCTAAGGATTATTATTTTGACTATACAGAGATGGGCGTCGTCGGATACCTCGAAGGGTTCGAATGGACTGACCTCGACAAGACTAGGGGAGCAGATTGGTTAAAGACGCGCAGTTATCATGATACAGGTTGCTGTCCATTTGCCTGCGCAGGTCTGATAAGTGTTCCCGGGGTTGGAATCGGCGTCATGAGGTGTTACCCCTTCTGGAATTTATGGCAACTCAAGATGACCGACGTGGACAAGATGTTCGAAGCCACGAAACTGATGAGTGACTACGGCATAGACAACAGGAACCTTTGTTGGACGGTCAGCTATCTGATGAAATTACACGAGATGGGCCTCATCACGGTGAAGGACACAGATGGTATACCGATGGAGTGGGGAAGCGGCGACGCGCTAATACAGACTATCCACAAGTTAGCGAAGAGGAAGGGCTTCGGAGCCATCCTAGCCGATGGCCCGCTCCAACTCGCTAAGAAGCTTGGTCCGAAGGCAGAAGCACTCTTCTTACAAAGTAGAGGTCAAATGAGTGCTGGTGACGAGCTCAGAACCCAAGTCGGATATGCTTTAGCGGCAGCTGTAGACACCCGTCGAAGCACTGAGAATCCTTTGGGTGGTGCTTATCAGATCTGGGAGAGATACCTGAAGAAAATCGGCCTAGAAAAAGAGATTAAAGAAGCCTATGCACGAGCAAAGAAAACCTTCGGAGACGAAAAGGCGATCGTTCCATGGAAATGGGAGGGAAAACCCATAATGGTGATAACCGCCCAATATGGAATTGTCGTCGATGATACAATGGGCGCATGTTTCATAGGACTGGGCAAATTCACAGACCAGAGGAGCCCCATTAAACAATTAGGTACGCTACCGTCGCCAGTAGGACCTGTGATACTTGACTCCTTCAATGCAGTTACTGGCTTGAACGTTGACAAGAACTATTTGATATCTGCTGCTGAAAGGACATGGAACGTCGAGAAAGCCTACAACGTGAGGGAAGGCTCTACAAGGGATGACGACACGATAGGGGAAGGATGGCACAAGTGGCCGATAACAAGTGGTCCACATAAAGGCCGAGTGGTGGACAAAGCTGAGTTAGAAAAGGCGAAATCCAAGTTATACGAGTTAAGAGGCTGGGACGTGGATACGGGTTGGCCAACAAAAGAAACCTACGAGAGACTTGGACTGAAGGACGTGGCGAAAAACCTAGAAAAACTCAAAAAAATTCCCAAAAAGAAAAAAGCCAGCTAACTATCTTTTTTTGCTACATCCACCATGCTATTAAACATGCCAAGATTTCTGTTGCAACAAATTCCGAATTGCGTCAAGTCGGGCAACCTTTCTCAGCGATCTCAGTTAAGTCGTAGACGTGTAGGTTGACTTTTTTGATTCTGCTTGTGTACTTCAGGTTCATGTAACACATTGGGCACGCTGTTATAATGGCTTCAACATTTAGTGGCAAGGCTTCTTCGAACAAATGTGAGTATGCGATACTCCTTGCTAAGTCTGGGTTAAACGTCCAGAGTCCTCCACCGCCTCCACAACAGGGTCCGTGGCTTCTATTTAGCTTCATGTCAATAAACTTCACGTCTGGAATGCTTCTTATCACATTACGCGGCGGCTCGTAAACGCCACAGTGTCGTCCTAGGTCGCATGGATCATGATACGTTGCTTTAATCCTTAATTTGGTGAAACTTAAGTTACCCTCACTGATCATCTGTTCCATCAATTGGGACACGTGTAATACTTCAAGCGTCATCTTCACTCCAAATATTTCTGGGTAGACCTTCTTAAAGGCATAATAACAGCCAGCGCAACCGGTCACGAGCATTTTGGCTCCTGACTCCTCCAGCTTCCGCGCAGTCTTGACCGCGTTTTCTTTTGCCTCGTTCCACAGTCCGGATTGGTATAGTGGAAGACCACAGCAACCTTCCTCATTGCCCAGCGTCATGAAATCAGCGTCACCCTTTCTCAGAACATTTATTGTCGCTGTGGCTATGTTTGGGAATCGATAAGCGGTTAGGCATCCTATCCAGTATAGAACCTTGCCACTCCTTTGCTTTGGTGTTTCGTCCAACCTACTGAACCACCACGTTCGTGCACGCTTCCGAAGGGGCGTTCTTATAGGGGAGCCTTGTTCCAGTATTAGGATACCCAGATCCCTAAAGCATTCTGGCAGCATTCCTCTCCTAACTATTTCGCGACGAGCGAACGTTATGCATCGATCCATATCCAGTTGTTCCAATGTGCACGGGCTGTAACACTGTCCACATGTAGTACAAGTGAAGATAACATCCACAAGTTTTTTTGTCAATCTGATGCCGCCATCGAACAGCCCCTTTGCCAGTAGTGTACGGCCCTTGGCTGACCATGTTTCGTTCCAGTCAAAAAATGGCGCCACCTCACAGAAGCCACTGCATGCTGCGCCGCTGGCGAGTTCACACTTTCTACATTTCTGGTGGAGTATCTGGTTTGACAATGCAATCTTCAAAGCTGAGAAACTGTTCATTGATGGTTCGCGAGTGCTAACCTCTGGTTTTTGTGCATGCTTTTGCAGACTGACTCTTAAGCTTGAAATGTCTTTGGGGCTTGTCAAATCTAACATTATCCATGGATCCTTCATCATTTGAGATGTCGTCTTGTCTCTGCAGACAATGGCGATTCTTTCACTCTCAGCTAGCTCTATGA
>Ga0224506_10003552_pt1 | contig 10279 bp, 7 predicted proteins | sample SF_Jan12_sed_USG_2_FD_169108 | JGI IMG/M metagenome (GOLD analysis project Ga0224506, IMG submission 169108) | Sediment microbial communities from San Francisco Bay, California, United States - SF_Jan12_sed_USGS_8_1 | ecosystem: Environmental > Aquatic > Marine > Sediment | place: USA...
AAACCAGTGAGAACCTTGCCGATGGCGCAATCCCCTCAGACAGCCGTATCGACACCGTCAAAAAGGCCATTGAAGACTATATTATACCGATTAAAGGGGTCAATTTTGGACTGGCAAAATTTAATGGCTCACAAGGCGCTAACATATTAGCGAATTGTGGTGAGGTGAACACTGGAAATATAGCGAGTTATCTCACAGGCTACACCGCAAGCGGCAGCACTCCCATGGCCGAAGCCCTGTATCAAATGACTCGATACTTTCGCGGTATGCCCAAGTCATATGGTGGTGGCGGTGGCGGCGGCATGGGTGGCAGCGGCATGGGTGGCGGCAGCGGCTCATCCTACACAAGCCCCATCGACTTTCCCTGCCAAAGTAATTTCACCATCATATTAACTGATGGCATGGCAACCGAGGATGATACGTGGCCAAATGCAGGTGAAGATGATGATTTATGTGGTAAGACGGTCTGCAACGCCACGGACCCTGAGAATTGTAAAACAATAAGCTGTAATGGCAGTACTCCGCCTGACTGGGATGTTGAGAGTCCGGATGAAGCAGGCAATACGACCCCGCCCTTTTTGAAATTTTCTGATGGACATGGACAAAGCAGCCCATCCGAGGGAGAGGACATTTTTACAGACGATATTGCCAAGTTTGGCTTTGACACCGACATGAAGACAGGCACCGGTTTTGATGATCCACCTTTTGCTAAACAGAACATGCGAACGATCACCATCGGATTTGGGCTGAATGCGCAGGTACTCAAAGATGCGGCTTACTATGGTAATGGTAATAAGGATGAGACACTCTATTACCCGGCCAATTCTACCACAAACCTGCAGGCATCGCTGATCAGCGCGATCAAGGAAATCAAATCCATCGCTCAACAAAGTTCCGCTTCTGCGGTAGCCGCCAGCACCGGTTATTTTATTACAGGCTCGTCCCTCTTTCAGGGACAGTTTCAATTTGATGGTAATGATACGTGGCTCGGTCATTTGCTCAGATATCCGATAAATACCGACGGCAGCGTGGCCAGCTCTGACAAGGATGCCGCGACAGAGCTGGATGCTACCCCCGAGGCGGATCGAAAAATATTTTCATATGATCCTGCACTGGGAACGCCCACGGTCAAAACCGGCAAAGGTGTTGTATTTAATACAGGTTCTGGTGAATTATCACCCGATCAAAAAGTCACACTGGGAGGAGACAAGGCCGTCGCCTATATCCGTGGCGATCATACCTGTGAAAAAGCAAAGGGAAATACCGCCGCCTGTACAGTCGCCCCGGGTGACATCAAAGAATACCGTGACAGGAGCAGCGTACTCGGTACGATTGTCAACTCAGCTCCCCTGTATATCCCCAAACCCTCGTCGATCTACCCTGATGACTGGGGCACCGGCAGCCCCCCGGAAAATACGCATTGTAATACCAGCGACACAACCAAGTGTTACAGCACATTCAAGAAAGACTACGCGACCAGAAAGGATATCATTTATGTCGGTGCCAATGACGGCATGTTGCACGCCTTCGATCCTGCCACACTGAAAGAAGAATTTGCCTATGTCCCCAATGCCATTTTGACCGAACTGGCATCTTATCCAAACACAAGTCACAGTCATAAATTCTATGTTGACGGTACCCCGACGGTCATCGATGCCTATAACGCCACCGATCATGAATGGCGGACGGTGCTGGTAGGCAGCCTGCGCGGAGGGGGCCAGGGTATCTTTGCACTGGACATTACCGAAGTCGGGAAAAGCGGTGCAACCCTCACCAAAGCGAATGTGCTGTGGGAGTTCACCGATGCTGATCATGCGGAGCTGGGTTATACCTACAGTCGCCCGGCCGTCGTCCGTATGCATAATAATAAATGGGTGGTCGTGTTTGGCAATGGCTACAACAATACCGAAAGCGATACCAATTTCAGCACAAGCGGTGATGCCAGGCTCTATTTTGTGGATCTGTTCACGGGTGAGCTGTTGTGGGACATCAGCACCAATACCGGCCTGGATGAGGACCCAACCAATAAGGTGGCGGGTACCGCAGATGCCGATAGTCGCCCCAATGGCCTGGCCACTGTCGCGCCAGTGGATATTAACAATGACATGATCGTCGACTATATTTATGCCGGTGATCTGTTCGGTAACATGTGGCGCTTTGATGTGACTTCATCTAACGAAAATAACTGGGCCATTTATGGCAAGGGAGCGGGTCAGCAAAAAACGACTAAACCCATTTTTGTTGCCAAATATGATGGCACACCGAATAATCATCAATCCATTACCTCACGGCCTGCCGTTGCACGTGCCGCAAATAACAGTCTTATGCTTTTCTTCGGCACGGGGCGTTATCTGGGCTCGGCGGATAATACTGACAAGGACGTGCAAACGTTTTATGGGCTGATCGATGACCCACTGGGTGACGGACCCACCAGCACCCCCTATACCCGAAGCGACATGACCAAACAGTCGTTTACAGAGACAACAGAAACCTTTGATGGAACGTCCCAGAAGGTAAGAGAATTTACCAATGGAACCACATTTACCTATAAAAGCTGGTATCTCGACCTTATAAATGGATCGACAAAAGAAGGGGAAAGGGTCGTCAGTGCCCCACTGCTGCGCGGCAGCCTTGTCAAGCGGGTCATATTTGTCTCCATCATACCCAGCGATCAATCCTGTACCGGTGGTGGCCGTAGCTGGCTTATCGAACTGAATGCCGGAAATGGTAATATGACGTCGCAACCTGTATTTGATCTCAATTTCGACGGGCAGTTGAGCACGCTTGACAAGGGGACATCAAACAAAGTCTATAACGGCTGGTCTCGGGATGGTATCCAGTCAAGCCCGTCGATTGTTACGATGGGAAACAAGGAAACCAAGTACATGTCCAGCTCCAAGGGAAATATTATCCACATAGATGAGGCCCTGCCACCGGTGAGTAAAGGCCGTCAGTCATGGCGACAAATCAAATAGCCTTACGTGAGGAAAAGAAACAGATGACATTCACCCATAAAATTCTCCTTGTGTTTATTCTTGTTTGCAGCCAGCTGACAACGACCCATGCCGCTGCAACAAAAGGGCAAACGACTTACATTGGCAACATACAGGAAGTCAGCACAGTAACCCGCCTTATTGTGGTTAAAAACAGGCCCTTTAAGCTTGCAATCGGTGTAAAGGTACATGACCCCGATGACCCAAAAATGGCCGGTATTTATAACCTGCGTTTGGGACAGCGCATTAAATTCATTACCAAGATCAACAGGTATACCAGGAAAGAGGAAATTTATGAACTCTGGATCGAACGTCTATAATGTATAAACAATGACCTTTGACAAATAGCTTGCAATAAGATGAATAGACAATCAGGCCTGACACTGATCGAAATGATTATTACCGTGGCGATCATCGGTATCCTCGCGGCCGTGGCTTACCCAACCTTTGATCGATACCAGCTCAAGGTCAGCCGGGCCGACGGTATCGCCGGACTGGAGATCGCCGCCAATGCGATGGAACTGTGCGGGGCAAGGACTTTTAACTATGCGCATGCGAATTGTGCACTCAGTGCAGCTATGCAAACGTCACCCCGGGGAAGATACACCATCGCCATCAGCCAGGCCACGGCCAGTACATTCAGCCTTACCGCCACCAAGAATGTGAATAATGACACAGAGTGCGGCGTGCTCAGTTTGAACCATTTTGGTCAACGGGGTATGACAGGTACAAAATCCGTCAAGTTCTGCTGGAGTAAATAAACCCTTAAGCCGGCTTTTGCAGGTCTCGCGGAATTGAAAAGGTAATCGTTTCGCTTCGCCCCGACATGACCTGCAATTCTCCCCCACCCCAGTCCTGCAAACGGGCTATGACATTCGATACCAGCACTTCCGGAGCCGAGGCCCCGGCAGTAATACCGATCACATTTTTATTTTCAAGCCAGTTTTTGTCGATCCCACTTTCATCATCAATCAGATAGGCCTCAGTGCCGATACGCTCGGCGACTTCCTTTAAACGATTTGAGTTGGAACTATTGAGCGAACCAACAACCAGCACCAGATCAGCTTGCTCTGCCAGTTGCTTTACTGCATCCTGGCGATTCTGGGTGGCATAACAGATATCGTCTTTCTTGGGGCCGTGAATATGGGGAAAGCGCTGTCGCAGTGCAGCAATGATTGCGGCCGTGTCATCCATGGACAGGGTCGTCTGGGTGACATAGGCCAGCCTGTCCTGGGTGATATTCAGCTGTGCAACATCCGCAACCGACTCGATAAGATACATCTGACCACCAAAGCGTTCATCAAACTGCCCCATGGTACCTTCGACTTCCGGGTGGCCTTTATGACCGATAAGAATACAGCCGTAAGCCTCCTTGCTGAAGCGGGAAACCTCAAGATGCACCTTGGTGACCAGGGGACAGGTAGCATCAAATACCCTTAAACCCCGTTCCCGTGCCTCTTGCTGCACCTCACGTGAAACACCGTGGGCACTGAAAATCACAATGGCGTCGTCCGGTACCTCGTGCAGTTCATCGACAAAGATCGTACCTTTGTTTTTCAAACCCTCCACCACGAAACGATTATGCACCACCTCGTGACGCACATAGACCGGCGCGCCAAATACCTGCAGGGCCCGCTCAACGATCTCAATCGCACGATCAACACCGGCACAAAAACCGCGTGGATTGGCCAGTAATATCATCATGCGTCGCTTTGCTTGGCGCCCGCAGGCTGAATATTGATAATTTCCACATCAAAGGATACTTCAAATCCTGCCAGGGGATGGTTGAAGTCCACGATGACCGTGTCCGCTGTAATCTCTTTGATGGTGCCGGGCACTTCCTGTCCGGCTGGTGTACTGAAGGCAACGATCATACCGGGTTCGATATGCATGCTTTCATCAAACTCACTACGCGGCATCTTATGCACATTTTCTTCTTCTGCAAAACCAAAGGCATCCCTCGGTTCAATGGACAGGCACTGTTTTTCACCCGCCTTCATACCATACAGCATCATCTCCAGCCCCTGGATCAGGGTGCCATCACCCATGGTGAAGACCAGAGGTTCACCCTCAGCACTTTCATCGGCAATGGTACCGTCCTGCAGGCTCAGGCGAAAATGCATGGTCACTTCACAACCTGGGCCGATGGTCAATGCTTCTATATCTGCCATATGTATTTCTCTATTTAGTCATCAATGTTAATCAGCTTTAAGCTGAGATGCCTTGGCGGCTGCACCAAAAAAACTGTCATAAATAATTAATACCGCACCAATGCTTATCGCTGAGTCGGCAATATTAAAGGCCGGAAAATGCCATTGTCCATAATAGACATCGAGGAAATCAATAACGTAGCCTAACCAGATGCGATCAATAACATTACCAATGGCACCACCCAGGATCAATGACAGGGCAATCGCTTGCAGCCTTTCTTGTACAGTCAATCGCTTTAACCACAGAACAAGAAAGACACTGACCGCAAGGGCAATGATCGTAAAAAACCAGCGTTGCCAGCCATCGGCATCATCCAGAAAGCTGAACGCTGCCCCGGTGTTGTGCATCAGGGTCAGGTTAAACATGGGTATAACAGCCAGTGGTTTATAGTAGATCAGTAAGGTGCTGGCCATGTATTTAGTTAGCTGGTCAAGCACAATAACCAACAGCGACAACCATAAATATTTTAACATTTTTAGATATCCCTGGCAGTTTATGCAAACTGGCGTGACTCGCCGCCACCGGCCACATTCTCAACACATCGACCACAAAGCTCACTGTGTTCAGTATGTTGACCCACATCTTCACGGTGATGCCAGCATCTTACACATTTGCTGTACTGCGAAGGGGCAACGGCAATCCACAATTCATCATTACTGCTCAAGGTAAAATGCTGGGCCTCCGTTGGCGGTGTTTCTTTCACGAGTTCAATGCCGGCGTATGAGGTAATCAGGACAAAACGTAACTCGTCACCCAGTTTGGCCAGCAGGTCATGGATTTCTCGACCACAATAAAGTTTGACCTCTGCCGCCAGACCGGAACCAATACCGCCGGCAATCCGTAATTGTTCCAATTCCTTATTCACCGCATCCCTGACTTCGGCAATCAAGTGCCACTGTTCAAGTCCCAGCTCCTTGCTCGTTGTCACCTGTGGCAGCTCATACCAGCTGTTGAGGAACACGGATTCATTGTGTTCGCCGGGAATATTCTGCCAGGTTTCTTCTGCGGTAAAACTCAATACCGGCGCCATCCAGCGGGCCATGGCCTCGATAATGTGATACATCGCGGTTTGCGCCGAACGTCGGGCCAAACTATCCGCTTTGGTGGTGTACTGCCGATCCTTAATAATATCGAGATAAAAACTGCCCATATCCACTGCACAGAAGTTATGTATCTTCTGGTAGATATGGTGGAATTCATATCGTTCGTAGGCCAGCTGTAACTCCTGCTGTAATTGTGCCGTGCGTGCGATAGCCCAGCTATCGAGACTCAACAGCTGATCCACTTCAAGCGAATGTTGCTTTGGATCAAAACCATGCAGATTGGATAGCAGGAAGCGTACGGTATTACGGATGCGACGATAGGCATCGGCGATACGCTTCATGATCTCTTCCGAATAGGTCATTTCGGTACGATAATCTGTCGCGGCCACCCACAGGCGCAGGATATCAATCCCCAGAGTCTTGGCCACCTTTTGCGGTTCTACGCCGTTGCCCCGCGATTTGGACATCTTGTGCCCTTTGGTGTCGACGGTAAACCCGTGGGTTAATGCTGCCTTGTAAGGCACCTTGCCGGTCATGGCCACCGAGGTCAACAGCGAAGACTGGAACCAGCCACGGTGTTGATCGGAACCTTCCAGGTAAAGATCCGCCAGGGGATAATCCTGCATGCCTTCACGCTGTTGCAATACGGCAAAGTGAGTCACACCTGAATCAAACCAGACATCCAGGGTATCCGTTACCTTGATATACTGTGCGGCTTCATCCCCCAGTAATTCTTTTGCATCCAGTTCAAACCAGCCTTCAATACCCTTTTGTTCGACACGTCGGGCGACTTCTTCAATCAACGCCTGACTGCGGGGATGTAATTCATTCGTTTCCCTGTGCACAAACAGGGCGATGGGCACCCCCCAGGTCCGCTGCCGTGAGATACACCAGTCAGGACGGTTATCCACCATGCTGTTGATACGCGCTTCACCCCAGGCCGGCATCCAGTCTGTTTGACTGATTTGCTGCAGTGCCGACTGACGCAGACCTTTTTGATCCATGCTGATAAACCATTGGGGGGTGGCACGGAAAATAATGGGTGTACCATGACGCCAACAATGTGGGTAGCTGTGGCGCAGAGCCGCATGGTGTACCAGTTTATTATTGGTTTTGAGAATATCCAGCACCGAATCGTTGGCCTTGAACACATGCTGCCCTTCCAGCAACGGCGTACCTTTGACAAACTTGCCATCGGCATCCACCGGATTATCGACATCGAGCTGGTAACGTGACCCGACGACGTAGTCTTCCTGGCCATGGCCGGGGGCAGTATGTACGGCGCCGGTACCGGTTTCGGTGGTGACGTGATCGCCAAGGATGATGGGAACTTCTCGATCATAGAATGGGTGTGCCAGTTTCAGACCTTCCAGCGCCTCACCCTTGGCATAGGCCATGACATGATAGTCAGCGACCTCATAACGGGCCATGACATCTTTCAGCATGGCCTCGGCGATGATCAGCCGCTCAGGCACATGCTCACCCACACCCGCGGTTTGCACTACGGCATAGTCTAATTCGGGATGCAGGGCCACAGCCTGGTTAGCCGGTAGTGTCCAGGGAGTGGTGGTCCAGATCACCACAGAAATCGGTCCCTTACCTTCATGCCCTTCAACATGATGACAACGCGCCATAAGGGCTTCATCGTCCAGCACCTCAAAGCGCACATCGATGGCCGGTGAAGTCTTGTCTTCATATTCCACTTCAGCCTCGGCCAGCGCCGAGCCACAATCAACACACCAGTGCACAGGTTTGGCACCCTTGTGTAAATGGCCCTTGTCGATAATCTGGCCAAGGGCACGAATGATACTGGCCTCAAATTTGAAGTTCATGGTGAGATAGGGATTATCCCAGTCACCGATAACACCGAGGCGCTGAAAATCCTTGCTTTGCCCATCCACCTGACGCTGGGCATACTCACGACAGGCCTTACGAAACTCATCCGCCGAAATTTTTACCCCGGCCTTGCCCTTTTTCTTTTCTACCTGCAATTCAATTGGTAAGCCGTGACAGTCCCAGCCGGGAATATAGGGGGCATCAAAGCCACTCAGGCCTTTGGATTTAACAATAATGTCCTTGAGGATCTTGTTCACCGCATGGCCGAGGTGAATATCACCATTGGCATAGGGCGGGCCATCGTGCAGAACAAATTTGGGTTTGTCTTTACCCGCCTTGCGTAGCATGCCGTACAGATCCATGTCCTGCCATTGTTTCAGGAACTGTGGTTCACGTTGCGCCAGATTACCCCGCATAGGGAAATCGGTCTTGGGGAGGTTTAAGGTATCTTTATAGTCTGCCACTGCTAGTCCAAATCTTCATTTATCGGTTTGCAAAAAATTCTCGTGTCTGTTGTACATCTTCGGCAATTTTATCCTTTAATGCCTCGAGTGAGTCGAACTTAAGCTCATCCCGCAGCTTGTGTAAAAAACTGACCTGAATATGTCTACCATATATATCACGCTCAAAGTCCAGTAAATACACTTCAAGTAATACCCGTTTGCCATCCACCGTCGGCCGGGTACCGAGGCTGGCTACCCCCGGCAGGGGTTCGCCATCCAGGCCATAAACCTCCACCACAAAAATACCCTGTAATGGTGAGGCCTTGCGATGCAGAAAAATATTCGCGGTGGGATAACCCAGTTGCCGTCCCAGTTTTTCACCGTGTACCACTCGTCCACTCATGCGGTAATCCCGGCCCAACAATTTCTCGGCCAGAGGCAATTCACCCTGCTGCAGGGCCTGACGAATCCGGGTACTGCTGACCCGCTCACCATCAATGGCAAAGGTATGCATATTCACCACCTGAAAACCCTGCCGAGCGCCCGCTGTGACCAGGGTCTGAAAATCACCGGCCCGGTCCTTTCCGAAGCGAAAATCATCCCCCACGACGAGGTAACGAATACCCAGGCCGTCGACCAGAATGCGCCGAATAAATTCATCCGCGGTCATCGTGGCCAGTTGCCGGTTGAAACTCAGGCACAGCACCCGGTCCACGGCAAAACGACGCAGGGCCTCCAGCTTTTCACGAAAACGGGTCACTCGGGCCGGTACCTTGTCGGGCATAAAATATTCCATGGGCTGCGGCTCGAAGGTGATGACTACCGCCGGTAAACCGAGCCTGGCCGCTTCGTCGGCCAGTTGACCGATCACCGCCTGATGCCCAAGATGGATACCATCATAATTGCCAATGGTCGCCACACAGCCGTGGTGTCTTTCACGCAAATTGTGCAGGCCGCGTATCAGCTCCATCAATTTCTAGTCAAACTCATCAAGGAAAAGAGCCGAAGTATAACAAGAAGTTGGGCAATGCTTAACGGATTAAACCGTTGGGCGATGCATAAGCTGGGTAAGTCGCACGCCGAATATCCACAGCAGGGCAAAATAGCTGCCCGCACCGACCGCAACCACCCCAAGTAACCAGGCTATACGCTTCCAGATACCCGCCTGTAGCCAGCTGTCCACGTCCCCTGCCGCAAACCATAACACCGCCAGCATCACCGTATTAGCCAACAGTACCTGCACAAACAACCGCAACCAGCCGGTATCGGGCCGGTAGACCCCGCACTTCCACAAGCCACGTAACAACAAACCCGCGTTTACAAATGAGGAAACCGTTGTCGCCAGGGCCAGCCCCATATGCGGCCCTTCAATATCCAGCATCACCATGGGCACCACAAAGGCCACATTACACACCATGTTCACCACCATGGCGATCAGCGCAATGCGGACCGGGGTTTTGGTGTCCTGGCGGGCAAAGTAGCCGGGGGCCAGCACCTTGACGAGAATGAAGCCCACGATACCAAAGGCATAAGCCATCAGGCTCAGGCGGGCCATTAACACATCATGGGCAACAAACTTACCGTGCAAAAACAGGGTTGCCAGGATCGGTACCGCCAGTACCGCCAGGGCCACCGCGGCCGGCGTCCCAACGATCAGTACCCAGCGCAGGGCCCAGTCGAGGGTATGGGAAAACGATTTGGCATCGGCATTGGCATGTTTTTCAGACAGGCTGGGCAGAATCACCGTGGCCAG
>Ga0224506_10003553_pt1 | contig 10278 bp, 14 predicted proteins | sample SF_Jan12_sed_USG_2_FD_169108 | JGI IMG/M metagenome (GOLD analysis project Ga0224506, IMG submission 169108) | Sediment microbial communities from San Francisco Bay, California, United States - SF_Jan12_sed_USGS_8_1 | ecosystem: Environmental > Aquatic > Marine > Sediment | place: USA...
CGGCGGACGAAATAAAAACGAAAGTTGATACTTTAAAGGGTTAAATTATGGCGCTAGATTCGGACAGGTTGGGAACGGCAATAGCGGCGGCAATAACGGCAAATGCGCCGTCTGATAATACGCCGGTTACACCTACGCAATTAACAAATATATGGAAGGCCGTGGCGCTAGAAATAGTAAACGAATTTAAAAATAATGGCGAAGTATTGCCAGGGTCTTTTTTAGATAGCACGGCGGCGCCAATAACAGGAACCGGAGAAATTTCGTAATGACTCAATTAAAAATGGATATTAACGACGACTTGGCAATTGAAAACAATTCTTTTGTTTTGACGGAAAATAATTCGGACGAAGAAATTCGTCAAAGAATGATTCAATCATTGAAATTTTTTCTTGGCGAATGGTTCCTTGATAGAATCGAAGGGGTTCCGTATTTTCAAACCGTATTCGTAAAGGGTACTTCGCCGGATATAATTGAGGCGATTTTTAAGGAAAAAATAATTGACGTTAACGGAGTTAGTATTTTAAATAATTTTGAACCGATCGAATACACCGCGTCAACAAGAGAAATGAAACTTGTCTTTGACGTGACAACAATTAACGGTAATAATTTAATTATAAACGAGGTTTTACCATGACTTTTGGATTAACGGCGGACGGTTTTAAACTAAAACGCCTTGACGATATTTTAAACGAGATTAGGCAGCGTTTTCGCGACGAATTCGGCGATAATATAGACTTGTCCGACGCGTCCCCTATTGGTCAAATAATAGCCTTGATTGCCGAAAGGGAATCGCTTGTTTGGGAATTGGCCCAGGACGTTTATAATTCACAATATCCGGTTACTTCCGAAGGTAAACAATTGGACAATGTTGTTGCATTGACAGGAACAACTAGGCGCGGACCTACTTTTTCAACGGTTTTAACAGGGGTTGCGCGTGGTGATGAAAACACGGTTGTAACCGACGGAACCATTGTTTCGGTTAGCGGAAACCCGACGGCGCGATTTATTGTCCAGGGCGATTATATTATTAACGTAGTGGACGGCGCGACTTTTAAAGTTGAAAATATTAAACTTGTGGCCGAAACCGAAGGGCCAGTTCAAGCAAACGCCGGAACATTAACAGTTATTGAAACGCCGATTGCCGGATTAAATAGTTTTACAAATACGCTTGACGCCGATCTTGGCGCCGAATCGGAAACCGACCCGGAATTAAAATCGCGTCGAGACAATGAACTTCAAATTGCCGGTTCGTGTACTATCGAAGCTATATTGTCCGAGTTAAACGCTAGGGAACTTGTCGAAGCGGTTATTGTTTTTCAAAATAATAGTTCAATCGAAGACATTGACGGAAGGCCTCCGCATTCGCTTGATATTGTAGTTTTGGGCGATGTTGAACAAGACCTTGCCGACGCAATCTTTTTGGTTGTAGGCGGCGGAATAGAGACAATTGGAGACATTACAAAAACAGTCGTTGACTCTCAAGGTTTTGATCAAACTATAAAATTTTCAAGGCCGACCGGTGTTAATATTTGGTTTGAAACGGATATTACAAAAGACCCGAATTTATATCCGGTTGACGGCGATACTCAAATAGAAAACGCATTATTGGCCCACGCCGAAACGCTAACGGTTGGCCAAGACATAATTGTTTTTGGTTCTAATTCTATAAGTGGAATTTTTAACGATATTCCTGGAATTTTAGATTTTGTAATAAGAATAGGAAAAACGGCAACGCCAACGATTGACGATAACATTGTTATAACTCCAAGAGAGATAGCGCAATTCGATTCGTCAAGAATAACAGTTACAAGCTAGGTTTTTAAATGAGCGAAATTTTAAAAATTAACGATCACGTTGACCAGGGTTTAAATAGACGCCTGGAGCAATGGAAGGACAAAATAAATCTTGAAAAGGTTTTAAGTTCTTTAATGGCCGGCGTTCAAGAATCGGAAACAATGTTTTTCGACCTACTTAATAAAAGGTTAGATTTAAACCAGGCCGTTGGCGAACAATTGGACCAAGTTGGAACCATAGTCGGCCAGGACAGATTAAATTTTGACGATGATTTTTATAGAATTTTATTGCTGGCCAGGATTGGAATAAATGTTTCAAATGGCGAACCGGAACGAATAATTGATACGATTAAATTGTTAACAAGTGCTAGTTATATTCATTACATGAATTTGAATAATGCTGAAATGGCCATTGGTTCCGACGGGGTAATTAATCCATTAACGGTTGAGTTTTTAATTACTAATTTACAGCGCGTTGTAATGGGCGGCGTCCGAGTAAATTACTTGGCCATATATGACGGCGAAGATTCTTTTTCCATAGACGGCCCAAATTCGAAAACGGTTGGTAAGGGTTTTGGTTCGATTTATGATGTTACTAAGGGCGGAAAAATTGCCCAAGCTTATACTATAAAAAATAAATTTAGTTTTAACGGAAATAATACAAGCGACCAGGGGTTTGGTTCAATCTATGACCCTTTAGTTGGCGGCGTATTTGAATAATTAGGAGCGTACAAAATGGCAAAACCGGCAAGTGGAATAGATTGGACGGAAGGAAACCCGGACCAGGGAACAATTTCGGTCGAACCTTCGGCGGCGAAAAAAGAACAAGGTTTTTTGGTAGACGAAAGGCCGCCAAAAGAAACATTTAACTGGCTTTTTCAAAATGTTGACGAATGGATTAAATATTTAGACGGCCAAGTTGACGCGTTTGCCGGTCAAGGAATTATTTACGACGCCTTTGTTGGGCCTGGTGGTTCACACGCGGATATAAACGCATTAATGGCGGACGCGGATATTGCAACATTAAAAAATATTTTAGTTGTTGGAAGTTTGGCCATTGATGATATTCAAGTAATAAATCAGTCGGGTATGAATTTCGATTTTAAGGCCGGCGCGTCAATAACAAAGAACGGGCCAACCGGGGCCGATATTGGCTTGCAAATTAACGCCGATCGGGTCAGAATTAATAATGGAAGGTTTGTCGGTTTTAATGACGTTGGCGTTGACAAGGCAATTGAAATTTTAGCAACCAAGAAAAATAATTTAATTCATGGTTGCTTTTTTAATGATTGCGATACGCAAATAGACGACCTGGGAACCAATAACGTATTTAATGCAAATATAATCGAGGCATAAAAATGAAAAAAATTATTAATTATTTAATTGTTTATGTCCTGGCGCTCAATACAGCGTTCGGGGCAATTCCTTTTAAACCGCAAACCGATGAATATATTCTAGGAATCGGAAACGCTACGGCCGACAAGTTGATTACGATCGACATTGGAGACGGCGCGAGTAACCCGGTTTTTAAAATTGATAAAACGGCAAAAGATTTTTCTTTTAACAAAGGGTTGAATTTAACGGACGGTAGCTCGTTAAGTGTAAACGGAAATAGTTCGACATTTGGAGACGGAACAACGGCGGACAAGAAATTTATTTTCGACACTGGCGCCGGAGCGTCAAACCCTTATTTTGGTTTTTCGAACGCTTCGAATGCGCTAGTTTTTAATAACGGCGTAACTGAAAAAAAGATTGGTTCCGGAACCGGCGCCGGCGGCGGTGGAATAAATTTCATTGTCAATAATAGTTTCGAGGACCCGGGTTCGCCAATTTTGAATTGGTCAAATACTGGCGGAACATTTACGCAAGAAACGCATACAAACGGGCGTGACGGAAACGAAAAGTTTGCGAGATTCGTAGCAAGTGGGGCCGGTCAATATTTCGAATCGGACCTTGTTACATTGTCGGACGATGTAAATAACAAGGGTCAATGCATGGCCCATTTTGCATACAAACAAGGCGACAGTGCTTTTAAATATGAAGTTCTTGACGAATTAAACGTTGTCAAGTCGACGGGAACGGTTTCAGATTTAACAGTTTTTAAAGATGCGCCAATTATAGTTTTTGATTGCGCTCCGGGCGACCAAAGAAAATTTAGAGTTACAAGTACGGGGGCCGGAACAATAGACGCGGACGGCGAGGTTTATTTAGGTTCGAATAAAGGTTTTGTTTCTGGCGTATATGCAAATTCAATTAAGTTAGAAGGGAACGACGGGCGAGTAATAACGGCCGTGGCCGAAGACGTTCACTATTCCGGAACTGGAAACGGTTGGACAAGCGTGGGCGACGATAATCATTATAAAGTTCAAAGAAATAATTCGGTTATTGAAATTAAAACAAGTGTAAACTTTAATGCGGCCGGACTTGATTACCTAACATTATATAAAAACGATATCCTATATAAAGAATTGGGCGATTATGTTAATTATAGCCATCATGCCGGTTCATATATCTCAAAGAAGGGCGAATTTTTAAAAGATGATGAACTATCTATTAGGGCAGTTAATGGCGGCACACTTTTGAATGCTAATAGCAATCACTATTTAGTTATTAATGAAAAATCTGACGATGCCCAAGAGGCCTGGACTCCGGAACAAGCTGATTTTGAAGTCGATGCGCTATTAAGTAATACATCATCAATAAGCCTTGGTTCAAATTTTACGGACACTATACCAACTAGCGCTAGTATAACCCTCTCTAATATAGAAGGAAGTTGCCAAGTAGCTTGCGCGGGGACAGAAGAGTCTAGCGGAGCAACTTGCACTGGAAGCGAGTCGGTTGGTATATCGTGCAATATTCCTCGCAATGGTTCTTATGATGTATGCGCAGAAATCTCAGGGAGAGTTACGGCCGGAACCTCTGGTGGTGGAGATCAAGGATTGTCTTTTAAAGTTGTTGAAACTGAAAACGCATCCCAGACGGTAATTCAAGAGCATGATTCGTATGTTAGTTGGTATATAGCAAATACAACGGTTGGTGGTAATCATACGCACGTATCAACACAAAAATCTTGCTCTACTTTTAATATATCATCAGTTGGCAAGCATACATTCAGAAGTATTTTTACTGGTCTTGGCAGCGCCGGGGGTAACTCAGACTTGCCAAATTCTATAGCGGGAAAAAATACACCAATAAGATATACAATTAAAATGGCCTCTCACGACGTATCACAACCAATACTAACAAACGGTGCTTATTGGTATCCGCAACAAGATTTAACCGTATCTGGAACAAATTGGACTACTGCACACGCTAAAGGAATGGTTTATTATACCGACGAAAAGTGGTTTATAAAGCTCGATATACTAGGGGACGAATCTGCCGCAAGTGCTACAAGCTCTATAAATATTACGGGATTAACTTTTTTAAGGAAGGTTAGAACTGCCGGCAGTGATGGAAATGGGGCCGCTGTCGGAATCAAGGTGGAATCTGGCACTAATCAGGTGGACATGGTTCTTTCTGGAAGTGCTACTTTCTCTAGGGGGTTTATTGGCAGCTTTGAATTATCAGGAAAACCGACATTTTTACCATAAAGGGGTCATTATGAAAATATTTAATATAATAATATTATTAATTTTAAGTTTAAACGTTTTTGCATTGGAACATTACACAAGATCAAATTCCTTTTCATGTGAAAACAATCCAATTATTTTTTCAGGCCCAAAAGCTAAACAAGAATGCGAAAAAAAATACGGCCAATGTTCTATTATTGTAGGGAAATTTAATTGCGAAACCCATATTGTAGCCGACGAAATGGTTGACGATATTTCGAAACCAAACTGGTCAAATCGCTCAATGATCGAACCATGCTCCGGCCTGGAAAATTGCCAGGAAATTTCGCTAAATAAAGAATGCGTAGACGGTCGCCATTCGTTATACAATGCGGAATACTCAGAAGTTTGGTGCGCTAAAATTGTGGACTATCAAAAAAAGCCTAGCGGAAAAAAACTTGTCAAAGAAGACGCGGTTAAAAAAGCGGCATACCTGGCGGCAAAACAAGTCGAACAAGATGCGAAGCAAGCGGAAAAAGATTCGTTACAAGTTTTAAAAACTAAACTTAAAGACGGAATTCAGTTAACGCCGGATGAAATTAACCTGGTTTTAAAATACGCTTTAAAAAATATTAACTAAATTAATACTTTGAATTGGTTCAATTATGCGTAATAATAAAAGAATGAATGATCAAGAATTAACTGTTTTAGTACATAACGAAGTAGAATGGCGAAAAATGCTATGGAAAAAAGTCGAGTCGTTCGAAGGAAAACAGGCCATAATGGACAAGCAATTGTTCGGCCTAAAAATTAAAGTCGCATTTTTCGGCGGAATATTCGGAACGCTAGGCGGTTCACTAATAACGTTTTTTACAAGAAACCATTAACGAAGGAATTTAAGAATGGAACACAAAAAAATTGATTACAAAATTAACGACGGCAAGCTTGAGGCAAGTCTTGACGGAAACCAGGACGGCGAAAAGTCTTTAAAAATTGTATTACACCTAACCGAAGCAATTCAAGAACTAGTTGCCAAGGGCGGAAAACTTGAAGGTGCAAAAGTTGTCGATTTTAAATTTGAACTTACAAAACTAAAGTTAAAAATTGACACTGATCAAGACGGCGAAGAGTTAATGGAAATTGAAATTGATCTTGGCGAAAGTTTTGACGAATTGGTTTCAAAAAAGAAAGATGCTTAATTTTTTTAAACAATTGCTTTTTGCAATAGAACCTTATTTAATTAAATATCTTAAAACGGTCGCAGTTAAAGCGGCCGTTACATTGTTTTTTAAAAACGCAATGCCTGGCGTATTTAGATTAAAAATAATTAAATATGCAATAAAAGAAATTCTCTTTGACAAGGCAATTACACCGGCCGTAAAAAACATTTTTCTTGAAATCGGTTATTCATTTGACGTTAAAGACGGTAAAATTTTAATTGAAAGATTAAAAAAGGCAAGTAATGAGAACAACCAAATTAATTACGATTCTACTATTGACGATATTCTTAGTTAGTTGTCAGGGTCCGCAAATATTGCCCAAAGTGGGAACAAATTTATCATTCAAATTTAATCGATGCCGACTTTTTTGTTACGACCTAATGAGGGCCAAGAGTGTAAACCCTGAGTTATGCAATAAAGAATATAAGGAAAACCAGGAATTTCCAGGTTTTTACGAAATATCCTATGACGAAAATGACGACGAATATTTAGAATTTATTCCTGGCAATTATCCAATAGAGTATTGCGACGAAACGCTAGGGTTTTACATATCCGATTACGCGATTGATATTAAACCATGGGCCAACAAAACAATAAAATACTATGAGAAACGTTAAAAAAATAATCTTACATTGTTCGGCGTCGGATAAAAAAGAAGACGATTCTTTTGATAAAATCAAATTATTACATGCTGGCCGGTTTGGTCAAAAAATAAAATGGGGCGAATATGATACTATTTGTCGCGGTTGGTTGGACATTGGTTATCATTATTTAATAACAAAAGACGGAACCATTTATTTTGGTCGCGATATTCATAAACCAGGGGCGCATTGTAAAGGCCATAATCGCGACTCTATCGGCATTTGCTTAACTGGCAATAAAGAGTTTTCAAACTCTCAATTTATGGCCTTAAAACTATTATTAGACGACTTAAAGTTTGAATTTGGATTAAGTGACGAATTAATTTTTCCGCATAATCATTTTAATAAAAATAAAACGTGTCCTAATTTTGACATAAAGGAAAATTAAAATGGCCGTAGTGTTTTCATTAAGGGGCGACTCTTTAGATACTAGATATACAAAATCGTTTAAAAGCGCCAATACTCATTATACTAACCTTGCGCCCGGAGTGGTTGCCGATGCTGCGACCGGAGTCATAGGCGGAAATACAATTGACATATCGGGCGCGGATAGTCGCGCAATTTCTTATTGTGCTAAAAATATAATAAATACTGGAAATAAAATGTCTTTATTGCTCAGGTTCCAACCTGATTGGGAAGGGACGCCAGGGGGCTTTAAAGAGTTTTTTTCGCTCATGGCGCTTAATCCTGTTATACCGTTTAGTCTTTTATCTTGCTATTCAAATTCAAATGGAACGTTAGTAATTACTCATGGTGATGAAAACAAAAACCAAACAAATGCCTCCACGAGCGTTTTAAGTTTAACGCAAAATAAAGTTTATGATTTATTGTTTGTATTTAATGGCGATATAACGACGGGTCGAATTAAGGTGTATTTAGACGGTGTAGAGGTAGGTTCTTCCGACATAGTTACGCCGACAATTAATACATGGTCGGGCGTAAATTGCTTAACCATAGGCGCTTGCCATCATGTATTATCTCAAGTTTCTGGATTAAAAATAAATGAATTTGTAATTTGGGACGAAGTTATTAACCAAGTTTCATATACGGGCGAAACAAGAACCGAGTTTGTTACGGTTTCGCAAATTGAGGGGGCGTATTCGACCGACCCGTTAATTGAAAACGTTAAATCTCCGACGGAATATTATATAAACGGCATTCAAAAAACTGGTTCTTTGATAGTTACGGAAAACACCGACCCGGGTTTTGGAAACGTCAGAGAAGGGGTTACGTATATTCACGACGACGTTGAACTATCCGGAGCTTTAAAAACATTAAAACCGGAGCAAGACCCATTATTTGCGCATGTATTAATAGATAAAACTTACGGAATAATGGACGAAAAAGAACGATGCAATGATGAAATTTTTGGTATTATAAGCGATAATAACGGACTAATCGGAATAATTAGAGAGGGTTAAAAAATGACTATTAAAGTAATAAACGACGTAACTATTGAAATAATAAAAGGCGAAACAAAAACGCCAATTGTTAATTTTATAAAAAAATCTGGCGAAGTTGTTGACCTTACAAGCGTAACGGAAATAACTGTTAAGTTTTCAAATGCTGACGGAACCGCGTTGTCAAAAACAAAAACAGGCGGCGGAATTAACATAACGAGCGCGACCGGCGGAAAGTTTGAGATAAATTTATTGGCGGCGGAAACTGCGTTATTAGAAACGGTTTCCTATGCGACAATGGAAATAGAGTTAACTTTTCCGACCTTAACCAACATTGTTCACATTCCAAAGGCCTATTCGGTTATTGAAAGAGAATTTTAATTTAGGGCCTGGCCAGGCCCTAAATATTTAACTTAAATTTTCTAATTCTTGCGCCAGGTTCAACATGGAAATTTTTGCCGCGTCACTTGTCGTTTTCTTTTTTGCCGTATCTTTTAAATATTTAATTCTTTGTTCGCGAGTTTTTCCATCCCAACCGCGCGGCTTTTTTTCAGTGTCGGGGTTTTTAAAAGAGTTAGAATTTGCTTGAATGGTTTGCTGCTCAGGGGTCATATTTTTCCATTCATTTAATTTTTCGGCCGGTTTTACAATTTTTCCCTGGTCAATTTTTTCATTCGTTTCGTCGTCTAATTTAACTTTTTCTTTTTTCTTTTTTGGCATTGTTATTCGAATACTAGGTTTGCCAATGGTGGTATATTTTTCCATGTTTGGAGAGTCTGGAAAATCTTTTATTGCTTGTAAAAAAGCGCCGTCCGTCGCATTGCTTTTTAAAAAATTAATCCAACTAATAAACGCATTAAAGGCCGCTTCATAATCTATTTTTTCACTTCCGCAAACTTCGGTTATTTTGTAACCATTGCAATCAACTTTTACATGGTTTCTTAAATCGTGTTTTTCGATTTTAGTTCTAACCTTTTTTAAGTCTTTTGAAATGGAACCAATTATTTTTTCAGTTTCTTTTTTCGCTTTTTCTTTTAGTTCTTTTTCCTTGTCGGTTAATTCCTGGAAACTGGTTAAAAGATTTTTAAATTCATCGTCCGCAATTTCAATTACATCGTTTGGCCCTGGCGCCGGTTCGATTCCATTTTGAACGCTTTTCCAAAACTCGAATAAATTTGGAACCAATATAGTATTAATGTAATTAGTAATTTTTTCAGATTTATTTACACGTAACGTATAACTTTCAAGTTTCTTTTCATCGTTTTCGTCTTTTGTTTCAATTATTCCAGTTAAATGAATAGCATGAACGCCAGAAACAAAAAATTGTTGCGCTATTTGGTCCAGGTATTGCGGCGGAATTCTTTCAACGTCTGTTAAAGAGTCGTCTTTTAATATTTCAAATATTTCTTTTCCCATTAACTTGCATTCCCAACCTTCATGGACGCTAGAATTATATCCGTCCATACTGGCCCTTAGGAATTCAAAACTTTGATGCGTAAACGTGGCCGGCCCCCATTTAAGACCCGTTTCAAACTCTAGACCTGGCCTGGCCCATGCTTCTAATCTATGGCCCTTATCTTGAATAAAGGTATTTTTGTCCGCGTCTTCGTCAAGCTTTTTTGTAAATTTTTCTTTCCATAATTCTAATTTTGTTTTGAATTTTGACTTTT
>Ga0224506_10003554_pt1 | contig 10276 bp, 23 predicted proteins | sample SF_Jan12_sed_USG_2_FD_169108 | JGI IMG/M metagenome (GOLD analysis project Ga0224506, IMG submission 169108) | Sediment microbial communities from San Francisco Bay, California, United States - SF_Jan12_sed_USGS_8_1 | ecosystem: Environmental > Aquatic > Marine > Sediment | place: USA...
CTTCAAGCTTTGTAATAGTCATAGCGTTTTCTTTGCATGGAAATTTTCTGTTTAAATAAACAAGCATTTCTTTAGCTACTGCAATTAAGTCAACAAGCTGGCAGCGGTTCAGGTCGCCGCCTTCGCTTGCTGGCTTAGTAAGCATATTAAAAGTTAATGAATCAACATCGTGCCTTGCATAAATGTGATAAAAAGGCCTAATTTCTTTTTCAAACCACTTGTAATTCATTTGGCCAGACTCTTCATTAAAGTGCTCTGGGTACTGAACTTTTAGATCGTCCATGTGAATAATTTTCTTTCCGTTGATCTCGTCTAAGTGTTTAATTGAGTTCATCATAACTAAATTCTCCCTTCGTTTTTTAGTTGTTCTAGTTTTATGTCAATGCTCATCTTGAGCTTTTCAATGCATTTATTTGATCCCATATATATCGACTTTGAGTCGTGGTAATAATAAGACTGATACCTCTTATGCTTCTCAATATAAGAAATTGCACATTTTTTATATGGCCCATACTTTGACTGAATCCTTCTATTACTCATGTTTCCAGAAGCGTCAGTTGTGCGTAAGTTGCTTTTTCTGTTATTAGTTGTTTCTTCAATTGTTTTATGGTCAACAATACTTGTCTTTGCGCAAAAATCGCCAGCATCCATCACCACTCTATGAAGATGTTCTTGTCTGTTTGATGGCCATATTGTGCGCCTTATATAGCCTCTGTTGTATTTGCACTCAGAAGCAACATGAATATACCAACAAGTTGTTCCCTTAACTAATTCATTAAATTTACTTGTATCTATCTGGCATACAAACTCAGGCTTATTGCTTAATCTAAACGTGGTATATAAACCATCTTTGTCAATCTTGTGGTGAACTTCCAATACTTCTGCCATTATTTCTCCATACCGTTAAAGCAATCTAGCCTGTATCGTTTATTTATACTTGTTCCAAGCCATACGACTACATGATTATTATTCATTAGGATCTTTTTTTCACAGCAAGAGCATTTCCAATTTTTTCTGGCTACCTGTTGTAAATATCTAAAACTTCCAATTTTTTTAATGAATGTTGCCATGGGAAAATTCTTCCGCATTGGTTGCGGAATGAACAATATAAAAATTGTATAGTAAGAATCTAATTATGAGATATTACCGTCCCAGCGGCCTTTTTTATCGAGATTCATTTTTACAACGTGTGGCATACCATGTTGATCAATACGGCCGCATGATAAAATTGGTTGTGGAATATTGGCTTTACCATAAGCAAGAGCAAGCGAGTCTTTATTGACTCCGCAACCTGTAAATGCGTTGTATCTTTCGTTGTACTCAGTATTGCACCAAGTAATCTCTGCTTTACCATGATAATGACCTTGCCAGCAATTACAGCCTTCTTCCCTTGCGAATTTTTGATAAGTAGTGCTTTTGTTATGTCTTAAAAGCGTATCTCCTGCATTAGTTCTTAATAGTATAGACTCAAACCAGTTCCAGTTTGGAGTGTTGTAAACCTCTTTTAAGGCCCTCATGTGCTGCATGGGTATGCCTCGCTTTTTAAAATTTCTTATTACGAGAGATCCATGATTAGAGTCTAGTGTAACCATTTTATTAAATGCTTTATACCAGTGCTTTGTTTTCTCAATAACAATTTCTAATTCATGGCCAGCAGAATATAAATCAACATCAGAATCGTGAAAAGAAATAGCGTGTTGATCCTCATAGTCGCCCATGTGAATAACAAGAAGGCATTTATATTTTTTCTTAACCGCTTTACAGAAGGCTAGATAGTCGCAATGTTCATAGGGGAGGTGACTGTCGCCAATAAGTAAGACGTTTTTATTCTTAGCATCAATTATTTTCATAAACCTTCCTAGCAAAAAACTGATATAAATTAAGTTTAATGCCAGAAAGGATTTTGTGCAAATTAGTAGCTAAATTTCCCGACAAGCTCAACAATTTCATGTGTTGGGTACGGTACGCCCTCTTTAAGCTCCTGAGAGATTCCAGAAATAAGCAACCTATTTAGCGTCATGCCTTCTTTGTCGCTCGTAAAAACGATATTAAAGCCATTGCGGACGTACTCTAATATATCCACTGTATTTATATATCCAGCTTTGTCATTTTTTCCAGAATATTTGTAAATTTTCTTGTTCGACTGATAGTTAATTCTTACTGTTTTCATCGTCTTTCTTCTCCATATAATTCTTTTAGTGTTGTTCGTGCGAGCTTGCCGCCATCAATCTGGTGTTTACATACCGTTAAATTGTCTAAGATCATTTTCTTAGTATTCATATCACCATAAAACTCTAGCACCTCTCTCACTGATTCTAGTTGAGATTTGAGTTGTTTTATTTCTGTATTCTTGTAAACTATAGCAGATAGTATATCTCTAAACTCACTCTGTAATAATTCATTTGTACATTCATTAAACTTGTAGCCTTTAAATACTAACGGCATTTTATATATAGGCATTGTTGTATCTAAGTCTAAGCTCATTTTTTCTCCAATGTGAACTCTGTCTTCTTATTAGCATTTCTAATTTCTTTTCTATTCTTCTGAGTAACTTCTTCCTTTTCTTTTATTTCCTTTTCAAGTGGTGTTGCTTCATGTGGCTTAATTTCTATAGAAATTGGCTCAGATTCATTCTCTAAAATATCTATGGAAGTATCAGCCAAATTTTCCACCTCAATTATTTCCTTATTGTTATACTCAACCTCTGTCACCATTCCGTTAAGTGCTTCAGGAAACGCCCTTTTTAATACGTTAGCAATAGCACACTTTTCCAGCATGATATAAGGCTTTGATTTCCATATATGATTAACAGGGTTAAAAAATTCGCTCCAATGGGCCTTAAATTCGCTTATGAAGCCGTCAACTTCAATTGTTGCCGTACTTACTAGCTCTTTTTTCATGTCGCCTGTAATTGGATTGAAAACGTCCTCAACTGAAGTCTTGACGCTTACACCTTTGTACTTTCCAGTTTCCTTGGCCTTGGCCAATAAGAAGTGGTAAGAAAAAATCGGAGTTCCAACCCTGTACCCCTTCTTTTTATCAAAGTGGGCAACTAGATAAATTTGTTTTAATGCTGGATTAGCACCAGTCAATTGAGCTAAATGTAAATAACTGATAATATCTCTTTGCTTTAGATCCTGATTTTCTAAAAAGATTTTTTGTATTTCATTTTCTGCAAAGCTTCTCTTTACTTCCCCACTATCGAGAAGATAACTTTTAATGTTGTTTACTGTTGTACTTAGTACATTTTGTTGTTGATCTGTCATTTTTATTCCTTTGTTGCTTTGTTAAATAATTCTACGTTTTTCTCAAGTGTAGATCTTAAATCTCTATGCGTTTCCTCTTCAACGCTGCCCAATATGCATATATCCATATCTATACACTGCATTGAATGTGCCATATTTCTAATTATTTTGGTTAATACCTGAATTTTTTCATTGTCGCTCATTCTTCATTTTCCTTTTTTCTGTTTTTATTAATATTACTTGTGTTTTACTTTTTCTTACTCTCTCATGCCAAGGGACACCCCAATCTGTCCACTGTAGCTCGCCTACGCGCCTACCATGCTTTACAACATAGAAGGCGTGGCGATATTCAAGCTTATTCATTTACTGCTACCATCTGAAAAGAATCATCTAGCCAATCGCTAACCATCATCATTTCACCTGTTGACGACGGTTGCGCTATTAATCTTTTAAGGTTTTCAATAATTTCTTCTGTTACTTCTATTACTTCAGTCATGGGATCTCCTATAAAATTCTAACTCGTGGGCCTGTTGATAATAATTCATTAAGTTGATTTACAATCTCAATTGGTGCATCTAGCTCAACTGCTCCAAGCATAGAAGAGAGTCCAACAAAGCCAATCCCTTTTTTAGTTTTTGAAACAATTGCTTTACCATTAGAAAATACTTTAGCAATTTTGTTGTCAGTCTGAATGATCCAGCTTTGATCTTCTTTGCTGTGTGGATACACAGTCCAGTTTTTAGCTGATCTCATTCCTTTAAATTTTCCCTGTACTCTTTGAAACATTTTTCTTCCTTTGTTTTGTTTTGATGTAATTAATATACAAAAAGAGACACCAGACGTCTAATATAAAAATTAGATAACTGATGCCTGTTTTTGATAATAATTAGATAATGCCTTTTCTTTTAGCTTGAAAGTATCTAAGCCCCTCAAGTCTGCGCTGGCTTGTTTGCTTTTCTTTTTCTAGCTCTCTTTTTAGGCGGCTTATCTTACAGTTCAAATCATTAAAAAAGGCTTGATCGTCGTTTTTATGATCCTGCACAAAATAAACATGATCTTTTTTACAGAAGGTGCTGGCCTCTTTGACCAGTTCAACCTTATCCGCAACATTGTGGATTACTGTTATTTTTTTCATTGGTTAAATACCCAATGAGGAAAGGCGATAACATTTAATTGAATATCTTTCTTTCTGTTTTTAAACTTTTCAGCGTAGCCCTTTTTGGCTTGATCCATTAAGTCCCAATAATCCTGATCGGCCTTATCTTCAGCCCCAGCATCAAGAGGCCCAATGTTCATTTCAAATGGCGGCCTTCTTTCAATATGTGCATACAAGAAGCCCTTTGACTTTCTACCTTGGATCATCTGAAAAATATGCTCATAGTGTGGGGCCTGTAAATATTGACCTAGGTTGAAGATGTGGCGGCCAATTTGCTCAGGATCAAGGCTTAACTTGTCGTCTAATGTCTTATAATCAACAATGTAACCATCAACACTAATTAAGTCAGTTTTTCCCCTTAGAATCAATCCTGTATGCTTACAAATGCAATACATTCCCTTTTCTACAAATGCACCATGATGCAATTTTTTCAAGTATGGATTTTCTAGGATCTCCGACTTAAGAACCTGAATATTGTTAAAAAGCTTTCCATCAATTAAAATTCTTCCTTCTTTTGTAATAGCTGCCTTTTGTTCTTTATAAATAGCTGTACCTCTTACATTTTTAGCTGGCTTATCGTTAGCATCTTCATAGGCCTTTGCTGCCCAATCGCAAAGTTCATCATCATTGTAATAATTCCCTAGGTTTTCAGGCCTTAAAAGTAGGTCATGAATAAAATTTCCTTCATCCATTGCCTTGCTCTTTTTAAATTCAGGATCAACATATTTATTCCAAAAATATTTTCCTTGTGATCTCTTAATCTTTTTTAAGCTTGATTGATTTAGTCCGATTGATGCGTGATAAATAACGTCTGGAACGTCAAAGAATCCATTGAATTTATTTTCTATAAGAACATTCCAAAACTTTATCAGATCTTGAGCTTTCTCAGCGTCAACAATAGCAAGCTTTTCAATTTGTCCAGCATATAGCTCAACTTGTCCAATAAATGCAGCCGTTGGATTTTCAATAGCTGCGATTGATTTTTTAATTAGATCGTTTTTAATTTTCATGTCGTTTCCTTTTGTTTTGTTTATGGAATCAATATATCCGCTACGACATCAGGTGACTAATATAAAAATTGTATAGTATTCGGATCCGATTATCTAAAAATTAGATAACCCTACCAGTTGACGAATCGAAATGATTCCTAGTAGGGTTAATAATCCTAACAGGTTAATCCTAACAAATTAATCATGTATGGCCAAGAAAAAAGTGTTTTTGTTAAGACCGTGAAAGAATCCCTTGATTGGGTATAGGGTGCAAGCCTTTAGATCAGAATTGATCTTGTAGAATGACGGAATTGAAAAGATAGTTGCACACTGGATAACGTGGCAGTAGTTACCAGCGGAACGCTTAGCAAGGATATTTAGATAGGGATTCAACTGAAAGTAAAAGTATTAGGTTGATGAGATGCTATGAAGCAGAAAAACTTGTTAAGGATTAATAGGTAGCTACTGCTTTATTTAATTGCGCAGCTTTGCTGCTTTGATTTGAAATATAAAACATACTGTTTTAATTTCTGCATCTAAACTTGGAGAGAGTATGAGTAAGAAAAGAGAAAGAAACTTAAAATGCAATGAATCTTGTCTGGTATGCAACAACATACAAGCTTTTTATCATCATGTTAAAACTTATAAATCTGGTGGGAAAACTGAACTGTTTAACTTAATGCCTTTGTGTTTCCGTTGTCATACTGAAATACATCAAGTTGGATTAAATACATTTGAAAAGAAATATAAAATTACTGGCCTTTGGCTTCTTAGGAATAATTGGATCTTTGATGATTATCTAAAAAAATGGATAAATGAAGGTAATACTATCTAATTATTATATTTTACATAAAAGCTATTAAAAAATAGAGTTAATTAAACAAAACAAAGGACAAAAGATGAATGATTTTAACTATCAATTACAATTACAAAAGCTAGAAGAAAAGCTTCAGGATCTTGGAAATTACGCTAAGTATATAGAACTAGATGATATTTATGACAATTTTGATTCTGATGATATAGAAATCTTACAAGATGCTGATGTAATAAAAATGAATGATGATTTAGATATGTTTGAGGTTGTTGGATTTACTAATTATTTTCAATATTGTTAATCATGTTAAAATAGGAGTTATTATACTGCTGAAAAATAAGGGGAGAAGAAGTGAAAGCGTTACTATATAGAATACTATTATTTATTACATATAACCCATATTTACTTGGTTACAATTTTCTTACATGGGTTGAAACTTTTTGGTTTATCTTTGACGGCAGAAAGAACGTAAGTTTCTTATCATCAAGATATAGAGATTATTTTATGAGAATTGTATTCCAAAGACTTTTTAATAACGGAATTATTAAAGTTGAGTTTAACGGATTAGATAAAAGATAAACAGAAGCAAGTAAACTAATTAGGCAGGGTGAGTTATGGATAATTTAAAAAATAAAGAATTTGACGATATTACAGAAGCTTTAAAGGAAAGAGTTTTTCCTTTCTTGTTTGTTGAGCGAAATGCGAACGGTGTTGATTATCAAGTATACGTGCCCGATACAGCAGAGTTTGAATTAGAGGATATGGAAAACCTAAAAGATGGAGCCTTGAAAGTGTTAGAGATTTTAAATAATGCCATAGATAAAACTAGTGAGGAAGCATGAAATGCATTAAGAAATTTTTTAAAAAGAAAACTGCTCAAGTAACATCAAAAGTTACTAAGTTAAAACTGGGAATGATTATCCCCCACACAATAAAGGCGCAGGGGGCAGTGGCATACGATGGAAAGCTAAGCGAGTATAATTACGGCTTATTGCTTGCCTATACACTTGATATACGTACAGCATCAAGAAACATTGGGGGGGTTCACAAGGCAGCTAAGAAGCTAGTTGACTATGGTTGTAATGCATCTATTGAGCCACACTTTAATGCGTATAATGGAAAGGCCTATGGTGCGGAGATTCTTGTGCTGGCAAATGATCCTGAATCGGAAATATTTGCAAGAAAAGTAATTGAGTTATTTGTTAAAAAATTCCCAGAAAGGAAAATGAGAGCAGACTACGGAATCAAGAAAGTATTTCAAGGCGACAGAGGTTATAACAATCTTAAGGCCGCAAAAAGTGAAGGCATAAGAGTTGCAATATTAACAGAACTCTTCTTTGGTGATAACGAAAAAGATTGGATGGAAATATATACTCATGCTGATTTTATCAGAGAGATACAAAGGGAGTTGAAATGTTAAAAGATGAAGAAAATAAAAAGGAAGTAACCAGCAATGAAATTGCCGATAGACTGGATAGAATAATAGAACTACTTGAGTCTATAGATAGCAATATAATAGATGTTGAAGAAGCAGCTAAGGAGATTAAATGAATGTAATAATGACAATGGAACAATTTAAAGAACTAAGAAAGAAGGCTTCTGACAATGCACCAAATACAAGCAAAGAACCATCAACCGACACAATTCATAGAATATTAAAAGTGTGCTATCCAAACATTGAGCAAATGTGGGCCTCTCAAATTGTTGCCGTTATCTTAGGTTGTGAGTTTAGAGATTCAGAGTATGAGCTAAGAAGATACTTGGAAGAATTATGATAGTATTATATATATACGTTGTCGGACTCTTTGCATTTCTAGCAGTAGTAAATGAAGAGGATTTTACAATCAAGACAAAGTTGGCCTTATTGTGGCCATATCATATTATTAGAATATTGTTTTAGTAGGTTATTAATGACGAAAAGATTTAGAAAGGCTGTGAAGCTTAAGAAAGACAAAGAGAAACTATACAGAAAAAAGTTAAGTAATAGTTACGATCCATTAAGGGAAAAGATAGAAGATGTAATAGATAGCACTATAGGTGCAAAGCATGGCTTATTTCCTGATGATATTGATGACTGCTGGGGTGAAAATGAAGATGATTATTAGATTATTATTATAAGTTATAGTATAATATCAGTATGACGCTGCCGCGTTGTTCTTCTTTTGTTTTGTATATACTAGGGGGCTGGATTATTTCTGGCCCCGCCTTTTTTGGAGAGAGTGTGAAGAATGTAGTTTTAAGGTTTGCTAGGGTGCGTCCCGTGTCAATTAACGAGTCAAACGAAATCAACACAAAAAAAGTAATTGTCTATAAGAGTAAAGAGTTTAAGCGTTTTAGATCCGAAATAAATAGCCTTATGATTATGTATAAAAGTAAGTTGAAAGCATTTGAGAGGCAATTTGACAGCTCTAAGGACGCGATAAGTGCAACATATATCTTTTACTTCCCAAAAGAGAAGATAATCAACCTTGACGCAACGATTAAAAAGAGAAGATTTGATATTGATAATGAATTTAAAGGGCTTAATGATATTGTGTTCAAATATGTACCCAGCCTTGACGATTCTTTTATATTTCATTTACATGGTATCAAGGCAATGAGTCCAGATGATGATTTTCATATTGAAATGTCACTAAACAAAGTAAGTCAAAAGAGCATCATAGATATGTATAGGTAATTGATTTTACTTGTATCAATAAAGAAGTTCTAAGAACTTGAAAGACTTGGAAAGCGTTTTGTTTTACAATCTTATCTATGGGATTTGTAAAAGCTCTAAAAGAGAAATTCGGTGAAAAGAAAGTTAAGAGAGCAGGAAACTTTGCAAGTGGCTTAGGTGCTGCGTTGGCAGGGAATAAAGCCTCTAAACCAGTAAAGGAAGAGAGTCCATCTGATAAAGAGAAAGAGCGAAAATCAAAGCTTAGAATTGACTACGGTGATTAAATGAAAGATTTTGTAAATGCATTGAAAGAAAACAAGGATAAGAAGCCAAGATTGGCAGATATTCAAGTTGGTTCACTGTCAGAAGTGGCAAGTGGAAAGCTAACACAAGATCCAGAAGAAATCGTAGGAAAGAAAAAGATCTATAGGCCTAGACAACCAGACAGGGGCGCAACAGATGCAGCCTTTAGACAGTTGAGAGATAAGCTCAAGAAAGATCCAAAGCATAGCGGATATAGAAAACAGATGAAGGAATTTTTAAAATTCAATCCATCGTTTAGATCAGCAGAATAGGAATAATTTACATTCATAAGGATTTGCACCAGTTATGGCAAAGAAAAAGAAGGCCCAGCGCACAGGGATAACAAAACAACTCAAAGAATCAATCAAAGAAATTTTAGACGATGGAAAAGCACCAGAAATTATCGCTGGTACGCGTCTGGCCAAGCAAGAAATAGACATCTTAGGCAGATATAAAAAAATGGTCATGGCTGGATTTAATCAGGCTGAGATCATGGAAACGCTTAAGATTGATCGACACCAATACTGCAAGTTTTTAAAATGTATTCCTGAAGAACTATTGGACGAATGGAAAGCCGTTAAGATTATGAGCGTGGAAAATTCGCTTTATACGGTTGCCAATGGATTCTCTAAGACGATTTATGAAGACAAGCTTGATAAGGAAGGTGTAACGCATACACTGGCCAGAGAAGTCTATTACCCACCAAATATTACAGCAATAAAATACTACCTAAATAATACTAAATCGAGAGATTGGAAAGATAGTTCTACACTGGTTGTCGATAAAGCAGCAGATATGCCATTTAGTGAATTAGAGGGCAGAGTCAGAGAGATACTTGAAAAGAAAAAGCAGGCAAGAATAGAAGGCTTAAGAAATAAAGAAAACTTAGACAAGGGGGTAACAATTGTCACAGACAAAGAAGAAAGCTAAAAAGAAAGTAACAAAGCAAGCCGCACCAGTGAAGCCAAAAAAAGAAAGGAAGTCATTGGGGATCTTGGAAGATTTTAAAGTCAAAGGGTATTCACCTAAAGATTTTAATTATGTTTCCAATGCGTTTCTTGCGTTCTCTCAAAGTAATACAGCACTAGGGAGATCAACGTCTAAAACCGTATT
>Ga0224506_10003555_pt1 | contig 10275 bp, 11 predicted proteins | sample SF_Jan12_sed_USG_2_FD_169108 | JGI IMG/M metagenome (GOLD analysis project Ga0224506, IMG submission 169108) | Sediment microbial communities from San Francisco Bay, California, United States - SF_Jan12_sed_USGS_8_1 | ecosystem: Environmental > Aquatic > Marine > Sediment | place: USA...
CACGATTATCCAAATAATTTATGAAATTTTGTCGTGAATAACCCACTCCAGCACTAATAAATAGCCAAGAGAAGGGTTGTCTTACCGTTCGGATGGGATGCCACTTAATGTTGGCATACCAAAATTTATTCCAGACGGGAGTTACTATTGTGCTTGAGCTACCTGGATTATTCACCGTAAGGCCACCATATAACTTTGAAAATAAATACTCGAAACTATACGATATGGCTTCAAACCTTTTTGTCTTTCTCTCTAGTTCAAACTGACCCATATAAATTACAATAGAAGTCCCAAACCCATACCCTGCCCTTAATTCAATAAAGTCCTCCCTCATTTCAATAAAGTTCAATGGTTTACTTTCCTGACAGAAACCAGACCTGAAAAACAATAGAAAAACAATTATAACAAATGGCTTCAAGTTAATAATCTAGTTTAGATGCTACTTTCTTCGAAAGTGTTCGTTTTTATTTATGATAATTTAATGAAAATACATTAAATTATGTTTTTAATCAAATAAAATGAAAAAAGTAACGCCAGCTCGACTTGAATTAGTAATTATATGAATACAAAAATTGCGAGTATCAGGTATTACGGTTCAATTAATAATACCATTTAACTATAATGCACTTGTTTGCTTTTTTCTTTCAAAAAAATCACTCCCTCAAAGTCATCACGTAAGCAGTAATGACTTTTATCTCATTTTCAGACAATGACTTGCTGTATTTAGGCATGCTATTCTTGCCTTTAGTAATAATATTCATTACTTCTTCTAGTTTCATAGTAGATGTAAGCAAGTTTTTCGCACCCGATAATCCTTGGTCGCCACTTGGGCCATGGCACATGGCGCACTGAGAAAGAAACATCACTTTTCCATGGCTAAGTTCGTCATAATTGGCATCCGATGGATTGGTGATGATGTCATTACTTATGGTCACTTTTTTAGCTTTCATGCCACGGTTCATTTCGGACAATCCGTATACGGTAAAAATTAGCAACACGGATACTATAGCAAGTGATTTCTTGTGTTTTTTGAAACCAATAATGGCTAGTGGAATAGAGGCCAGTACTAATCCGAATTTAACCAGCAAAATAGTGCTTATTTCAGCAGATTGAGTGGCTAAGTAAATACCCGTAGCCAAAAACAAAAAGCTAATAATCATGTCAGGGACTTTTATCTTTTTTGAAAAATTATCGAGCTTTTCAGTATTAACAAAAAGTAGGATAAGTTTGATGGTGTAAATCAGTAAAAATAAGATTACAGCAAGTTTGTGACTATGATAAATTCCAGTATACATGTTTTTGATTTAGTTTGATGGGTTAAAATTATCATTTCTATACGAAACTACCATCATCAAAATGATATAAATCATATTTTAGGATTGTTTGCGTCATGTCCATACTGTAAATTTGGATAGACCTTTACAAAAAAAATATTTATGGAAGCCGTAACAGCGCAAGAAGCAGTAAAAATTATATCATCAGGACATCGTGTCTTTATTCAAGGAGGAGTAGCTACACCACAACTATTAGTGGATGCTATGGCAGTACGAGGGCCTGAACTGAAAAATGTAGAAATTGTTCATATTCATACAGAGGGCAAAACGCCTTATTTGAGTACAGAATACAGAGATAGTTTCACGATTAATTCTTTTTTTATAGGAAGCAATATGAGGAAAGCCGTAAATCAAGGGTACGCTCAGTATATTCCTGTGTTTTTAAGTGAAATCCCTTCCTTGTTCCGAAATAATATTTTGCCTCTTGATGTAGCGTTAGTACAGGTGTCTCCTCCTGATAAACATGGCTTTTGCTCCCTAGGTGTTTCGGTAGATGTTGCCCTTTCTGCTGTAGAAACCGCAAAATATGTGATTGCTCAAATAAACCCAAACATGCCTCGCACACATGGGGATGGGCTTGTACATATTCGTAATTTTCATGCCTACTGCGAGGCAGATATGCCTTTGCATGAAATGAAGTTGGGAGAACCAACAGAAATAGAAAAAGCAATTGGAAATCATGTAGCAGGACTAGTAGAAGATCGTGCCACCTTACAAATGGGGATTGGCGGAATTCCGAATGCCGTTTTGAATAGTTTGAATAATCATAAAGATTTAGGAATCCATACCGAAATGTTTTCCGATGGCATTATCGATTTAGTGAAAAATGGAGTGATTACAGGAAAGTATAAAAAGAAACACCCGTACAAGATTGTTTCAGGATTTGCCATGGGAACAAAGCGGTTGTACGATTTTATGGATGACAACCCTGAGGTAGCGATGTTGGACATCGAATATGTAAATGATACCGCTGTAATTCGTAGAAATCCAAAAGTAACAGCAATTAATAGTGCAGTAGAAATTGACCTTACAGGTCAGGTTTGTGCCGATTCGATAGGTATGAATATGTATTCAGGAGTAGGAGGGCAGATGGATTTTATTCGTGGAGCGTCTCTTTCAGAAGGTGGTAAACCTATTATAGCACTAGGTTCGGTGACAAATAAAGGGATTTCTAAAATCACACCATTTCTGAAGGAAGGAGCTGGAGTTGTTACTACACGTGCTCACGTGCATTATGTAGTAACAGAATACGGTGTGGCAAATTTATATGGTAAAAACCTGTATCAACGGGCTAAAGCGCTTATAAATATAGCGCATCCCGATCATCAAGGAAGCCTGGAGAAAGCCGCTTTTGATCGATTTGGTGAAAAATAATTGTAAAATGTAGCAGGGATGGTTGTAGGGTGTGATAAAAGTGAATATGGAGAAGTAATATAATTTTGTATATTTATAAAGTATGACTTAAAATCGTTCATTATGCAATAGAGTATCTATGGCATAATGAGCGTTAAAAATAAAGACCGAAACAATCGTTAACTAAAAAGAAAAAGAGATGAAAAAAAACATGAGTAACATTGATCGAATAATTAGGATACTGATTGCTGTAGTGGCAGCAGTATTGTACTATAATGGCACACTAACGGGCACAATAGGAATAGTAGCTGTAGTAATTGCGGTGATATTTGTATTAACAAGCTTAATCAATTTTTGTCCATTGTATAGCATTTTTGGCATTTCTACTCGTAAAAAATGAGGATTAGTTTTTTGTAGAATATTAAGTTTGTCTCGGCAAAAAAAAGTCTGCTTTTATTTAGAAAGCAGACTTTTTTATTTTAAATTAGAAAACACCTAAATAGTAGTGATTCATCTTCTTGTCAGATGCATGATATAAGTCATGTTTTTCTTGATATTAAAGTCAGTTTCAGATATGAGGGCAGTCACCGATGAGACGCATTATAACAATTAATTTTACACCAAAATAAATAAATACCTAAAATCAAATACTATGAAAAAATTAAACATGCTTATGGCTCTTTTTGTGCTCTCACTTGTGTGGGCTTGTGGAGGAGGAAGTGCATCAACTGAAGGTAGTGCTGCGGCACCACCGCCAAAATCGATGGTAGAGGAAGAGGCTGACCCAATGGAAAATAAAGGAATAGGTCCTGTTGCCTCAATTAAATTAGAAGAAGTAAATGAAGTCCTTGTTGCAGATGGACTTAAAATTTTTGAGGATATGTGTACTGCTTGTCATAAGGTAGAAAAAAAATTCATTGGTCCATCACCAAAAGGCATTATGGATAGACGATCTCCTGAGTGGATTATGAATATGATACTTAATCCTGACGAAATGGTCATAAAAGATCCAATAGCAAAGCAATTATTAATAGAAGCAAATGGTGCTCCTATGGCGAATCAAAACCTTACAGAAGAACAAGCCAGAGCAGTACTTGAATATTTTCGAACACTATAACCTAAATGAACTATGAAAAAATCAATCTACAGTTTGTTTGTTGTATTCATGATGTTATGTGTGATGTCATGTGGTACAGCAACACAAGAAAATGATGCTCAAGGAGCATCTATTGAAGAGCCAAACAACACGCCTTTAGGACAGGCATCAGTTGTTGATGATGTTTCAGCAGCCAACATTTTACAAGTAGCCATTGGTTCGCCAGATCATACTACATTAGTGGCAGCAGTACAGGCAGCACATATTGAGCATGTATTAGTAAATGCTGGGCCATTAACTGTTTTTGCACCTAATAATGCTGCATTTGCAAAATTACCAGAAGGTACCGTTGAAAATTTAGTGAAGCCTGAAAATATTGCAACACTAACTACTATTTTAACAAGGCATGCGGCTCCCGGTTCTTATAACATCGAAGGATTGAAAAAAGAAGCAAGAAAAGGAAGAAAACTTTATATGGCTACAGGTGACTACCTTGAAGTAACAACAGAAGGTGATGATGTTTTTGTAGGAGGTGCGAAAGTGATCGCTTCTATTCAAACATCAAACGGAATAGTCAATGTTGTCGAGGATGTTATTTTACCTAAATCTGAATAATAAATTATTATAATTATGAAAAACAAAAATCTAATTATTGCGGCTTTAGCCATTGTAACATTTTCGTTTGCAAGCTGTGATAACTCAAGTAATAAATCAGATAATGCAGGAGCATTGTCTGGAAATATGGCAGAAAGAGCGTATGTCGCTCCAGGCGAGCACGATGAGTTTTACTCATTTATATCAGGTGGTTTTAGTGGGCAATTGTCTGTTTATGGTTTACCATCAGGTAGATTGTTCAAAGTAATCCCAGTATTTTCTCAAGATGCTGAAAAAGCATATGGATACAATGAGGAAACTAAACCAATGTTAAATACATCTTATGGTTTTGTTCCTTGGGATGATTCTCACCACCCTGATATTTCTCAGACAGCTGGTGAATTAGATGGTAGATGGGTGTTTATCAACGGAAATAACACGCCTCGTATCGCAAAAATTGATTTAACTACTTTTGAAACTACTGAAATTATTGAATTACCAAATAGTGCTGGTAATCACAGTTCTTCATTTGTAACCGAAAACACAGAGTATGTAGTGGCAGGTACACGTTTTTCAGTTCCTGTACCTCAAAGAGATATGCCAATAGATGAATATAAAGGGAACTTCAAAGGAGCGTTATCTTTTATTTCTGTTGATCCTGAAGAAGGACACATGAATCTTGAATTTCAAATTCTTATGCCTGGGTTTAATTATGATTTATCACATCCAGGTAGAGGAAAATCTCACGGATGGTTCTTTTTTAGTACCTATAATACGGAGGAAGGTCATACATTATTAGAAGTAAATGCTTCGCAAAATGATAAGGATTTTATTGCAGCTGTTAATTGGAAGAAAATTGAAGAATATGTGAAAAATGGTGGCGGTAAAAAAATGCCTACAAACTATGCACATAATGTGTATGATGAGAAGACTCACATGGCAACTTCTACAATGAAGAAAGAAGTGGTAGTGGTTGATCCTTTAGAAGTACCTGGTGCTGTTTATTTATTGCCTACACCTAAATCTCCTCATGGTTGTGATGTTGATCCTTCTGGAGAGTACATTGTTGGTAGTGGAAAACTTTCTGCAAACTTAACAATTCATTCATTCACAAAAATGCTTGCTGCTATCGAAAATGAAAAATTCGCAGGCGATGCGTACGGCATTCCAATACTTAATTTTGAAGATGTAATGGAAGGAACAGTTGTACAACCAGGATTAGGACCTTTGCATACTGAGTTCGATGGCAAAGGAAATGCCTATACCACATTCTTTATTTCTTCTGAAGTAGTGAAATGGAAATTAGGAACTTGGGAAGTATTGGATAGAAAACCTACGTATTATTCTGTAGGTCACTTGATGATACCTGGAGGAAATTCAAGAGCTCCATTTGGGAAGTATCTTGTTGCAATGAATAAAATCACAAAAGACAGATATATTCCAACTGGTCCAGAGGTTACTCAGTCAGCACAGCTATTTGATATCTCTGGAGATAAAATGGAAATGATTCTTGACTTCCCTACTATTGGCGAACCTCACTATGCTGCAGGTATTCCTGCTGATTTGTTGAAGCCTAATTCTAGAAAAATATTTAAACTAGAGGAAAATGAACACCCATTTGTAGCCAAGAGTGAAAAAGAAGCAAAAGTGGTACGTGATGGCAATACAGTTCACGTGTATATGACTATGATTCGAAGTCACTTTGCTCCTGACAATATAGAAGGAATTCAAATGGGAGATAAAGTGTACTTCCACGTGACCAACTTAGAACAAGATTATGATGTGCCTCATGGAATTAGCATGATAGGTGCAAATACTTCTGAACTATTGATAATGCCAGGACAAACGGAAACGTTTACTTGGGAACCAAAAGGAGAAGGAGTATGGCCATTCTATTGTACTGATTTTTGTTCAGCACTACATCAAGAAATGCAAGGCTATGTACGCGTTTCGCCTAAGGGGTCTGATGTCTCTATGAAATGGACATTAGATGATGAATGGTACGATAGTGAATAATATTAAGCGTAAACTTAACTCTTAATCAAAAATAAAATAGTAAGATAGGGAGGATACATTTCATAGTTAATAGGTAATTAGGTTGAGTCTGCTTCTGTTGGGCGAAGCAGACTCTCCCTCCCTAATTTTACTAATCTCAAAATAGTTATAAAATAGTAATCAAATGAAAATCAAGGCTAAGTTCATCATGATATTGGCGGCTTTATTGCCACTTTCTTTATTCTTTTTGCCTCTCTGGAACATTACACTCGAAGCGCCTCAATATCCCGATGACCTAGGTATGGATATTTGGATTAACAAAATTGCCGATCATGAGCCTAATGATATTCAAAATATCAACTTGATGAATCATTATGTTGGGATGAAGAACATTCCTGAGCACATGGCAGAGTTTGATATTTTTCCAATAGTAGTAGGAGCAATGAGTGTATTAGGTTTAGTTATTGCATTTTTAAATAAAAGAAAATTATACCTAGCTTGGTTTATTTTGTTTGCCATTTTAGGTGCAATAGGGATGTATGATTTTTATTTGTGGGAATACGATTATGGGCATGACTTAAACGAGCATGCAGCAATTAAATTTTTGGATGCCGAAGGAAATCCTTTAGACTATCAACCCCCTCTTATTGGAAATGCCACTATTCTTAATTTTGTAGCTAAATCATGGCCAATGTCTGGGGCATACCTTTTATTTACAGGAATGTTTTTTTCAGTAGTTGCATTTGTAGTAGGTAAAAAAGAAGAAACAAGTACATAACTTTTGTTGTGAACCTTTCTTAGCCCGTTGGGCTGATCTTGCCGAATGTTAGCAATATAGAATTAGTCAGAATATATTTTGAATGATATGAGTTCATGATAACTTCTTTTCTATATATATTGCATCTCACAATAGCTATTCATAAAATTTCATGAAAAATACCCCTTTGTTTTTTATTCTGTTTTCATTGTTTTTTTCTTGCTCTGTAGAGTTGGAGAAAATAAATTATGGGAAAGAGGCTTGTCATTTCTGTAAAATGACCATCGTAGATCAGCAACATGCAGCTGAGGCGGTCACCACCAAAGGAAAAGTGTTTAAATATGATGCAGTAGAGTGTATGATAAATGATTTAAAACAAAAGAAAGAAGTGGAAATGGCACTTCTCTTTGTGAATGATTATAGCACCCCAGGTAAACTAATTGATGTACAAACAACCACTTTCTTGATAAGTGAGAAAATTAAAAGCCCAATGGGGGCTAACCTATCAGCCTTCGGAAGTAATGAAGAAGCACAAAAAATGGTAGACACTAGTGGAGGAAGCTTATATAATTGGGAAGAAGTACAAAGTCAACTAAAATAATAAGAATGATCGTAAATACTATTGCCAAAAAAGAATTTGATGGACTAAAAGTAGAGAAAATATTTAAGTCACCTACATGTGAAACGATACTGGTTCGTCTACAGAAAAGCCACACATTCCCCAAGCATACAACACCAAAAGAAGCACTTATTGTTATTCATCAAGGAGAAGTAGTTTTTAATATTAAAGGAGAATCGTCTACACTTGTTACGGGAGACACCTATGAAATCCCTATCAATGAAGAACATAGTGTTGTTGCTACTACCGATGCTATTTTTTTAATAATTAGATAGTTGTTTCATAAATAATATAGATCACTATCTTGTACCATTAATTATGAGACATTCATTTCTTTTCGTATTTGTACTAACAAGTATGCTCCTCCAAAGTGTTGATGTATGGGGTACTACTTTCGAAGTGTGTGGAAGTTGTAAGCATACCTCTATTACCGAAACAATAGCCATAGCCTCTTCAGGAGACACTTTGTTAATAAAAGGAGGGCTATATCAGGAAGGAGAAATCATCATTAATAAGCCCATTGTGTTATTGGGTGTCAATAAACCTATTTTAGACGGAGGTTCGGTCGCTGGAGTTATTTCTATTTTTGCTGATAGTGTGGTAATAAAAGGATTTGTGATCCAAAACGTTGGACTTAGTTACACCAACGATTATGCAGCTATTTATATCTCAAAAAGCAAGCATTTTACTATCGAAAATAATGTGTTGAAAAATGTCTTCTTCGGCATGCTAGTAGAAAAATCCCATTTCGGGAGGATACACAACAACGTAGTCTCGGGAGAAGTAAAAGAAGAACATAACTCAGGAAATGGCATCCATCTTTGGCATAGCGATCATGTTCGGATAACCGAAAACCAATTATCACATTTACGTGATGGCATTTATTTCGAATTTGTAAGCGAAAGCCATGTTGCCAACAATATAAGTCAAGAAAACCTCCGCTATGGTCTGCATTTTATGTTTTCTAACCATAATGACTATTATGACAACGCTTTTATAAATAACGGTGCGGGCGTTGCGGTCATGTTCTCGAAATTCATAAATATGAAAAGAAATAGGTTTTACAAAAACTGGGGAACGGCCTCTTTTGGGTTGTTGCTGAAAGAAATATACGATGCTGAAATTGAAGATAATGTGTTTGAAGAAAATACCATTGGTATTAATGTAGAAGGATCTACAAGAATAAATTATTCGAATAATAGTTTAATAAAAAATGGATGGGCAGTGAAAATAGCAGGAGGCTGTTACGCTAATATTTTTAATAACAACAATTTTGTAGGCAATTCATTTGATGTTTCTTATAATAGTAAAATGAACGACAATGCGTTTAGGGGTAATTACTGGAGCTCATATACAGGATATGATTTGGATAAAGATGGGGTTGGAGATGTGCCCTATCGTCCAGTAAAATTATTCTCTTATATTGTTAATCAAACACCAGAAACCATAGTATTACTCAGAAGCTTGTTTATTGATATACTTAATTTTTCGGAAAAAGTGTCTCCAGTATTTACTCCTGACAACCTTGTAGATGCTACTCCAAAAATGAAAATGATTTATGATTGAAATAACGGATTTACATAAAAACTTTGGAAAAGTAAAAGTACTCGATGGAATTAATCTTGAAATTAGTGGAGGAGGAGTGTTTGCCATTCTTGGCCCTAATGGTTCGGGTAAAACCACGTTGATAAAAAGTATCTTAGGAATGGTTATTCAGCAGTCGGGTACTATCCAGATAGATAAACAACCTGTAAAAGGGCAGTGGAAATATAGGGAAGGCATTAACTACTTACCTCAAATAGCTCAATTTCCCGAAAATCTATCCATTAAAGAGCTTATTGGGATGATAAAAAACCTGAGAGGAAGAAGCACCGATGACGAGTCGTTGATAGCGTTGTTTGGTCTCGCTCCTTTTATGGATAAAAAATTAGGCAATTTGTCGGGAGGCACCAAACAAAAAGTAAACTTAGTACTTGCCTTTATGTTCGATTGCCCTTTGTTGATTCTCGATGAACCCACTACAGGATTAGACCCCGTATCGCTTATCCATTTAAAAGAGTTGATACAATCGGAAAAAAAGAAAGGAAAAACGATTCTTATTACTACTCATATCATGGACTTTGTGGACACCATGGCCGATGAAATTGTATTTCTATTAGAGGGTAAAATTTATTTTAAAGGCACGGTAGCTGAACTAAAAAAGAAGAGTTCGAAAAATGAATTGGAACATGCTATTGCCACCATATTAACAGAGCAAAATGATTAAAATATTACAATATAGTTTTTATGATTTGGTGCGTAGCCGATGGAGTTATGTCTATTTTCTGTTTTATTTAGTACTAGGATTTGCCTTGCTTTTTTTGAATAGCAATGTATCCAAGTCGATTATTACACTCATGAACATCATTATTGTACTTACCCCCATGATCGGCACTATATTTGGCGTGATGTACTTCTATAGCTCAAGAGAGTTTACCGAATTATTATTAGCGCAACCCATTAAGCGGTCGACTATATTTTTGGGACA
>Ga0224506_10003556_pt1 | contig 10273 bp, 8 predicted proteins | sample SF_Jan12_sed_USG_2_FD_169108 | JGI IMG/M metagenome (GOLD analysis project Ga0224506, IMG submission 169108) | Sediment microbial communities from San Francisco Bay, California, United States - SF_Jan12_sed_USGS_8_1 | ecosystem: Environmental > Aquatic > Marine > Sediment | place: USA...
GCTGCAAACTAGCTCTGATAAAAACAATCTTATTTTCAAAATTTACAATCAATTTATAATTGAAAGCACCTGCATATGATTTAGGGTTAGTAACCATCTGGTTATATTCCTTATTAATTGTTTCAAATGTAAAACCATTGTTAATTAAATACTTCGCAGTAACATCAAAGTTTTCAGCAGTTGAATACCCTCCAGTAATAATTATTACATTGTTATTTTTCTCAATTTGTCCCCACGATATGTTTATAAAAAACAAAAGCACCACCACAGTAAGCACACTATAATATTTCATTCTGTTTTTTTTGGTTATATTATCACCCTATTTATAAATATAACCAAAAAATATTTAATTATAAAAGAGTACATAACCTCCATTCAACATTTACAAAACCAGAGTTTCTAACTATAAACTCTCCTCCTTTTCCAAAAGTTTTTCATCAAGCTCACCCCTTACTATTGATATAGAATTGAACAATTGTTCATATGATTCAATTATGAAATAATTTTCTTGAAAAGCATCTTTACGATAGCTTGTTCCTAAAATTTTTCTTACATCATAATTTTCATGTATAGGTTCTTTACTAAGACTGAATTTTGTCTCCCCTGCCGAAGAAAGGATACCTGCTCCATAAATTCGGTTTTCATTATTTTCTTTAATCAAACCAAATTCAACAGTAAACCAATACACTCTGGAGATAAGTTGTATTGCCCAAGTATTGTCGATATGCTCCAAGGCAATAGCCGACAATGCTTGTAAAAAATCTACAAAAGATTGGTTGACTAATAAAGGAACGTGTGCAAACACATCATGAAACATGTCAGGCTCTTCCAGATAGTCCAACTCTTCCATGGTTCGTAGCCAAGTGGTAGCTGGAAATTTCTTTTCTGAAAGCAACTGAAAAAATAACTTGTCATCTACAATTCCTTCAACTGCTACTAACTCCCATCCTGTCAACTCTTCTAACACTTTATTCGTTTTTTCAAAATCAGGAATTTCATTTCGTGAGAAATTCACTTTTTCTAACCCCTCTAAATAGGCTGCTGAGGCTGCTTTAGGAAGGTTTTTAATCTGCCTATCAAACAATATTTGCCAAACTCTATGATCCTCATCTGTATAATTCTCATATACTTGCTTCATGTTTTTCAGAGTTGGTATTTGTCTTTTTGATTTCATTTTCAGTATGATTTGGTATTATTTCAACACTTTTTGTATAGAATTTGCTCGCTCAATTACTTCATAAACTCCTTCACTATTATTGGTGTCGAGCATATTTTTAAATTTTTGTAAATTATCAATGTAAGTTCCAATCACATCAGATATTGGTTTTGCATTTTCTTTAAAAATTGGTGTCCACATATCGGGTGAGCTTTTAGCCAACCTTACTGTGGAAGCAAACCCACTGCCTGCCATATTAAAAATATGTTTCACATCCTTTTCCTTGTCCAATACTGTCTCACTCAACACAAATGAAATGACATGCGACAAATGAGATACATAGGCAATATGTACATCATGATCTTCAGCCTCCATTTCTATAACATTCATATTGAGTTCAGCATACAACTGCTCCACTAGTGATACAGCAGATTTTCCACTTTTTAAACGGTCGCAGATAATGGCTGTTTTATTTTCAAATAATTGGCTATCAGCAGCAGTAGGTCCACTATTTTCCGTGCCAGCCATAGGGTGTGTTGCCACAAAATTCATCCTCTTAGGATGATTATCAGCCGTGTCACATATAACTTTTTTTGTTGACCCCATGTCCACCACTACTGTGTTGTCACTAGCTAGACTTAAAACTTCTGGTACAAGATCAACCGTTTTATCAACTGGAATAGCAATTATCACTAGGGACGACCTTTTTACTGCTTCCTCTAATGGTAAAACCTCATCTACTAAGCCCAACTCTATAGCCTCTTGTTGATGATTTGGATTAACATCCACTCCTATAACCTCGGTGGCAAATCCCGTCAACTTTAAACGCTTTGCGATCGAGCCACCTATCAACCCTAACCCTATTACTGTTATCACCATTACTTTATATTATATTTTTCTTAATTCGATTTAGTGCTATATCAAAAATTTCTGACGATGAGCATAGAGAGACTCTTATATATCGGTCACCCATGCTCCCAAATATGCTACCTGGTGCAACAAAAACTCCTGCTTTATAAATAAGTTCATCAACAAACTGAATGACATCCTCTATTGCCTCATTTACTTTTGCCCAAATAAATAAACCTGCTTGATCTTTTGAATAAGTAGCACCTAAAGTATCTAGCAATTGCCATACTTTCTCCCGTCTTTCTTCGTATTCTTTGTTCTGATTATTGTGCCAATCATGAGAGTTATTCAATGCTTCAATAGCTGCGTGCTGTACTGGAAGAAACATTCCAGAATCAATATTACTCTTAACTTTAAGTATCGTCTTTATATACTCTTCATGCCCTGCTACCCAACCTATTCGCCAGCCAGCCATATTATGCGACTTACTCATAGAGTTTAATTCCAAAGCAACAGATTTAGCCCCTTTACTCATGAAAATACTTTTCGGGCTTTTATTCAAAATAAGGCTGTAGGGATTATCATTACATATCAGAAATTGATGCTCTTTTGCCAATTGTATTAAATCATCAAACATTTGAAGTGATCCTTTAGCTCCTGTAGGCATGTGAGGATAATTTATCCACATTATTTTTACCTTCGATAAATCTTGTTGTTTTAGCTCCTCGATATTTATTTCCCAGTTGTTTTCGGGAAGTAAGTTGTAATTTCTGATTTTAGCTCCTACCAATTTACTTACTGAAGAGTAGGTTGGGTAACCCGGGTTAGGTACCAATACTTCATCACCTAGATTTACAAAAGCAGATGAAATATGCATAATACCTTCCTTTGACCCTAATAAAGGAAGTATTTCATTTACTGGATTAATATTTATATTAAAAACTTTTTGACTCCAATTTGCTATAGCTTCACGAAATTTAGGCACACCTTTATAACTTTGGTAACCATGATTACCAGCTTGTTGCGCTGAATTACTAAGTGCTTCCAAGGTAGAATTTGAAGGCATCATATCTGGATTGCCAATTCCTAAATTAATAACATCCTTACCACTAGAGTTAAGGTTTGCTATTTCTTGTAGCTTTTTGGAAAAGTAATATTCACTTATACTACTTAAACGATCTGCCTCTTTTATCATAACAATTAAAGCTTTAGACACAAAAAAAGCCCTGATTCCGATAGTTATCGGAATCAGGGCTTTTGTATTTTTAGTTTATTATTTCAATTTTACTATGAACATACACCACTAACTCCGATTTCTTTAAATCGATAATAGTAATAATATATGTTGTTCATGTATTTCATTTGCCCAAATGTAAGTAGTGTTCGTTTAAAAACAAATTTTAGAACCAAAATACCGAAATTTTTCTACAGTACACTAAGTATGTCACCTTTTTAGATGCCACCAATCATCTTTGTAATAAAAAAGAACAATACCATAAGTAGTACTGTAAAAGAAACCTGGCCTATTATTAGGACAATACAAATTGGGGTAAAAATTACCATTGATAGTAGTGTCATTTATTATCCTCGTAAATGTATTGTTGGCAATTGTGATAGGATCTAAAGTATTACCTCTATCAGAAACAATATAATTGATAAAATAGGTATGACTTATGTCAGGTTCTATTACATTTAAACCCATATTGATAAAGTCAAATAAAACGGTATCAGTATCCGTGGTTGGTATTATACTTTCATTATCTATCCTATACAAATAATTTATAAAAGCTGAATCATTCTGTGATTGATATGAAAGACTATTAAACTCAGTATCATAAAATGTTTGGGAAGACCCGAAAGGAGGATTATAGCAAAGGCTAATCATACCCATGCGGATATTTTTCTTATCGTAAATTTTCGAATCAAAAAAGACAAGCTCATCTCCTAGCGTATTTAAAAAAGTAAACTGCTCACCTCCCTTGAAGGGTAAAAAATCAGGATTATCAAATCGTATTTCTCCAAGTCTAACATCCGCATTATTGCTACAATCTAAATCGCAACCCGATAGATGACATAATGCCATCAGGCTTAACACCAATAAAATCGAAATTTGAATAACCTTACCGTATAGCTTCATATCCATATGCATTTAATCCAGTAGTGGCAACCACCACCCCTTTGCTGCCATTTTTGCCTGGTACTGCCACGCATAAGCCATAAAACCACGCTCCACTGTTTTCTTTAAGATCGGGCGAAGATACTTTCCATAAGTGTTTACCTGTTTCGGCATCTACTGCATGAAGAAGGCCATCACCACCACCTAGGTAATACAGTACCCCATTCAAATAACTTAACTCCGAGCAAGTACCTGTGTTTTGTTCTTTCCACAACAAGTTGCCCGTATTTGCATCAACACAATATAAAAAACGATCTTCGCAAGCGGAAAAAAGTTTGTTATCAGCCAATAACATGCTTGAGGTTAAAGGTGCTGAGCCAAGGTGAGTTTTCCAGAGTTCTACCCCTGTCATGGCATCGTGCCCGTGTATATAATTGGATGATTGAAAGTAAAGATTAGGGGCTTGGTATGTAAGATCACCTATAAATCGAGTTCCTCTGTTAGGGTTTACCACTACTTTTTTATACTCGTACTTACTTTGTGTAATATTATATAAGTTCAGTTCTGTAGCCCCCATTCCTTCCTTCGTGGTAAAATCGGTATATGGGTTTTCCATACCAAACGCCAAATAGATGTCTCCCCCATTTTTAAAAGAGGTGATATGTGTTACCCGACCTAAAGTAGTACCAACTGGATTATCTACTTGTGTAAACTCTGGGGCTAATAAAAGTTGTTCTTCATCAGAGGTCATCATGCTGCCATAATAAATTTTCTCTTCTCCTATTGGTTCATAAGTAGAGCCAGAGGTAAAGTAAGTATTGTCTATACCTCCGTTGATACTAAACCGAGATCGATTTAAGGTTTTATAGTTCCACAACGTTAGTCCTGTAGCCAAATTAAGACAATACGAACTTGATGAATAGTTAAAGAAGAGCCGATTTTCATTTTTGAAATAGGTTTCCACATAAAGCGTAATGGGATCTAAGTATGTTGGATCACTCAATAATGACAGCAAATCGTTCCATTGCCAATTTATACTGCCATCGGCAGAGTTTAAAGAAAGGATGGTTCTCTTGTCATCTTCATCTGCTCCAACTAATAATTTATCTTTCTCATAAATGATGGGGGTAGCAACTACTACGTCTATTATATTGTTACTGCTTGAAATAGACGTTTTCCATAAATGGGGTAGCTTAATCGCTACCCCATTACTGTCAAAAAGTATTTCTTCTTCTTTGCAGGAAGAGAAATGGAAAAAAAGGCTAAAAAACAAAGCCATCACCACAAGATATTTTACACTTTTTATCATTCCTAATTACTGTTTTTCAGTTCTATTTTTGATTAATGTACTTAAAAAACTCAATGACACTGTTCTATCATAAACCTCCAAGGATTGCTATTCAAGACATTCCAAAGAAAACAGAAAAGGAGGTTTTCTTTTTACCTATAGAATCCTTGGAGGTTTTCATTATTGATTTACACTTATTTTAATGAACAACCAAATAAGAGTATACAATTATCAGCGAACCTTGATAAACAAAATTGTTAATAATATATGTTTAAGTTGTGTAGTCACATGGGTTTAAGGTACTTAGATAAAAATATAAAGCATGAGAAAAAATTTACTAAATCAGCCATCAGGAAGATTTTTCACTGTCATTTTCATTAATCTCCTACTTAATTATTAACCGAAGTGAATTAATATCATGTCTTCAAAGAGATTAAGTGTGATATTTGGGTTTACCAAGATATGAATAGCAATTTATCAAGCAGTCATAAATTGCTAATGTAAACTTGAAACAACTCAAGATGAATTATATTATTTTACTGTCATCAGATTAGAAAATGTACAATATATGTTTTTGTGATAACACACCCCTATAATCCCCTCACCAATTCTCCCCTTGAGGGGAGACACAGATGGGTGTTTTTCATTGCAAATCAAAGAGTATGAAATATGACGATAGTTGAACATTTGTTGTTTTCTAAATTTAATCGGATGACAGTAATTTTATTAAAGATTACATGTATATTTCACAAATAAGCAGATGTATAATACTAATTGGTGTATTTGACTACATTTATTATACCGTTGATTTATAGGAAACTTAAACCATCAAACATCTAAACTCATGCGTAAAATTAAATTTGCAATAATAATTCATTTGTCAATACTTATTTCTTGTCAACCTCAACCCGAGGAAACTAAAGTTAAAGATTTTAATAATTTCGAATTTCTAGAACAAGATATTGCTCAAATACAGATGGGGTATGAGAATGGTAATTTCACCATTAAAGAACTTGTAAAAGCATATCTTGATAGGATAGAAGATATTGACCATAATGGCCCTTCGCTTCATTCTGTTATACAGGTAAACCCTGATGCACTACAAATTGCAGATGCGTTAGACAAAGAAATGAAAGATGGGAAAGTAAGAAGTCCTATGCATGGTATTCCTGTAATATTAAAGGATAATATTGATACGCATGATAATATGCCCACCACAGCTGGGTCAAGGGCATTAGCTGATTCTTACCCTTTAAAGGATAGTTATATTACTAAGAAATTAAGAGACGCTGGAGCTGTTATTATTGGAAAAGCTAATTTAAGTGAGTGGGCTAATTTTCGTGGTGAGTTGTCTTCAAGTGGATGGAGTGGTGTAGGCGGACAAACAAATAACCCATATATACTAAGTCGAAACCCTTGTGGGTCAAGTTCAGGTTCCGCAGTAGCGGTATCTGCCAATCTTACTATGATTGCGATAGGAACAGAAACCAATGGGTCAATTGTTTGCCCTTCTAACAGTAATGGTATTGTTGGGATTAAGCCTACTGTTGGTCTTGTTAGTCGTTCTGGGGTTATTCCAATTTCCTTCACTCAAGATACGGGTGGTCCTATGGCAAGAACTGTTAGAGATGCTGCTATTTGCTTGGGCGTATTAGTAGGAGTAGATTCAACAGATTCAAAAACATTAGCTAGTCAAGGAAAATCATATAACGATTATACTCAGTTTTTAAAAGATGATGGTATAAAAGGTAAAAGAATTGGCTTTTATAAGAAACCATTAGGTAGAAATTTTAAGGTAGACAAAGTAATGAATGAAGCCGTGGAATACCTTAAAAGCCAAGGTGCTGAAATCATTGAAATTGATGAAATCACAGAAAGTAACGTAGGAGGTTTCTCTTTCGAAATTATGCTCTATGAATATAAGGATGGTCTGAATAAGTATTTTAAGTCTTTAGGTGTTGATGCTCCTATAAAAAATGTTAAGGATTTGATTGCATTTAATTTGTCGGATTCGATAGAACTCAAAAATTATAATCAGAAGTATTTAGAAATGGCTGAGGAAAAGGGTGATTTGACATCCGAAGAATACAAAGAAGCACTAGCAAATATGTTAAAAGGAAGTAGAGAGGAAGGAATAGATAAGGTGATGAATGAAAATAATCTTGATGCTATTATAGCTCCAACTGGAGGCCCTGCCTGGAAAACCGATGCTATAAATGGAGATAGTTTCCAAGTGGGTAGTTCATCTCCTGCAGCTAGGGCTGGCTACCCAAACATAACAGTACCTATGGGTTTTATTGATGAATTACCTGTTGGAATATCTTTTTTCGGAAGAGCATGGAGTGAACCCATATTACTTGAAATAGCTTATGCATACGAACAGGGAACTAATCATCGAAAAGCACCTGAGTTTTTGACTACAGACTGATAAAAAAGATATAAGAAGTAAGACAATAAGAATGGAGACCTTACAATAAGGTCTCCATTTTATAAACTTTAGATTACACCTACAGCAAGTTCATCTCGCAATACTACCATTTTTCTCATTTCCCCAATGGTTGCTCGCCATGGTTTGTGTCTCACAAACGGTCTGATTTTAGAAATCTCTTATAATAAAATTTCCATCTCAATTAATAGTTTTTCTTTTTTGGCTTGACCTCCCGAAGAAAATTCGGGACAGGCGTCAGAAGAAACAAAAAAAGTCAAGACTGTGAACAAATCATCTAAAATTCACTTCATTTTTGCTAAAATCCACAAACTCTCCGTCCCGATGATATCGGGACGGATCAAACAGTATGGATTTTTACGCAACATTCCATGAATTTCTAACGAGATTTCTTCAAGGTCGTTTAAATAATATATTTAAAGCAGACTTTACTTTCTTAAAGTTTCCCTACAGCTAATTCATCTCGCAATGCTACCGTTTTTCTCATTTTCTTAATCAGCTGTTCTGATTCAGAAAAATCTAAGGTCTGCTGCCCATCTGAATAAGCCTTTTCTGGTGTTTCATGGGTTTCATAAATTACTCCATCTGCACCAGCCATAATACTTGCCAATGCCATGGTGTCTACATGTTGACGTATACCAATTCCGTGTGATGGATCTGCGACCACTGGTAAATGTGTTTTCTCTTTTAAGATCGGAATGGCATTTAAATCTAACGTGTTTCTACTTGCTCTCTCATAAGTTCTAATTCCTCGCTCACACAATATTATATTTTCATTTCCTGCCGAAAACACATATTCTGCAGAATAAAGTAGTTCATCAATAGTGCCCGAAATACCACGCTTGATCATTACAGGTTTATCTACTTTTCCTAATTCATCTAACAAATTAAAATTTTGCGTATTCCGTGCCCCTACTTGATACACGTCTACATAATCATACATCTCTTCAATTTGTGAAACCTGCATCACCTCTGTAATAATCTTTATTCCAGCTTCTTTTGCCAGATCATACCACAATTTTAAACCATCAATTCCTAACCCACGAAATGCATAAGGAGAACTTCTAGGCTTGTACACCCCACCTCGCATGATTTGAATATCATTTTCTTTTAAGTGATTTATGGTTTTTATAATCTGTTCTTCTGTCTCAATGCTACATGGTCCTGCCATCATGGCAAATCCACCACCTCCTGAAATACTAATTCCGTCACCCAAGTCAATAGCAGTAGCTCCTACTTTCCATTTTTTTGATACTAATTTATAATCATCAGACACCTTATGGATATCAAGTATCCCTTCCATGTTTCCGATGGTACGTAAATCAATTTTTCCCTTCCCCGTACCAATTAAATAATTACCTTTTTGTGTTTTTACAGGAGTAATTTTAAACCCTTTGTTCGTTAGTTTATCTACAATTTCAACCTGTTTGTTAAGGTCAATATTTTTATCTATTTGGATGATCATGTTATTATTTTTAGTTTAATGCTGTTTGTTTAATGTTCATGACGAATTCTTGGATATCATTTTCTAAATCTGTAGAATTCGCCAACATTTTAATAAAGGCACTTCCAATAATAGCTCCATTGGAATATTGGCAGGCTTTCATAAAAGTATCATGATTAGATATCCCAAACCCAATTAATTTAGGGTTGTTTAATTTCATCGTTATGATACGCTGGAAGTACTTTTCCTGAGTAGTAGAAACCCCTTGTTTTTCACCAGTGGTACTTGATGAAGATACCATATAGATAAAGCTATTGGATAACTGGTCTATTTTTCGAATGCGATCATCTGAAGTTTGAGGTGTAATCAGAAAAATATTTTTCAGATTATATTCATCAAACATAGCAGCATATTCTTTTTGATAAACCGACAAAGGTAAATCAGGAATAATAACACCATCAACTCCCACCTCATGACAAGATTTACAAAATGCTTCTATTCCATATTGCATAATCGGATTGATGTATCCCATCAATATTACTGGAATATTGACAGAAGTACGAAATGTTTTTAACTGCTCGAAAAGTAGCTGAATGGTCATCCCGTTTTCCAATGCCTTTTTGCTGCTCTCCTGAATAGTTTGTCCATCAGCTACTGGATCAGAAAATGGCATACCTATTTCAATAATGTCTGCTCCAGATTGTTCTAAACTCTGGGCTATAGAAAGTGTATCATTCAAATTAGGATACCCAGCAGTATAATAGATGGATAATATTTCGTTCTTTTTATTTTCAAATAATGAATTGATTCTATTCATAGGCTAATCAGGTGTTTATTTGTTGTGGTGTTAATTGTTGGTACATTCATTTGTTGGTTTTAGAATCTGATAATTTATCTCTCCATTTGATATACGTTTCCAAATCCTTATCTCCTCTTCCTGAAAGATTCACCACAACTATATCATCTTTTTCAAA
>Ga0224506_10003557_pt1 | contig 10273 bp, 8 predicted proteins | sample SF_Jan12_sed_USG_2_FD_169108 | JGI IMG/M metagenome (GOLD analysis project Ga0224506, IMG submission 169108) | Sediment microbial communities from San Francisco Bay, California, United States - SF_Jan12_sed_USGS_8_1 | ecosystem: Environmental > Aquatic > Marine > Sediment | place: USA...
TACAAAGATAACAATCATAATCAGATGTTTATTTGTTTTCATCTAGATAAATCTTAATATTTTATCATTATAAGATTAGATTTAGTATTACTCTATTTTGATGATTCAAGAGAATTAAAAGTAACAATATTTGATAATTCTGTGTGAAACATGAAATGAAAACCGAAATATTAAAAAAAATTTGATTCTATCAATTTTCATGAGAATAAACTATAGTTCAGGATCAAAATGGGAGGAAAAATTTGGTTACTCTAGAGCAGTGAAAATCAATGGTAATCTGTATATTTCCGGCACTACTTCCTTTAATTCATCAGGAGAAATTGTAGGTATAGGTGATCCATACTTACAAACAAAACAAATTATACTAAATATTCAGAACGTGTTGGATCAAGCAGGGGGTAAATTAGATGATATATATAGAGTCAGAGTGTTTATAACACAAGCTGATTTTTCTGACGAAGTCCTTAAGGCGTTTTCAGAACATTTTATTGATATAAAGCCAGCAGCAACATTAGTTTGTATTAGTGCATTATTAATTCCAGAAATGTTAGTAGAGGTCGAAGTAGATGCCTTCATAGGCGATTGAATCGAACAATGATTTTCGTTTAGTTACAGCTATGCGCAATTTCATTTGCTTTTAACAGTGCTTAATTGAATTTACATTATTTGATTTGTAAATATACGTTATTGACTCATGTATTTTATATTTATTCAATTTCCTTATTCAAACCAATTTTCATTTGTAATCTCGAATATGTTCTTAGTACTTTCAAATAAAGAATTTACATTTCTAAGTTAAATTAATGTATTAATATCATCTATTTAAGAATCAGATTCGTCTGATTGTGAAGTTGTTGAATTTATAATTATTTTAGTTGTTTTTCTTCGAAATTTAACAATTCCAATAAATAACGTTGTAAAGCTAAGACTGATGATCGTGATAAGTAAGGTGTCATGATATGTAATGTATTGAATGGTTAATTACTCAACTATTCTAATCAAGTATCATATTCAACTATGAATATGTTACATTCTTCATTAAAACTAACTAATCAACAATTATTCTGATGCAATTATCAAATTTCATCAAAATTTATCATTAATCTGTTTTAATATACGTAATATGTGAGTAATATGGGTAATTTCCAATATTGTATAATAATTAAGTCAATTATGCTAGTATGTTTTTAAAGAATATAAACATTCACTCATATTGAAATTAGTGAATTACTTTAAATAATGAAACTAATATTTACTTATGTCAGATACAATTGAAATTCATCCCGTTGATTTTCACTACAAAATGCAAACTCAAAATCCACCATTAATCTTAGATTTGCAAGGCGAAGAAGAATATAAATCATGGAATATGTTTAATTCTGTTAATATCCCGTTTACAACATTTATTGAAATTGAAGATTTACCCAAACAATTTCATGATCGAGAAATAGTTGCTGTATGTGGTACTGGAAATAAATCCAAAGTTGCAGTTGAAATGTTACAAGATAAAGGGTATAATATTCGATCATTGATTGGAGGACAGAGAAATTGGAATAATAGTTTTGATAGTGTGAAGTTTAATATTGATGATACTTCTACAGAAATATACCAATTTAGACGAATGGCAAAAGGTTGTATATCATATTTAATAGTGAATGACGGAGATGCTGCATTAATCGATCCTTCAATTCACACTGATGTTTACCTTGACAAAATTGATGAACTTGGTCTGAATTTGAAGTATATTTTAGAGACACACTTACAAGCAGATCATATTTCTGGTGCTAGAGCGATAGCTGATCGGACAGGTGCTCGGATCATGCTTTCAGCAAATGATCCTTTTCAATTTGAATTCAATAGTATAAAGAACAATGAGACTTTTCAACTTGGAAATCAACCTATAATTCGTGCAATTGAAACTCCAGGACATACAAAAGGTTCAATGTCGTTCAGAATAAAGGATCTTGGATTATTAGCAGGTGATACTATTTTTGCAACTAGTTTTGGACGTCCAGATTTAGCAAATAAGGCAGAAGAATTTGCAAATGATTTATATGATACAATTCACACTAAAATAAGAAGGTTACCTAGAAATATGTTTATTGCCTCTTCACATATTGGTAAATTTGTTGTTGAACATTTTCATCAACCAATTACAACATCTGTTGGTCAAATAAATAACTTTGAATCCATTCATTATAATAGAGATCATTTTATTGATTATGCTGTTAAAGCTGCTACAGATACTCCCCATCCGCCATCATTTTCAACAATTGTCAAAATAAATCAGGGAATTGTTGATATCGATAAAGATGAGATTTTAAATTTAGAATTTGGACCTAATCGATGTTCTCTTGAAGATGAGCAGTAAATCATATTTTACATTTATTCCAGTTTTAATATAAAGTGAAAATTGACAATCAAGCCTATTTGTGTCTGTTCATCTAGTATAAATACCGAAAATCTTTTTTGAAAATTCAAAATTATTGCTAATTTTAATATAGTAAATAAACATAATAATGACGATTGGTCTCAATTCTTTAATAATCACTAGTTAAAGTCCAATCAAATGAATCAAAAAGCGATATTGAAACAATTGGGATTAAAAATTAAAAAAATAGATCAAATATGGGATGATGATCAATTGATTGAATTATATCTCTATAGAAAACACACAGGGAAAATAACAAAGTTAGATGGAAGTTTAACTACTTTTACCTCACTTAGAAAATTAGTAATAGAAGATTATGAAAATATAAACCTAAACGAAATAGATTTCTCAGAATTTCAAAATTTACAAGAATTATCACTTAGAAATAATAATTTGAGAACATTTCCAAAAGGAATAGAATATCTACAGAATTTAGTTAGGATAAATATCGATGAGAACAAATTAAAATCTGTTCCAGAGGAAATTATGGCAATCACAACAAGAGATAAATTACTTAATCCTGAAAGAGTAAGGTTAGAATCAATAGAATTATATTGGAGAATTAAAGTGGATAAATATAAAGATAATTATCTAAATTATGATGATTATACAAAACAATCAACAAAATATCGTAAAAAGATAAGTAGATTAATCCCCGAAATTCGCTATTTAAATCTTTATAATAAAGGAAATTGGCATAAAATTCTCAATGAAGATTATTCTTTTTCATATTTTGGTATCTTTTTGATACCTGTATATATTATGATTTATCTTCTTATAAAAGTATGGCTAAATCCAGAGGATTATACAGAATTTACTAGCTCTGGCCCTGCTTTTCTTCCATTGTTTTACGGATTCTTATTATTGATGATTTCTTTAGTCCTTACAAAAAGTTTCATAACACTTATTTTTGTCTACTCAATTGGATTATACCAATATTATAAAGATTTATCATTTATAACTCGGGGTAAATACAATTCAAATACTTTTGCATTAATAAAGAAATGGGCATATTCAGATAACCAATTTCTCCAACTTGGGGCAATATCTGTTTCAAGATATCTCAGTATAGTTGGCAGTGAGGTTAGAGAAAGTATAACGTACTTAATTAAAAACGCAGGTAATAAACCACTAAAAGACTATGCGATAGAAACAAATAAATTATTAGCAAAAATACCTATTACTAGCTGATAAAATTTTCAAATGAGGAATAAACATAATCGATTTCACTCATTATTGGAAAATTCAAAAATGATTGGAATAATCAAAAATAGAATGATTAAATTGTTTAAAGTAATTTAGTACAGAAACTAGAAAAGGAAATTGTTTATAAACAACAATAAGGAAAATACAAATATGAGTGAATATATTAAATCCACTTGGAAGAATGATAAATTATTAAGAATTATTATTTTTTGGTTTGTTATATTATTTACAATATCGATAATTCTTCAAAATATTATAGGTGCTCCTCCTACTGAATTAGGAGAAACAATTCTAGGAGATCGTAATACTACACTTGAATTAGAAGCAAATTCAACAGTACAATATTCTGTCGCATATTCATCGGATTATAATTACTTTGCATTTAATAGTAATGTTGAAACCAGATTAATTTTAATAAAAAAATGGTTTGATACTGAAGTAAATATTTCGACTGTAGAAGAAATTGATGTGCTTGTAAATGAGACTACTAAAAAATTTGCTACTTATCTGAAAGAAAAGACAAATATAACTGCAATCATTATTTCTCCAGAAGATGTACCTATTAAATACGTTTTTGAATTTATAGAATTTGATAGTAATGATCGTCAATTAATTAATAATTGGAGTTTGGGATATATAATCAAAATACTTGCTGTTGTACCCTTAATTGTCAAAATATTAATTTTAATTTTAAGAAAAATTTTACATAAAAATAATAATAATGTAAATTAAGATGAAAGCTAGTCATTTAGTAATAAAATCGAGTAATAAGTAAATAATAAATGGAATAAATTAATTATACTGATTTAGAATTTGAATTGATTCATATGTAGTAGTAAATATTTTTAATATTAATTTTTGACGAGACAATTGTTATATTAGTTGTATTTGTAATACCATTTAATATAATAATATTGATGTATATATAATGATTAAAAAATAACACACAATAATTAAGACCACATTTATATAATAATGATTATTTATTGTTAATATAACAACAATTTGTAATAAATCTTAATAATAATACAATAAATTGTTAGATTAATGACATAAATGGTATTTATTGTTTTAATTGTATGTTATAAAATTTAAAAATTAATCACAGTATACCAAAATAACAAGATTTATATAATTATTATAGTTTATAATCTTACTCAAAGAGGTGAATTATGCAAAGAAAAATATTTCCCCTATTATTAATTGGTTTAATGTTAATGATGAGTCAGCCAACTCAAGCCGCTGCTTACGTATCTTTAACTGGTCCATCATCAGCACATACTAATACTTCGCAAACTTTGACTATCTACATATCTGGTTGTACTAACCCTTGGGGTGATCTTAAAGTTAGAATCAATTCTGGCTCATGGTCAACAATCGGTTCTTATAGTTGGTCAAGTGGTTATAATTACAAGAGTGTTTCAATTGGTTCAACAATTGGTACATATGAATATAAGGCAACTATATATTCGTGTGATGATTTACTTATTCCTTTTGTATCAGATACACATTCAATAGCTGTATATGGACAACAATTCTCATCTCAAGGTTATACTTGGGATAAAGAAATCAGATCACAAGGAGCATCAACAGGATATTATGCAAGTGAATATTCTAAAATTACTTGGTCAACTGGTAATCCAATTACTGCTGAAGAAACTGTGTCAACTTATTTACGATGGGTAGGATTTTCTACTGTAGTAAATCCTGGCTCTTTTAATACGATAAAACTTCAATTGAATGCTAAAGTATATGCTGGTCATTCCAGTCCTCAAAAAATGTATGCAGGAATATTTACTTCTAGTTGGACTCAATTAGGAAGTGTAGTATTAATTTCGAGTTCTAATGTATATTCTTCAGTCACAGTGAATTTCAATGGTTTAACAAATGCAAATTATCATATTTTTATATTCTACAATGATGCATGGTCTGCCGATTGGAATACAAAAATATATGCTCAAAATATAGGATTATCTGCACTCAATACTTAAATTATTTTATAACAAAAATAATTAATTAAAGTAAAATAATAATAAAACAATTAATCAGATTAACATCTCTTTATTTTATTATTAGATGAAATAACCTTGATATTTATATTTTCTTAATTTAATATTAATCTTTTCCATTTTATTTTAATTTGGTTATGATGAATTTCTTATTTACAATATATTAAACTATTTTTTTTCACCTTTTTCAATATTTTTCATGTGTTTAAATAATACACTTAGTGGATAAATAAAATTAATATATGAGTTTCACCATTGGGGTTTGTGGATGGAAAAGACATTGCTGAAATGGCTGTATTAAGAGCTCAAGAGCTTCAATGTAGCTATGCAGAAGCAAGATATATAAAATCAAGAAATACAACCATTGCCATGACTAGTGGTAATGTAGCTGGAATTGGTTCATCTGATAGTTATGGACTTGGTGTGAGAATTATTCACTCTGGTGGATTGAGTTTTTTCTCCCTTAATAATTTTAATAAGGATTTATTAGAAAAAAATTTAAGACAAGCAATAAGATTAGCGCAAAGTTCTAATAGAAAGGATAATCCAATTGAATTTGTTCCGGTAAAAGGAGTAGAAGACTCTTGGAAGGTAGATTATAAGAAAAGTTTTGCCGATATTTCAAATGAGGAAAAATTAACCCGATTGCAAGAAATTGATAAATTGTCCCAACAACCATGGGAAGCTGAATTAGTATCAAGGAATATTTTCTATTCGGACTTGGTTGAAAATAAATATCTAGTAACCTCCGATGGGTCAAAAATTACATCTGAATTACAGAGATTATATTTTACTTGGAATTTTAGGAGTTTGCATAAGGAAAGTGGACATGAAGAAAGTCGATATTCTTCTTTTACACGTACTCAAGGTTGGGAAGTGATGGAAGAAGAAGCAACAGTCCAAGCTTATTTACAAGATATTGATAGAACAACAAAGGCAACTGCTAGGTCAAAACTTATTGATTTTGACTCAAATGTTGATTTCATTATAAGTGGAGAAATACAAGGAATTATCAGTCATGAGAATTGTGGTCATCCACATGAAGCAGATAGAATCCTTGGACGAGAAGGTGCTGAAGCTGGAGAATCTTATATCCAAGAACATATACTCGGAGAAAGTATGATTGCTTCAGAGGAATTGACCATAATTGATGATCCAACAATTCCTAACTCTGGTGGTTATTACAAATATGATGATGAAGGAGTTCCAGCAAGAAAAAGAGAGTTAATTAAAAATGGTTTACTAAATGAATTATTACATAATCGAGAAACAGCCAAGATTTATGGAATCGAAGAAAGCAATGCGGCTGCAAGGGTATCTGAATATAATCGAGAACCAATTATTAGAATGGCAAATACAGGATTTGCACCTGGGTCTTATAGTTCTGATGAAATATTTGAAGATGTAAAAAAAGGTATATACTTAGAATCATTTAGTGAATGGAATATTGATGATAGAAGATATCAATGTCTCTATAAGGGTATTGTCGCTAGATTGATCGAAAATGGAACCTTAACCGATACATACATTCGGAGACCAACTCTTGAGCTAACAACTACAGCACTTCTTAAATCAGTTGATGCTGTAACAAAAGATGGTTTTGTTGCTGAAGGAGCAACTTGTGGTAAAGGAAATCCTATGCAAGGTGCTCCAGTATGGACTTTTGGTAATTCATTTGCGAGACTTAGGAGTGTTCCAGTCCGATTTTAGGAGGATTTTGTATGAGTGAATTTGAAACAAAAAAAGAAGTTATTGACTTTGTATTAAAAAAATCGAAAGAATTTGATTTTAATGAATTTGCATGTGATTTGTTGGTTTCTGTGACGAAACAGCTTAGATTTTATGATAATAAAATTAGTATAAGTAAAATTTGGAATTCTGACAAGCTCCAACTATTTGCATCAACAGTTGATTATCGAATTTATGGTACAGATATTTTAGATGTAACCCCAATTAAAATTGAGGAAGCATTAAAAGAATTAAAAAGTAAATTAGATATATCTCCACCTAATCCATTTTATGAGGGATTAGCTCCATATACCCAAATTGATTATGGTAATCTTAATGCGTTTTTTGATGAAAAAGTTGAAGATCTGGGGGACTATGCAGGTGACAAAGTAATGGGTGCAATTAATTCTGCTTTAGAAGCAGGTGCAAACAAATCAGCAGGTTTGTTACAATTTGATTCAAATCAGTATTTTGTTGCTAATTCTCATGGACTAAATAATTCGTTCAAACAAAGCAATTACCAATTTACTATTCGATCCTTCGTTGATGGAGAATCAACCGGTCAAGGTGTAGCAGCAGGTCGAGATATAAGCTCGATTGAGAATAAATTAGTAAAAGCTGGAGATCAAGCAGGTAGATTGGCTAAATTAAGTCAAAATGCAACCATGGGTAAGGGAGGTCAATATGATTTGGTTTTATCTCCAACTGTTGCTGCAAATATTTTTGGAGGTATAATTGGGGCTGCAAATCCAATTTCAGAAATATTTGGTTTTTCTCCCTTCAAAGATAAAGTTGGTGAGCAATTAGCTCCTGATTGGATGACTGTTACAAATAATTCTAGACATCCCGAGGGTCCAATAAGTACTCCTTTTGATTTTGAAGGACATAAAACTGGTCAAACCAATATAATCGAGAATGGAATTTTCAAGAGAATCGTTCATTCATATTCTACAAGCAAGAAATTTGGAGGTGAACCAACAGGAAGTACCTTTTTATTTGATATTGGGGGTGCAAAAATGGTTGGACCTTCAACTTCCAATGTATTTATAGATGGGGGAAATAATTCGTTAGATGAGTTATTAGATAAGACCTCTGATCGACCAACTCTTTATATTACAAGCAATTGGTATACTCGCTTTGCAAACTATGTTGAAACTGAATTCTCATCTGTTCCTAGAGATGCGATATTAAGTGTAGAAAATGGTGAGCTTACTAAACCTGTTAAGAAAATACGTATTTCGGATAATATATTGGGGATGATGAAACGTATAGTTGGGGGTACTAAAGAAACTGAACTAATTTGGTGGTGGGAGGTAGAAATGCCTGTTTCAAGTCCTGCAATTCGTGTTGAAGATGTTCGCATTACAACTGCTGGAAAATAATAATTCTAATGCTGATAATTGCTTAGTAAATATATTATATTTAATTACAAAATGATTATCTGTTCTGTTATTTAATAAAATTACTTGCTATTTAGATTAAACTTAAAAAAAATATAATATTTACAATATTATGGAGACCGGATTAAATAATTCTCATATATTTATCACTGGAGCTAGTGGTGGAATAGGATTAATTACAGCTCAAAAATTTATTGAAGAAGGGGCCAAAGTATCATTACATTATAATTCAAATATAGAACCATTAAATGTTTTACTTGAATCTTATCCTGAGAGAACTTGTGCGGTTCAAGCAAATGTAAAAAATGAATTAGATGTTATTGCTGCAATTAATGAATCAACTTCATTATTAGGACCAATTAATTGTATAGTAATTAATCATGGTATATGGATAGTTAATGAAGCACCAGTGGTGGATATGTCTTTGAAACAATGGCAACATACCATAGACATTGATCTAACTGGTTCATTTCTATTTGCAAGAGAATATCTCAAGCAATTGAAGGATAAAGAATTATCAAATGTGAGTATTATATTTATTGGATCTACTGCCGGTATATTTGGAGAGGCAAGACACGCAGATTATGCTGCGAGTAAATCTGCATTGACATATGGGTTAATGAGGTCTTTGAAAAATGAAATAGTTTTAATTAATAAAAGGGGTAGAGTAAATACTGTTGCTCCGGGTTGGGTACTTACACCGATGGCTGAAAAAAGTCTAGAAGACACATCTATTGTTGAAAAAGTTTACAAGACCATGCCTTTAAGAAAAATAGCTACACCTGATGATGTTGCTAATTCAATTGTATTTTTGGCATCTGAAAAATTAGCAGGTCACTTGAGTGGAAATATTATAGAAGTTACTGGAGGGATGGAAGGTCGTGTATTATTTGATTGAACTAAATTAATAATTATAGTGAATCAAACACTGAAAATTAAAATTTCATGTTAATTTTCAAATATAATATATTTATTATAGTGATATATTGATTAAATATAATAAATACATAGTTTGAAATTTAAAATATCGTCATAAATATGGATAATTGTGATTTATAATTTGATTTATTGCTATGTCGCTATTCTATGAATAATTGAATTGTATTTAAGAAGCATTATACAATAATTTATATACATAAATTGTGCGGAAAACATATTCTGGGTCGTGTTAACAACCCGAGGTGAATATAAAAGATGAAGAAATTAAGTATGTCATTTATTATGTTAACCCTTTTTGTATCTGCTTTTGCAACCATGAATTTGGTAACTTCAGAACACAATACTGAATTTTCCGTAAATGGATGTGAAACACCTACAGAATGGCTTAACATTACTATGATGAATAGAAAATTTATGGTAGATGGAGCAGAATTAAAAACTGTTACCGTTGGTAAAAACGCATGTCTTGGTATGATGACTGAAAATCATGATAATGAAGAGCATGATTTCACTGTAAAAGATGGTGATGATGAAGTAATTCACATGGATACACCTGCAAA
>Ga0224506_10003558_pt1 | contig 10271 bp, 8 predicted proteins | sample SF_Jan12_sed_USG_2_FD_169108 | JGI IMG/M metagenome (GOLD analysis project Ga0224506, IMG submission 169108) | Sediment microbial communities from San Francisco Bay, California, United States - SF_Jan12_sed_USGS_8_1 | ecosystem: Environmental > Aquatic > Marine > Sediment | place: USA...
GCCGTGTCGCAAATGTTACGCCGTATTAATGTCAGCCTGGGGATGGGAATCAAGCTGCCTGAGAATAATGAGAAAGCGAGCGCCGATAAAAAGTGAGCATCAAGAAGTGGCAATTTGATGCAACTGCAGCGGAAAACTTTGCGGCTATCGCAGAGCGAGAAATTCCTGACTACCACCGTGTTATCGATCAATGCATCCGGCTAATTAACAAACTCGATATACAAGATCCAAAAATCATTGATGTCGGCAGCGCCACTGGCGCGACCCTCTATGCGCTGCATCAAGCGGGATATACAAACCTCTATGGTGTAGATAGTTCGGCTGAGATGTTAAGTCGATCCTTTGATCAGGCCACCCTGATTCAGTCAGAAGACTTTCCTGCCGAACATGGACCGTTTGATGTCATCATCGCTAACTGGGTTTTGCATTTTATTCCTGAGCGTGAAGCCTATCTGCAGTCAATCTGTGATTCGCTTGCAAGCGACGGTGTTCTGATCATTACCGAGAAAGTCAGTGGTAGTGAACTGGCCAATGATCTCTATTACGACTTCAAACGTAAAAATGGCATGACCGAGGTGCAGATCGAAGAAAAGAAACAGCGTCTTGAAGGTGTGCTAACGACCTTCCCGGTGGACTGGTATTTTCAAAATCTAAAACAACACGGATTTCAAAGCATTGATATCATAAACGCCAATGCTGTGTTTGTGACTTTTCTGGCCAGCCAACGAAAAACTTCTATTTAGTTTAGTAGGGTGGGCATTGCCCACCCTACACAGTTAGAAAAAAAAGCCATTTTCCAGTGTTTCCTCACAATGGCCGCTTGTTCTAATTTTATGTGAAACTTTGCTTTCGCCCATTTTGCCAGGCCTGCGAAACTGTTAATCTCATTCCTATGAAACTCAGACTCGATCAGCTTCAGACCCATCTACAGAAATCACTGGCACCTATATATATGGTCAGTGGTGATGAACCCTTTCAGGTCGGTGAGGCCTGTGAGCAAATCCGCGAACAGGCGCGTCAGCAGGGCGTGACTGAGCGCGAGGTTTTTCATGTTGATCGTAGTTTTGACTGGAGTCAGCTGGCGGCTTCGGCCGGGGCCATGTCCCTGTTTGCCGAGCGCAAGCTCATCGAAGTCAGGTTGCCCTCAGGTAAACCGGGCACGGCTGGGTCAAAGGCCTTAGAGGCCTATGCCGCACAGGCCGGGAGTGAAAATATTCTACTCATTGTCGCGGCTCGGCTTGAGACCGCGCAGCAGCGCAGCAAGTGGTACAAATCACTCGACAGTATTGGTGTGATGATTCAGATCTGGCCAATAGAATCGGGCCAGTTACCGAACTGGATTCGCCAGCGTCTGCAGCTCCGGGGCATCCAGCCCAGCCATGAGGCGGTGAAGTTATTGGCCGATCGTGTCGAAGGCAACCTGCTGGCCGCAGATCAGGAGATGGAAAAGTTGTTGCTGCAAAATGGCCCCGGTGAGGTCGATGTCGAACAGGTGGTGATGGCTGTGGCCGATAGCGCCCGCTTCGACGCCTTTGGCATGATCGATGCGGCCCTGGCCGGCGATCAGCAGCGGGTATGCCGAATTATGTATGGCCTGAAAGGTGAAGGCGTTGAACCCATGGCTCTGCTGGGGGCGATGACCTATCAGATTCGCAGTCTCTGTGCGATGGCGCGGGATGTTTCGGTCAATGGCCAGCTGGAACCGGTGCTGGTGAGCCACCGGGTTTGGGATAAGCGCAAACCCCTGATTAAGGCCGCCCTGCAGCGCCATAATCTGCGCCGCTGGCAGGGGTTTCTGTGGCGTGCCGGCGAAATTGATCGCATGATCAAGGGACTGGCAGCAGGCACAGCCTGGGATGAATTGTTACAATTGAGCCTACGTATCGCCGGGGTGGCCGTGGTGAAAGCCCGCCCAGCCGCCTGAGTAGACAGAATTTCGGAGTAAAATAGACCCATGGATGCAAAAGTGGATATCAAAACCTATATGACCCAGCTGGGACAGCAGGCGCGACAGGCTTCGCGCAAGCTGGCCATTGCCAGCTCGGGTGACAAAAATGCAGCCTTGCAGGCCATGGCCGATGCCATTGTTGCCAGTGAAGCGGAACTGATGAAGGCCAATGCCATCGATATGAAAGAAGGCAAGGCCAAAGGCCTCGATGCCGCGCTACTGGATCGGCTTGAGCTGAACGAGGAGCGTATCGCTGGTATGGCCGAAGGCCTGCGCCAGATTGCAGCTTTGCCCGATCCGGTTGGTGAAATCTCTGACATGAATTACCGTCCTTCGGGCATTCAGGTCGGCAAAATGCGTGTGCCATTAGGTGTCGTGGGAATTATTTATGAGTCGCGTCCAAATGTGACCGCCGATGCCGCAGGCCTGTGCCTGAAGTCAGGCAATGCAGCGATATTGCGTGGTGGCTCTGAGGCCCTGAACTCAAATCAGGCCATTGCTGAGTGTATTCGTGCGGGGCTGGCGGCAGCCGGTCTGCCTGAAGAAGTGGTACAGGTGATAGAAACCACTGACCGAGCCGCAGTAGGTGAACTCATCACCATGCAGGACTATGTCGATGTCATAGTTCCTCGTGGTGGCAAGGGGCTGATAGAGCGCATCAGTGCAGAAGCGCGTGTGCCCGTGATCAAACATCTGCATGGCGTCTGCCATGTCTATATCGATGCCAAGGCGGATCGACAGAAGGCCATTGATGTGGCCTTTAATGCCAAGACCCAGCGCTATGGCACCTGTAATACCATGGAAACCCTGCTCGTCGATGCGACTATTGCGGCAACTATTCTACCTGAGTTGGCGAAGATGTATCAGCAGGAAGGTGTAGAGCTACGTGGCTGTAAATCGACCTGCGCCATTCTTGCCGATATTGCTGAGGCCACTGAGGAAGACTGGGATACTGAATATCTCGCTCCCATTCTGTCGATTCGAGTTGTGGATGGTCTGGATGAGGCGATTGAGCATATTCATCAACATAGCTCGGGTCATACCGAATCCATCATTTCAGAAGATATTAGTCGCGCGCGACGGTTTATCACTGAAATTGATTCGAGTTCGGTGATGATCAATGCCTCAACGCGCTTTGCCGATGGTTTTGAATATGGCCTGGGTGCTGAAATCGGTATTAGCACCGATAAAATCCATGCCCGTGGCCCTGTTGGTCTGGAAGGTCTGACATCGCAGAAATATATTGTCATTGGCGACGGTCATATTCGCACCTGATGATTGGTGTCTTCGGCGGGACTTTTGATCCAATTCACCTTGGGCATATTCAAACGGTAACGGATGTTGCCGCAGCTATGGAACTGGAACAGGTTCTCTTTATTCCCGTCGGTATTCCCCCTCATCGCGACAAACCCATCGCCAGCGCTGAGCAGCGTCTGGCCATGGTGAATCTGGCGATTGCGGCCAATGACCGGTTTGTGCTCGATGATCGAGAGATTCGCCGGCCGGGGCCTTCTTATATGGTTGAGACACTGGGCTCATTGCGAGAACAGCAGGGAGAAACGACTTCCATTGGTTTGATTTTAGGTTTGGATGCATTCTGCGAACTGGATAGCTGGCACCAGTGGCAAGAAATCAATCAGTTGGCTCATCTCATTGTGATGACTCGACCCGGCTGGGATGAAAAGGGGATTACGAGTCCAGCGCTGCAAAAGCTGGTAGCAGAGCATCAGGTGACAAACCCTCTGGACTGTCACAAACAGGCTGCGGGTAGCGTGGTATTCTTGCCGGTAAGCCCGATGGATATATCCTCAACCCAGATTCGTAAGTCAATACGGGCTGGTTTGGATGTGAGCACCTTACTGCCGACCAGTGTGAATAGCCTGATCCAGCAGGAACAGATTTATTAAATTTAGGAAAACAGAATGTTAGAAATTGAACAATTGAAAGCACTTGTGATTGATGCGCTTGAAGATGTGAAGGCCAGTGACATTAAGGTTATCGATGTCGAAGGCAAAACCAGCGTTACCGATGTGATGATTTTTGCCACAGGTAATACTTCACGCCAGGTCAAGGCCTTAGCCAACTCGGTCATTACCAGAGTGAAAGAACAGGGCGTAAAGCCCTTTGGCACAGAAGGTGAAGACCATGGCGAATGGGCTCTGGTCGATCTGGGTGACATTGTCGTCCACATTATGCAGCCATCGATCCGTGATTTTTATAATCTGGAAAAGCTCTGGGGTGAGGATAGTCCCTCTATATCTCAGGATCAGGCAAAATAATGTCCTGTTCTATACTTATATGATCTATGCATATTTATCTCATCGCCGTTGGACAACGCATGCCAGACTGGGTCAAGCAGGGCTATGACGAATATGCCCGGCGGATGCCGACCGAGTGTTCATTGCAACTGATTGAAATACCGCTGGTCAAACGCAGTAAGAACAGTGACCTTGCACGTGCCATGAACCAGGAAGGCGAGAAAATGCTGGCGGCGATACCAAAAGACTGTCTGGTTGTCGCGCTGGAAGTTGAAGGCAAGGTCTGGTCGACACCAGAGCTGGCCAGCAAAATGGAAGACTGGATGCAATCAGGCAGTAATGTTGCTTTGCTGATTGGTGGGCCAGAAGGACTGGCACCGGCCTGTCAGCAAAGTGCGAGGTTAAGCTGGTCATTATCAAAATTAACTCTGCCACATCCACTGGTCAGAGTTGTTGTAGCGGAGCAGCTTTATCGGGCAATGTGTATTATAAAAAAGCATCCTTATCATAAATAATAATGTGAACAACATGACCGATGATGACTTTGATATTTATCTTGCATCCGGTTCGCCGAGAAGAAGGGAACTTTTAGAACAAATAGGGATAAGTTATCGCATACTCATGAATGATATTGATGAGATACCCGCAGAGGGCGAATCTGCAGAAGAATTTGCGGTCAGGATTGCAATAGATAAGGCAGTCGCTGCGAGTAAAACCCTCTCTGCAGATGTTAGCCAGCCGGTACTTTCAGCGGATACCGTAGTTTGTATTGATAAAAATATTTTAGGTAAACCGCGTGATAAGCAACACGCAAAAGAAATACTACAGAAACTATCTGGACAGCAACATCAGGTGCATACTGCAGTTGCTTTAATTAGACAGATAGATGGCATTGTTGAAAGTTGTTTAAGTAGCAGCGAAGTCAGCTTTCGTGAAATTAGCGATAAGGAAATTGAACAATACTGGCTAACAGGTGAGCCACAAGACAAGGCAGGTGCATATGCCATTCAGGGAATTGGAGCAATGTTTGTTCGGCATTTGTCGGGTAGTTATTCAGGTGTAATGGGTTTGCCGCTTTATGAGACTGCAGCGCTATTAAATAAGTTTGGGATAAATACACTAAGCAACACTAATAAGTAGAACAAAAATAATATGAGTGAAGAAATTCTAATTAACATTACTCCTCAGGAGACGCGGGTTGCCTTTGTTGAGAACGGTGTGCTGCAGGAAGTGCATATCGAACGAGCACAAAAACGTGGTCTGGTTGGGAATATCTATAAGGGCAAGGTCAGTCGCATCTTGCCGGGTATGCAGGCGGCATTTATTGAAGTGGGACTTGAGAGAACCGCCTTTCTACATGCTTCTGATATTGTGCAGGCGAACAGCAACGATTCTGATAATGGCAAACCGGTAGAAAATATAATTAACCTGCTTCGTGAAGGCCAGGAAGTTGTTGTGCAGGTGATAAAAGATCCTATCGGAACAAAAGGGGCGCGATTGACGACCCAGTTATCTGTACCGTCACGTTATCTGGTTTTTTTGTCTGACAGCGATCATGTGGGTGTGTCGCAGAAAGTTGAAGATGAAGATGAACGTCAAAGATTAAAAGATATTATCACTAAACTCGCCCCTGATTTTGAACCCGGTGGTTATATCGTTCGTACAGTGGCTGATGGTGTGAGTGAAGCAGAACTTAAAAATGACATGCTGTTTTTACAAAAGCTATCTCAAACCATTCAGGAGAAATCAAAAACCAGTTCATCTGCGAGTTTAATCCATGGGGATTTACCGCTGGTGATGCGAACCATGCGTGACCTTGGTAATAGTGACATAGAAAAGATTCGAATTGATTCGCGAGAGACATTTGAAAAAGTCCAGAAATTTGCCAGTAAATTTATTCCTCATCTTGCTCATTGTGTCGAACACTACCCCGGCGAACGGCCTATATTTGATCTCTATGGCATTGAGGATGAAATTAAGAAGGCACTGGAACGTAAGGTGCAGCTGAAGTCCGGTGGTTATCTAATTATTGATCAAACCGAAGCCATGACCACCATCGATGTAAATACAGGTGCATTTGTGGGACATCGTAATCTTGAAGAAACTATCTTTAAAACAAATCTCGAAGCCAGTCAGGCAATTGTCAGACAGCTCAGATTACGTAATCTTGGCGGCATCATCATCATCGATTTTATTGATATGACCGATGCAGAACATCAGCGTCAGGTCATACGGGCATTGGAAAAGAGTCTGGAAAAAGATCATGCCAAGGCGAAAATTAGTGAAGTATCTAGTCTGGGTCTGGTGGAGATGACCAGAAAACGAACCCGAGAAAGTCTTGAGCATATTCTTTGTCAGACCTGTCCGTCATGTAATGGGCGTGGCTCTCTCTTATCTGCCGAATCAGTCTGTTTTGATATCTTTCGGGAAATTATCCGGGAAGCAAGACAATTCGATGCGCAGCAATTATTAGTGCTGGCCTCGCAGACGGTGATTGATATGCTGGTCGATGAAGAATCAACCAGCCTGGCTGAGCTTGAAGAATTTATTGGTCGACCTATTAAGCTTCAGGTTGAGTCAGAATATACACAGGAACAGTTCGACATAGTGATTATGTAAAGTAAAAACATATGGCGATATGGCGACAACAAATTTCTTTTAAAAAATTATACAGACTGTTTTTGTATACAGTAGCAATTTTTGTTGTTACTTCTGCGGTCATGTTGTCTGTGGCACGTCTTGTGTTTCCGGAAGTTAAAGGTTATCGCGAACATATTGAGCAAGTGCTTGGCGATTATCTTGAGTACAGTGTAAAAATTTCCGCTATGGATGCAAGATTAATAGGGCTGACGCCAACTTTAATTTTTAAAGATGTTCGAATGTATGAAGGTGAACAGGGTAAGGAAATTATATCTTTTAAAGAAGCTCATTTAGGGATTGCAGCATTTACCTCTATAGTAAGAAGAACGTTGGTGCCAAGTGATTTTGCGATTGTAGGAACTGTTATATCTGTAACAAAGTCAGAAAAAGGCAAGTATGTTGTCCAGGGGCTGGATATAACAAATCTTGATGCGAATAATATTGATTCGTCTGCCAGTTCAAATTTAACGGACTGGCTTTTTACTAGAAGTAATATTAGCTTGCGTGAAAGCACAATTATCTTAAACAAGGTTGTTGATAAGAAAACATGGCGGTTGACTGATGTTGATGTGTCATTTCGGAATGACAATAATAGGCACCAGTTAACTGGAGATATAACCTTGCCAGAAGAAATCGGGCATAGTCTTGAACTGGCTGTTGACTTTAATGGTGAGCTCTATTCACCAGAAACATGGCAGGGGGTGTTCTATTTTAACGGCAAAAGTATCCAGTTTGCGAATACCGGTTTACTTCCCGAGGTTGAAAAAATAAGAATGCTGTCAGGTGTGGCCGACTATAAAATCTGGGGTGAGTGGGATAAGAATGAAGTCAAAGATATCAGTGGCGACATATCATTATATAATATTGTTCTGGGTAAAAAGTCTGATAAAAATACACTTAATATCGACGTTATTAATACGCTGTTGTCATGGAGTAAAAGCCCAGAAGGGTGGTCATTAAATCTTGAAGATTTTCAGTATATCGTTAATGGAAATGTTCGACCGTTATCTAATATTTATGCAAAGTGGCAAGATGTAAATGAAAGCTCAGATATTGATGTGGCAATATCCTATTGTCGTGTAGATGATTTAAATGGTCTGTTGTCGTTTACAGATGTTCTTGGCAAGAATATACAAAATAGAATTAAGCATCATCAGCCATCTGGTATTATAAATAACTTACGTGTTAGCGCAGCTTATATTGGCGAGCAGATTGAACGTTATACAATAGCCGGATACGTGGATAAAGTGGGCGTAAAACCCTGGAAGAGTGTTCCTGGGTTTTCCGGCATTTCTGGCCAGTTCCGGTTGTCAGAAACGTCAGGTGTTTTAAATATAGATAGTCCGTTTTTTGTTTTGACCGCACCCAAACTTTTCAGAAATGAAATTTATGTAGATCGATTAAAAACATCATTAAACCTGATAAACATGCCAGGCATGTGGGAAATATATGCTGATGGCATGATTGTTGAAAATAGTGATATAAAAACTGAGACCGATTTCCTTGTTACTATTCCAAAAGATGTTGGCGAACCGCATCTTGATCTTCAGGTGGAAGTTTATACCGCGAATGCTGTAAACGCGTCTTATTATCAACCTGTTGGAATCATGAATAAGGGACTTATTAGTTGGGTTGATCATGCTTTTGCATCTGGTAGGGTCTCTAAGGCAGGTGTTCTCTATAATGGTCAGATCACCAGTCCGCCATATCGTAGCAATGAGGCATCAATTCAGGCGGTTGTTGAAGCAGAAAATATGGCGATTGACTATCATCTGGACTGGCCGCGAGTTCATAGTGCAAAGCTTGCGGCAACGGTTACTGATAAAGGTATTCATGTTCAAAGTAATGCAGCGAAGTTATATGACAGCAATATTAGTGAGCTGGATATAAAAATTAATAATTTTCTTTATCCTGTTCTCCAGGTATCCGGTAAAGTTTATGGTAGCCTTGATGACAACGCACGGTTTATGGTTGAAAGTCCTATTGCGCCGTCTTCAAGTCAATTCGTGGCAAAAACACGATTCGGTGGTAATGTTGCCACAAAAATGAAATTCCGTCTTCCTTTGTCGGATCATGTAGAAAAAAAATATCCTCTTGCATATTCAGGAAAAACGGAATTGCTTGATGCTGCCATGTTTATGAGTGATGACACTATTGACGTTGTTGGAATCAATGGCACGGTGCATATTAGTGATGAAAAAATGTCATCGAATAATATTGTTGCACTGGTGATGGGTGGACTTGCAAAGGCGAAACTGACAACAACTAAACCGAATGATAACTTTATCATCAAAGTTCATGCATCAGGGAAGAACACAGGTGCGAAATTATATAAGAAATTTGGTGTTTTAGGCGGGCAAAGGGTTCAGGGAAGAATTGCCTGGGATAGTATCCTAACGCTTGCGCATGAACTCGAAGGAAAAAGAATGCCAACAACATTAACTATGAAGTCAAATCTTTCTGGCGTGGCCGTAGACCTTCCTGAGCCGTTTTATAAGTCTGCAAATGCATCAAGAAATTTTGAAATGTCGGTAAAATATACTAGCGACACTAAAATGGAAATGGCGACGCAGTATGGCGACCGCGTGTCGACCAATATTGAATTCAATAGCACATATACACCAATGCGAATCCTTCGCGGTGGTCTGCACCTTGCCGCTGGCAGGGTTGAATTGCCTGAAAAAAACGAATTTCACATCACTGGTGTGCTCAATGATCTTTCTCAAAATGAATGGGATGAGGTTATCTCTGAACACCTTGCTATCCACAAAAAGAAAAATAACGATCCTATCTTATTTATCCCCGCCATATTTGATATGGGATATATGAATATACAAAAACAGGAATCATCAAAAGAAGAAAAAAATAACAGGAAAAAATGGACAGACCCTCGAATATTGCCAGAGATGAGAGGCAGGATTCGAAAATTTGTTGTACATGGTTCAGAGTTAGGTGATTATCGTTTTGCATTTAGAAAAATGAAAAAAGGCCTGATCATCGACTCAATAAGTTTAGAGTCTGAATATATGAATTTTCAGGGAAGTGGGCAATGGCGTTACCAGAGAGGCCGACATCAAACTGCGCTGAAGGCAACGATGAAAACACCGAATTTAGGCAAAATGTTAACCGGACTTGGTTATAAGGCCATTATTGAAAAAGGTGAAGGACAAAGTGTTTTTGACCTTAACTGGAAGGCACCACCTTATGTTTTTAGTTTTGAAAGCCTGAGTGGGAATATGAATGTTAATGTAGAAGATGGGGCCATCACAGAAGTTGATCCTGGCGCAGGGCGGTTACTTGGCTTACTTAGTCTATCTGCTTTACCACGTCGGTTGATTCTTGACTTTAGCGACATGAGCAAAGGGATGCATTTTGACGATCTAAAGGGAAGTTTTAAAATTCACAATGGTGATGCTGTATCAGAG
>Ga0224506_10003560_pt1 | contig 10267 bp, 11 predicted proteins | sample SF_Jan12_sed_USG_2_FD_169108 | JGI IMG/M metagenome (GOLD analysis project Ga0224506, IMG submission 169108) | Sediment microbial communities from San Francisco Bay, California, United States - SF_Jan12_sed_USGS_8_1 | ecosystem: Environmental > Aquatic > Marine > Sediment | place: USA...
AAAATAAAAATATAAAAAAAAAAAAAAAAAAAAAAAAACAATATATATATAGAGGAAGTGAAAAAAGCCCTTGAAAATCGACACACCTTAAATCATTCACTTTTTTTTTCGAGAGCAGAGCGAAACAGTAAGTCAGTTCGGGGAACTTTTGAATAAAAAAAATGAAAAAACAGTCGAAAATGACTTTTTGAAAATCGACACACCCTGGTTTAAAAAACGACACACCTATGTCGAAAATCGACACACCTCTCTCATCGCATGAGAAATATGAGGGGTTTTGGGTATATAATGGAAAAATGAATTAGAATTTATGCACAAAATAAAAGATATATCAAATGGTGCCAATGTTGAAAATATCTTGGATTTTGCAAAGTAACGTAACACGTTCATTTAATAAATTTATGATTCCATTAAGGCAATCAATCTCCAATATTCTCTCCATTTCATCATATGTTTATATGCATTCATCACAATCCAAATGGGCCCGATAAATAATTGGTATTGTACAATACAAATTATGGAAATATATCTTGTTATGACACATTCCGAGTCAATAAATATATTATATGCAATGAATGGTAAATAGAACACCATGCATTTGAAATGAATTTTGTTTGAGTAAAAGGTCTCGATTCGTTTGTACCAATCAGGCAACACTTGCGTATTCATTGCCATAAAAAAAAGTAAATTTCTCATTTGTTCAGGGGCGATTTGGCGACGATTGGAAACATTATGGCGTTTCATCAAATCATCGCATATGACCTTATATTCCCAATCATTAATTTTATCTTTTATATCATCAAGGATATCTATCCCCTCATGTGGAGGGCCGTTTTTGATACGCATGTAATTCTCATCACCAATCTTAACGCGCACCGCGTCAATCATGTTGATTTTATATATAATATATATTCATTTTATATTAACTATTATTAAAGTGCAATAGAATAAGAACTTTCGACTGTTTTTTCATTTTTTTATTCTGATAATGATGATATAATAGACTATGGGAGGTTTTGATGTGCACATAATCTTCATGCGCACCGCGTCAATCATATTGATTTTATATTAGATAACTTGCGCCAAATGCGCAAACCCCACTATCTCCAGGCCCATCCGCCCCTGTCCAGTTTGATGTGGATAAGTTTTTTCGAATTACAATAAATCCATTACTATCTATCCATCCAAATGAATAATATGATGCCAAAAAACCGTCCAACCCAAGTGCAAAAAAATATGTATAACTTGGTGGACGAAATCGTTGTGGTAATGCCGATGTAGAATCGATGTCATTTGCAGAATTAAATGTTTTTTTGATATTCTCAAAAGTTATAGTAACTACATTTTTCATTCTCGTCAAATTTACATTAACCGTCAAATTCCCGCTCCACGGACCAGTAAAAACTAGTGTTGTTTCCAGCGTTTCGAAATCGCTACTTGCCCAATTAGGTGTCGTAATCCCGTTTGTTACGTTAATATACTGTGTTTGTATTAAATTGCTGCATGTAATACTACTTGCATTTGTTAAATAATTGTTATTCATATCAATTGCGCTATTCATTTCCATACCAACCGCTCCTGTTGTTCCCTGTATGAGCTGAAGTTTGAGTAATGGAGCAGAACTTCCACTCCCCATCCAAAAACCAAGGTTCTCGTTTCGCCCACTTAAACTACCGTATGATATTATTTGTGCATGAGGATACGTATTAGTTCCGCGTTTGAAATTTATCTCGAATTCTGTTCCGGCACTATGGGAACATGATATTCCATTTCGAATTGTACTTGCAGTTCCTATATTCAATTCACCTAATACATCTACTGCACCATATGCGTATTTATTTGAGCGAACCGCAAACACTTCCAAACCGCTTTCACTGACACATGAAATTGGTTTTGTATCTGTCTCATCATCAAAGCCGCGAATTAGGAGTTTTGTGCTTAAGTTATATCCTGCATTATATGCACCATCGAGAACTAATTGAGCATCAGGTATCGTGTCAATAGTGTCGCTATTTAATCCGCCAAAAACAAATCCTTTACTTCCATCTGTTCCCATATGATTATCGAATTGATAACCCGCGGCAGATAAGAATTTCGCCATATCATCGTCTAAATCAACCATCATTTGTAGTTTCCAAACGCCCAATTGGTCAGCAATTATTAAGCGGGGTTCGTTATTTAAATCATTAGCACTTGTTTGAATCGTAAGTAAAGTATCAGCATCACCACGAACCGTCATATTGCCCCCCTCGGATATCGTTATTATTTTCGTAACTCCTAGGTTCGTTGACCTTGATATGCGAAAAACGTCTGAATCATTATTATCCACACCAATTATCCAGTCCGTTATTGTAGTACTAAACCGGATTGCTGGGTCCCCAGTTCCGCTATTTGATAATATAATCGATTCGGATTCCGCACCATTTGTTTCTATGTTTAACGGAGCGACGTTACTTGTTGTACCTATACTAATAAAGCCATTCGGCACATATACGTCTGCACCAAAATTAAAATCAAATAACATGTCGTTAATAGCTATCGATTTCCACGGATTTGACCATGTAGTACCATTTATAGAATTCTGACGAAATGCCATTCCGCCATTTCCATGTGCTACTTGGAACCCACTACCACCACTTCCATCTACCCATGGTATAAATGTCGTTAATCCACAATAACTGCCCCCAACTGGGGGAGAATTAATGGAACTATTCAATTTAAAATCATATCGAACAACTTGGTCATATTCATTTGGTCCAAGATTATCATTTCGAGTATCATTGACGAATATTCCGCCAATTTCATTGAATCTCACTTTCCCAGCCAAATCAAGTATATTTTGGCTCATTATTGCACCTGTAATCCCTCCGCAGCTAAATCCTATTTGGTCTGTTCCCTCCAAATATATTTTTGTATCACTATTAAATTCAAAACATGGTGACGATACACAGTCGGTTCTTAAATTTCCAGTGGTTAAATCCAAAGAGGTGGTAATACCACCTTGTCCGATTAACAAGGCTATATTTGTATTACATGAAAATCCAATCACACCGTTCGACGAACGGTACATTCCCGTATCTTTATCAAATGTAAAAGTATATATGGGGTTATTAAAATTACCATCGAGCATGTGGATAATACCACTCGCATAAAAATCTAACCCAGCACCAATACTATCTAAACTAAGTATATCCGATGATGCAAATATACTCCCAATCGTTGAAACTCCCGAATTACTTATTAATTTGCCGGTTGCAATTACGTCGCCATCTACATATAAATCACCGACGTTACTTACACCCAGGCTAGATACGAGTCCATTAAAATGAACAGTGTCTTCATTTTTTTTTACATAAAGAACTTCGTTTCCAACAGTAGAATCATTGTGCCTAAATAATGAATACTTATCATTTTCGCCATCACATACCCAACGAAAACCATTTGAACGGTTATTGCTCTCGATATGGAATATTTCACTTGATGTATTATTATTTGAACCAGTTGTTGATATATGAACTCCCTCATTATTATAAATAGCGTTCCCCACCTTTAAATCTCTTTCAATATATAGGTCATTTGTTCGCAATACTTTGTCATTTGTTAGCGATTTGCCAAACAGAGAAAACATATATAGTATATAACTGTATATATTTTTATTTATACACTCCATAGTGAGCGGTCGCCGCCTAGGAGAGGGAGTAGGATTTCACGACTGGCAACAGATGAAACCATTGCGGCGGCAATTTCTTGAAGAACGAGACGTTCCTTCGCCTTAGAGCCCATCATCGGGAGGGTGGAGAGAACGCCTAGCCATACATCCTTTTCATATTGCCCAAACACATCACCAACGGCGAATGCCTTAGCGAATGCGCGAGCTAGAACGGACATAGTAATGTCCATTGCTCCCTTTTCAAGCATCTTTTGGAGAGGCTTGCTACGCCCACTCATCAATGCGTCAAACAGTTGCAATCCCAGAGCATATGCAAGGTCAGATTGTTTTAATTCAAGACGACTCATACTTGGTTGTATATGTTTAACAATATTATTTTCTGGGGGAGGAGGGGGTGTGTGGTCATTATTCAATGGGAATGAAACAATGGGTGGAGGATTAGGTAGACTCGGGTAAATAGGTTGTCTGGCATATGGTTGTTTTGGAGGCGCATAAATCTCGCCTCTTGGCCTTATTCCAAAATTTCTAGCTTGTTGGAATGTCAATCCGGGCATTAATGGTATAGTATATTGATATTTTAAGCTTCGAGTACTGAAACCACATTATTTTTCACGCTTACTACGTTGTCATAAACGGCGAAAATATCTAGTTTGGCATCCGTGGATGCTGTCAACGTTAAATCAACGGTAATCGGTGCCGCGGCATTCCGGGTATCAATACCATCAATCACACCGTATCCATCTTCGTGCTTTGTAAGTGGAATGCAGATTAGATAACGCGTTGAGTTGAAAAGGCTATTCGAATACCAATACATCTTGGGGTCGGGCGAAAACCATTTCGCACAGCGTTCGAGGTTAAGAAGTGCTTGGCCATCATTCTGCGTTACGTTCTGCGTATTCACTAAGAACTTACCACCTTGCTTAACGGTGACTTTCGTTAGTGATTCTTTAATACTTGTTGAATATTTCCCGTTATTCGTTACCGTTTCTAGCGTATCGTTATCTCGCATAAGCACAATAAATCCTTTAACTGAAGCGTGTTTGCCGAAGTAATTAAATTGAGCTGCGCCTGAACCACTAGATATTGTCTCGCTCTGATGGTCATAATCGATAAAATGGCGACGCCATTCAACACCGCTTCGCTGAGCTTCACGGGAGGGGTCAGAGTGATGTTCATCGTATAGTTTAATATTTGTAAGCGAAATCGGGCTTACACTTCCACCCGATTGCGTGGATGTTACCTGTGCTGGTGTACTATTTATTCTCCATACTGCCTTAAGAACACCCATTTTGTATAGAGGAATCACGCCATCTAGGAAACTTTTAGGAAGCGGTTTAAATGAGTAAGCAGTAGCAGTTGCAGATGCAATTGCCCTTGACGCATACGTTGGTTCCTTATTGGATATAAATGCACCACGTGTAACTTCCTCTTCCGAATCTACTAGACGCGATACGATATCAGCCCAAATGCCATATTGGTCTTGATTTACGAGTTTCTTATTGTCAACATATATCTCGTGTAAATCGAAAATGGATTGAATATTTTCATTGAAGGCGAATGTGGTCGCCGTCGCCACATTGCCTTGGTAATCTCCCTGGATATATGAATGTGCGAAGTCAACCACACCATCATTCAATTGAAATTGGAGATTCCGGTTACCATTACTCGCAACGGTTTGGTAATCTGCACTCGATTCATTACGAGTAAAAATGTGTTCGGAGCGGTCGAATTCCACGACGGGATTGTCGTGGTGGTCTCCATGAACGGTCGATTTCTGTCTGTGACTCATATTGTTTGTATACATATAACAATAAAAGTTTATTTTTCGACCTTCTCGTTAAAAATGCGCTCTATCACTTCGCTACCATAATAAATAAGGGTTACAGCGGGCGTTACAATCAACATTACCTCGCCCACTCTAATCGAAATACGCACCATGTCATCAAGTTGTCCAATTAGTTCTGATAAAAATTTACCTAATGTAATGAGGAAGTTGACTAACGCCTCTGCGCCCTTCCCAATTCCCACAAATCCTTTACCAATTAATTTAAATGGCTCGCTTATGGGTTTGAGAATATCAGCTAAATTAAGGTCAGGGAAGCCAGGAATGTCAGGAAAGCCACCTCCACCTGGCAATCCTGGAATGCTTGGCAATCCTAAATCGGGTGTTCCCGGAATTCCAAATATCCCCATTTTTCCTTGTGGTATAACAACACGTTCAACCATGATTATATTAACGCATAAAAATAGGCGGTGGAATACCATTTCCAACACCTATTCCGCCTTTTCCTGGAAACAATATCGGTGGAATAGGTCCAGACGTTGGTCTACTCATGACATCTTTAACCGCCTCATCGATAGATTCTCTAATCTCCGCATCACTTGATTTCGTTTCAACAACATCAACCGATGCCCTCTCTCTATCTTCACCTTCGCGTTCGGCTCGGCGTTTCTTAAAAACTCGACGTGCAAATACAAATAGTCCAGATGTATCATAAAACCAATAAAGGGTACCGAATAATGCGACATATGCTAATTCGCGCATGTTGTGTGTATATAACTATCCGAAAAGTAGTTTGCAGTTCCAATGGATACCGTTCATGTCAACTAGACGTCCATCGGGATAACGAACACTAATCTTTAATGACGCTACGTTTTGTCCCCCAAGTACATGGCGTCTTCTATAATTTGGAGCATGTACAATCGTATTGCCATAAGCGACATTAATCGGAATGCTATCAAGAACATTATTCTGTCCAAGCGCTAATCCACCCGTAGAATCTACGCTCAAATGTGTGTGAATATTTACAACCTGTTCGCCAGTTAGGTTAAAGGAATTTGGCGCGGTGTGTGCAGCACTACCAGTATAATCCACTTTATTAAACCCAAGAATTGTTGCAATACTATTTTCGGTCTCCTGGCTAAATAATAATCCCCATACTATATCTGCTGTATCGTGTGTAATCGTTAGTTTATTTGTAGCAGGCGATGACCCAGTTGGGCTATCTATGTATGATATTGTTACTGTGCCCGCGAGCTGGGCATCAATTAGCCCCTCTAATGCGGTCCTTAATACGGATATAGAATAATCACCCTCGGGGACGGTTATCGTTACCTCCGACGCGTTTTCCAATTTCAGTACGAATTTATTATTCGTACTATTTATATTGTACCAACTTCTCGGAATACTTGCATAAACTAGTTCTACGCTTCTTGGATTAAATGCTTGACCTAGATTGAAATAGAAATCATTTGTAGAGTCGCCTAATAAATGTGCATCTTCGCTTCGAATATCAATGAACCATTCTTGTGCCATTTTTCTATTTGTATAATATACCTAGAATTTTAATATGCTACCTTCTTATGAGAAAAACTTTACGATGACAATTTGTGGAAAACGCCGTTCTGGTAAATCTTGGTTTTGCCGGAGACTGTTGCAAAGTAAATATAATTGTGTGTTCGACCGAACGTATTTTATCACCAATGCAGATACGACAGTTGATAAGGAATGGGATAATTATTTATTTAATGAACGTATAAATTCATATGACAATGATAAATTGCGTGAATTGTATGATGATTGGTGCAAATATGCAAAAAATGAGGAAGAAGTGGGCAATGAGCGCCATTGTTTATTCATTCTCGAAGATTGCGCCCAAGTGATGCGCAACACAAAACAAAAGGAATGTGTAATAACAGACATATTCTTAAATGGGAGACATCAAAACGTAAGTGTCATTCTTTTAGTCCAGAATATTAAAATAGGAATGAGCCAAGTTCTTCGCAATAATACAGAATGCCTTATTACGTTTGCAATTGGGAACAATAATGAAATGAAAATCGTCGCTGAGGAGTTTTTTGGGGACACACCAGGCCAATTTAAGATTTTTAACGATAAGATGAAAAAGAATCGTTATTCGTTTACAATCGTGCAATGTGTATTTCCATTCAAGCGCCAAATATTTGATGCTAATTACAAACCTATTTCGGTCGACTTTCCAACCACAATTTAAGCGCAATTCGATTTAATAACTTAGAATCTTCAACACATTCATGCCGTTTGAGATGAATGTGACAAAACAAGTTTTCGCAACGAAAACACCACTCCATACTATCATCCCCCCTATTTTTTTCACAAGAGTAACATACATCCATGTATATATATTAATGTTACATTAATGCGGTGATAACTGCACTCGTGGTACCAACTATTTCCATTGTCGTTTGGATGGTTTTTTTATGCTTCTTGATGCACCCGCAGACACCTTCGCGCCTGCGGGGGCACACAGTTTTTTTGGGTCGATATTTTTTATAATAGCAGAATCATCGTCACTCTCATCCTCGGGCATCAATTGTATTGATTCATATCTCTTATCGATTTTTTCCTGAGCCATCGTGATTTTTAATTGCTCGATTTGATTACGAAGGCCTTCTAATTGTGCGTTATTCTGCATAGTAATAATCTTCTTCAAATATTCGACTTCCTCTCTCAGTTTATCCATACTCTCTTGCAATCCGATTTCCACGTCAGTGAGGCGATTTGAAATCGAGCCATTTTCTCCAAGAATGTCATGAAATATTTCAACCTCCGTCCGATTAATTCTCTCGCGACACTCGTGTCTTCCCATATGCACATTGCAAAAATACCTGCAACATTTAATACATTGTAATGGTATCCTATCTTTTCTTTCACATAAATAGCATAGATATGTCATATTTTATTGTATATTAAGGTTATATTTTTTCAACCTTCATTGATAATTCATTAACGACAACCTCCTCATCGTCGCCTCCTCCTTCAAGTTTCGCCTTTAACACATTTTGAGCATAAAGCAAAACCATCTTCAAATGGGGATTAATCTTATCAAGTAATCCCATTTGAAGCGCACTCTTAACAATCTCCTTAAATCGTTCATCTGAATCAACACATTGCATTAGTTTTTTCTCACAATGCAATGCTTGGCCAACGAGTTTATTCACGCTAAATAAAACTAAATCAGTTGCCGCTTTATCCGCGACATCGTAAACCATGCGACGTGCGTGTTTAAGGCGCCAAACAATTTCTTCTTCACTCATCTCATCGATTTTATTTTTAAGACTCATATCCACCTTCGCTTTAAGAAGAGAAGAGTCATTTTGAATGGCTTTCATCAATTCGTATTTCATGTGTTCCAATTGACTAAGGCCCATCATATTATCCATCTTTTCATCATCGTCACTATCATCCGTCTGTTTGATATGTTTAATCTCAATTGATACATTATGATGTTCATCGATGGTAGGTAACTCCATCTCATTTGCAAAATCAATAGTTTCTTCGCTCATACGCCGTATAATATATATACAATTTTTATTCCTTATCATTCCAATTGCCCACTAAATGTTTTAAGAGTAACATATTAACAAGGGCGTGTGTGATAATAACATTCCACCCAATTATTTTCACCGTATTGATGCCATTAATGCGCTTAATGAATCTTCTTGTATATTTTGTGGCTCGGACTTTGCCTCTTTTGTAACATTTTTCGAGGACCGCATCCACCACAATATCGCAAGTGTGACTGGCATAGCCATATATACTGCCTTTAACTGCCAAGAATCGTTCTCCAAGTCTTTCAATTGCTCTTTCCTTTCCTGAGCTATCTTCGATTTTGATTTTCTCGCATTTGCTAATGCGGTAATCTTTGCCTGAGATAGTTTTTTTTTACCGCCCTTTGTGGCAGTTTTAATCACCTCCTTTACTTCTTTGCTAGTAATAACTGGTTCTTCATCGCTCATCGCCTGTATAGTATATCTGAAAAAATGGCGACAAACTCGTGCCTCCAAAAATCTCTGAAAATCTCTGAAAATCTCTGAAAATTCTGTATTTATTTGAACGAGTATTTGCTTTGAATATCGCGACTATGACCCATAGCATTTGCCGTATCAAGTTCGTCGTTTATGTCATTTCCAAATTTATGAGTGATATATGCAGACCGTAGGTAATTTACACTTACTTTATCATAAAACACGTTATTCAATATTACTGTGATACCATTTGACGGATTAACCCGTGTACCAGTTTTATGACATAAAAGAAACTCGCTATCGACACCATTATATTTCCTTGAATTCATATACAAATCAAACATCTCCTTGAATTCATGGTTAACTGTGATTTTCTGATGACCATATTTTTTTACTGTTTTGTATTTTCTGAATAAGAATTCTCCTTTCGAAGAATAATATGTATTTATGTCATCGCCTTCTATGTCGATTTTACATTCTAGATAATCTGCTGCACGTCGAGGTTCCACATTTACATAAAGATTTAGCACAAATGTTGCAAGAATCTTATTATAGTCATTTTTATGAGAATTACGAATATTCTCATATTTATCAAGTACCATCCTCCACGAAATATTTAGTTTATCTACCTTTTTTGTCCATGTAGGAAGTTTTCTCATTATATCAGCATATATTTTACCTATTTTAATTAGACTACGTTTATGCTTTAAACTATAACATTCACACGCTTTGATAATCGATGCATAATACCTACGTTTTGTCGCAGGTGATTCATATTTAGTATTAATCTGCTCGACAATTTTATCCACG
>Ga0224506_10003562_pt1 | contig 10261 bp, 10 predicted proteins | sample SF_Jan12_sed_USG_2_FD_169108 | JGI IMG/M metagenome (GOLD analysis project Ga0224506, IMG submission 169108) | Sediment microbial communities from San Francisco Bay, California, United States - SF_Jan12_sed_USGS_8_1 | ecosystem: Environmental > Aquatic > Marine > Sediment | place: USA...
AACTATATAAAACAGTTGCTTACAAAGTTTAGCCAAACATATCGAACCTCGCCGAATTAAATCAGTACGGCAAATGTTTGGACTTCTCCATATTTATTTTACTATTAGAAATAAATATAAGGAATTAGTTGTTGAATTTTAAGGCTTTTCTTATCTATTCCGAAAAGTAGATATTGACAAGCCTTTTCAATTATTCTATTAACTAATAGTGATTGGCTATTTACATTAAGAATGATTAGCATGGATGTTTCGATAAATAATATAAATCCCTATAAATAGGATATGACAGAATGATAGCTACTTCGCATGCTTTTGGTGATAGCACGCTCGACTTATTTCGACTTGCACTTTCAATGCTAGAAAAAGGCGACACTAATATTCCAGTAACTTTAAAACAATATTTCGCTGAAATTTTAATTCAAGCCAAAGCACTAGCCCATAATCCATCTTTGGTTTCAAGCGACACAAAGCCTGAAGCAATCGAACTTGCTGTTGAAATTAGAGAGATTAATGATTTGTTAGAGCAGCTTGATCAGCTCGATAGTCTTGACAGTGTTCCCCCTCAATTAGCATCACAATTACTTAAAAAAATGGAGGTGGGTTCTGTTTATCAAAACGGATTTAACCCTTTTGCGGGACTCACTAGTTGATCTAACTACAACACCATATTTCAATAAAAATCTTAATGATTATGCGAAGGGAATTGTCGAAGTAATAAATTACGTGCTTCAAGAGTACGATAGTCTCTCGCCTCAAATCACTTCTGATATATGCAATAAGATTTGGTTTGCTTCAAAATATCTTAGAGGCAGTGTATCAACTGAAATTCCTTATGAAGTTGAATATTCATTAAGCCTAGCGTTAAGTGATTGGCTCAGTGAGCAATGTGTAATATCAACAGCCTTATTAAATGATAGGGATTATCACTTTTACCCCTTAGACACGTGGAAAAGTATCAACCTATTACTACCAGATTTTACTTATGATAAATTTGACAAGCTGCTAGTCCAAGTTGCATTACCACGTATTTATAGACATAAACCGCTTTACTATATTCCGCTATATCATGAACTTGGTCATTTTATTGATAATCATTTTAAGATTACAGAAACCACTTTTCTTGAAATCCCCGCATCTGTTGGAAGCAATCCGCAAGAAAGCAAATTTATAAAAGACCTTCAAACGCGGCATAGAATGGAACATTTTGCAGATTTATTTGCAACATCTTATCTAGGATCAGAACACTATAAATTTCTACAGAAGATAGCCCCTAATGCTCCTGCATCGGAAACACACCCTGCAACAAATGACAGAGAATCAATAGCAAAAGACTTTCTAAACAAAAAAGACAACAAAATCATAGATATATTTTCCAACGCTTTATCTAAACTAGGGTTACAAGAACTTATAATCAGATATAAATATCCCGACTTAAATAGTACATACGGGAATCTAAGACCATACGCTATTACTTCAAATGAAGAGGTCCATGGAATTTTCGGTGCGGCATGGGAATATTACGATCTTGCCAATCAGAGATTGCATAACCCTTGGTCAGAAATCGATATAATGGATATATCCAAAATAATTAATGACCTAACAGAAAAATCTATTCGAAATCGGGTTATTGTTGAGAAGTGGGAAAATGCAACTACTTGATAAAAATGAAATTGAAAAGTCTCTCGAATCCGAAGATGAAGACTCCCTGTTTATAGACCCTCTACTAGATGCATCTCAAATTGGTGAGGTCACTATAGATTTAAGACTTGGATATGATTTTTTAGTTTCTATACTTACCAGAAAACCCTATATAGGCATTTCAAAATCTGAATCCGACTACAGGGGGTTAAGTTCGTACTTCCAAAAGACCAGAAGAGAAGTTGGAGAAAAATTTATTCTTTATCCAAATCAAGTAGTCCTGACAACAACCTTAGAATACGTTTCTTTACCATCTAATACTTATGCAGATGTACTAACCCGAAGTAGCTATACCAGATTAGGCATAAAGATGAATACCATGGTACAACCCGCGTGGAGAGGCTGCTTCCCTGTTGAATTAACCAATCAAGGGAATAATGCCGTGGAGCTGGTTGTTGGAAGCAGAGTATTTCAGACTAGACTATTTAATGTTGGAAATACGTCTGATTATTTGGCAAGTAACAGTAAAAGAAAATACATAGCCAATGTTAGACCAATAGTATCTCGCGCAAACAGCGACCACGACTTAGAAACACTTAATAAAATAGAATGTAATAATTAGGAGTCTCCAAATAAATTGATGTAAACATCTTGGTTAAAAACAGTCCGTTTAACAGGCTTCAGATTCAATCGTTAATAATCCAATGACTGGACAGCTTCTAATTTTTTAGACGGTGCTAAATGACTATAACGTTCAGTCATTTCTAACGAACTATGACCTAACAGTTCTTTTACAATGTATAAATCTACACCATTGTTTACCAACTTTGATGCAAATGTATGTCTTAGGTCATGCCAACGAAAATGAGATATTCTTGCCTTTATTAGTACGTTATTCCAAGATTTTTTTATTGTTGTAAGTTCTGTACCAATTTTAGAAGGAAAGACAATAGAAGCATCGTGGTGTTCTTTTTTCCACTCTTCAAAAACAGTCATACATTCATCATTCATTGGAATGAAACGTGTCTTGCCACTCTTACATTTACTACCTTGGATTCTAAGAAGCTTATTAAATAAGTCTACGTCAGACCAGTCTAAACTTAAACATTCACCTTTTCTAATTCCTGTATTAATACTTATGAGAACCATTGGTGTCACATAATCAAAATATTTTATTTTTGGTTCACCCAACAGTGCATAACTGCGAACCTTTCTCCAATTATTTGCAGAGACTCTTTCTTCTTTTTTCAAAACATCACGATCTTTTAGTGCTTTTCGTAATCTTTTTTCTTCTTCTGAACTAAGATATCTTGGTTCTTTTCTATGATCTATTTTCAGCGGTCTAATAGAAGATATTGGATTGAATTCCAATAATTGACCTCTTTTGTCTATACCCCTTACTGCTGAGTTCAATGCCGATTTAAGCATCATCAGATATCTGTTTATTGTCGAAGACTTAAGCCCTCTCTCTTTTTCGGTTGCTATCCATGACTGGATCAACCCTACAGATATTTCACTCATTGGTTTATCCAATAAAAAACCGAACTTTTTGCATAAGCTATTAACTGTTTCAACACCTCTTTTCTGATGTAGTAACAGGTATTTCTCGTAACCATTGGCAAGAAACAATCGTAAAGTAGCCTTCTTTGATATCGATTCCTGTTTTCGGACTTCTTTCTTAACTCTCTGTGGATCAATTCCTTTACTTACACACCCAGCAAAATACTTTGCTGAATTTCTGGCATCGGATGTTTTAATTGTGGTTACACATCCTATCCTGATCCGTTTTTTTCTACCTTCACAGGATCGATAGCTAAAATAGTATGTCTTAAGACCTGTGGGCTGGACCCGTACTAAAAAGCCCTTGATATCTGTATCGTGTACTTCATATGCTACCGTGTTCGCTCGAAATTTACTTAATGATGAGACTGTAATTTTAAAAATCATAATTTACCCTATTGTTAAATATTGTTAAATTATGAAAACTTAAGTCCACATTAAGTCCAAACATTTGCCGTACTGATTTAATTCGGCGAGGTTCGATATGTTTGGCTAAACTTTGTAAGCAACTGTTTTATATAGTTTTGGCGATAGTTAGCGGGAGGTTAACCATGATGACAATATTGGTGATATTACCGCTAAATACGCACTCATAATGATGGGGTCCCCTGTTCGAATCAGGGCATAGCCACCATTTTTCTCCTATAAAGAACAACAACTTAGGTTTGTCACCAGCTATTAGCTGGATGACTGGTTATGAACTTAAGTCCTCATTAAGTCCATTTAACCATCTGAAGCGAATTTTTTCTATGCGATGGATCACAATTTCAAATATGGCTTCGGCATAACCTATAGCATCGATATTCGGTGCTCTCTTACCCTGCTATTGACCATTAGTGAAATCCTGAAAACAAAATTTTACCCAAACCTAAAGCATTGGCATGCATTTTTTGGGTGCACATTGCTCTCATTTCGCCTGTAACTTCCCAACAATTCGTTGGATACCAATGCTCGTGCCTATACTAAATCGAGCTTTAGGAGCTGCTGTGCGCGCTGTAGTAGCGATCTATTGATGAACTACTGATTATATAAGCAGAAAGAAATACCAGTACGTTGCCAGTACAAGGCAGAATAGTGGTATCACATACTGGTAAATTTCCAGAAGATGATCTGTACGGCTAATAATATTTTGCCAGAAGCTTTGTATTAACTTCATGCTGCTACTTGGAAATCTTCTGGTTCGATACGTTTATCTTCGCACCAATCCAGTAAGTCCTTAACCAAATATCTGGTGCAGTTCTTCGATAGTTTATATATCGGGAATTCTCTGCGTACAGCTTTGTCTCTGATGCAGCGCTCCGTCAAACCTGTAATCAAAGACGCCGTGTGGGAATCACACATAGTATCAACGCCGATTACTTGATCATCACCGATACGTATAAAATCTATTTCATTGCTCATGTTTATTCACTCCTACTGTTGTTATTAGTATTTATCATCGGGTGATGTAAGAGCGTGGTTATTGCTGCTTTTACTGTTCCATGTAGCAATGTAGCAAAACCCTAAACTATTTTTATATTCGTTTTGATTCAATATTTAAAAAGTTATAGGAACTCCTACATTGCTACATTGGAATCTTTTACTTGATGGAAATATTGGATGAACCTTCAGTAGCTGCAGCATTATCAATGGTGAAGATCAGGAGCAGTTAACCTGAATTATCGGGTTGGCTGTTTTTCAGTGTCAAATTCAATAGTCCTTTACGGCACAATCAATTCAGATTATTCATCATCACGATATTCTAATCTGTCTGAATCTATTGTGCTCATGACATGGGGTAGGTAATCAATGTATCGAAAATTAGTACTACCGAATTTAGGTATCACTTCACCATCAATGCCGCAAAAACTAACATCGTTAATATACTCTTCAAAAGACGCTGATATGAGCCCGAATGAAATCATAGAGTTTATTCCTTCATAAATTTCACCGCGAAACGACTCAACCCATTCAACATTTTTGAAGAAAACATCAGGATCAATACCATGAGGACGAAATTCCCTAGAACCAAATCTATCCTCTCGAAGCAATATAATTAGATTATCAGTCTCTGAACTCCTTTCAATATGCGCACCCAAATGCCTTATCTTTTCTCTTAAGCTACTTTCGCTTCCTGATGCCCACAAAAGATAAACATGCCCTTTAACCTTTCTGTCACGAGCTGAGTAGTCATTATCTATTACTTCCAACATATCAAAATTTGGAGCTCCATCATCAGGATGCTTGATCTTCTTCTCATAAATTTCAAACTCACAATGATCGTTCCAAAACTTAACGAGTTCATTTTGGAACAACCCATTTAACACTCCGTCATCGGGGACTCCTAAATAATGGCTTTGTGCTTTCCTTACATGTTGAGAATAATTTTCTATATTGAACCCAAAATTCATCTATTAGCTTCCTATCGGTATGTGCAGGATTATCACATTGTAACGCTACAGTGGCTCATAAGCCGAGCCACACATGGGGTATGCATTCAAACAGAAATCATCCTTAATCAACCAGAGGCAGCTTTTCTGCCAGTTATTACCGCGAGATCAACTACCTTACTTTTTGATGGTGTGTTGAAATCGATACCAAACACAGCATTACCACGTGCGACACGACCAATTTCAACCTTCGGATTGGCTTCAAAATAATCATCGACTGCCCTCTTGAATTTTTTCGGATCAGTGGTCTTAATCAAAGATTCTTGATCACAAAACTCCTTGTAAACTTTCATAAGATCACTGAGGACAATATGGGCTTTATCGTTATCAAATTCTGCGATAGAACCAACCGAAAACTCATAGTCGAGGAAAGCTGCGATAGTATTAATTTCGCGGCGGTAGTCGGTAGTACCCTGTTTCAATACTTGCGGTATATCTAGACCCTTGGGGTTGATTGTCCACATTTTATAGCCTTCTAAGCACCAGTTAAGTATTCCAGAAAACTCCTTTGAGATTTTCCCTTTCAAATTCTTGTCTTCTAAATGAGTGGGCACGATATAATCGAATGGTATTAGATTCATTCTTCTCCAGAACCCCCAATCGCCAAAGTCACCGTAGGGTCGATCATTCCCATACAACACCAACTTCGCTGTTGATGGGTAATTAAATTTATGACCATACATGTGTTTCGCAGAGATTGTGCCTTCACCGACAAGAGATTTAACCATCTGAGTGTCGAATGAAGCACTAGTAGCAACTTCGTCTGTAAAAACTAGACGTGCACCTTGCATTTGCGCTAGGTCGCTGAAAGCAGCATTACTCTTCGTGCCAGATTTATTTTTCATTAAAGTGTCAGAACTTATTTTAAAACAGTAATCTCCAAACAAATCTTGCATCGTATCGGTAAGTACGGACTTACCATTTTTTCCTGCACCGTAAAGAAAATTCAGAGTGTGCTCTGATGTTTCTCCAGTTAAGCAGTACCCAAAGAAAGCTTGTAAATATTTGATCTTACTCTTATCACCTTGCATTACAGTTTCTAAAAAATTTTCAAACTCCGGACATGATGCAGTTGTATCAAAGTCTACAAACATGCTTTTGGTAATCATATCTTCCGGAACTTGCTTTCTATAGGTATGGCTACCATCGCGATTCAATTCAATCACACCATTCTGGACACCGACTAAACGAAGGTTTTGATCAAGATATTTTGTCGATGTAGCTGACTTCTCGCCGATGTAGCTTCGTACAGCATTCATCCTGTTCATATTTAAGTTAGATGATACCCATGCGTTATGTTTATCAGCCACCTTCTTTTTATCTTCATCATCAGCAGTGATATTTGAAGTATCAATTGTTAAACTTCTTACAATTTCTTCCTGCCAAGTACCAAGAGTCTTTATTGCATCTCCACCCAATATCCATTTACTTTGATTGTCATCCCAAATCATCCAGCTATTGATTTCACTAATAACTCTGATTTTTTGACCGTATTCATTCAAGATAAGGTTCCCAAGACCTACATCGTTTTTGTCCATCTTCGGAATAAATACTGTTTTAGCAGAGTTTGTTTTTCGTCTACTTTGTGGCTTGTAACTAGAAAGGTGATACAAAGTACCGATAGTAACGCTGCCGTCATCAGTAAATGACTTCCATTTGGTATTAATAACGTTAGCATCATAATTACTTCCACCAGAAGACCATGAATCCCAAAGTTCTCTGCCAGTACTGTCTGGTAGAGCACTGTGTATGCTCATCCCAATTTTTAACCAACTATCGTAGTCATCATCGAAATCGGCCGCATCCAATTTATATAATGCTGCTTTAATATGTTTTTCGTCAGCATTTGATGCGCTGTTTGACTCTAATCTGTCAAATGAAACAGATGATTTGGTTTTCTGTTTCACTGGTGGTTTTTCAATCAATTTTTCCAACCACTCAGGTAAATCTGCGATCGGGGCAGTATCATCAGCAACTTCATAAAAGTTTCCATCGATGCGGCTACCAGCTGCTACAACGTAGCCACCACCATTAGATTTTATATCTATCCCCATAAGGCCATTAATATTGGCAGCGGTCTTAGGAATGCTCCGGTTCGTACATCTGAAATAAAGGTGTAAACCTCCTGATGGGGTTTTAACTGTAAATGTGTCTGGTGGTAAACCATACTTTTCGACAAGATTCTTAAAAGTCGCGATTCCATCATGTTTGTGAACATCACCTTTAGCATCAATATCGATGACCACATATCCTTCATCAATGACCGCACCCCAGTTGAAGTTCGGGTCGATTTCGCTGATTTCATTGATTAGATTAATATCTGTGGTCGCATCATCTTTCCACTTTATACCTTCAGCAGGAACCTTTGTGTTTGTTGCAATTGGGAAAGTGCGAATCCCATTCTTAGCGTAAATTTCTTTCAATATGTTTTTCATAGTATTTTCTCCAATATTTAATATATGCACTTATATTTATGAGCGGGAGATAACGTGACTATATTATAAATCGCAACACATTCCGGACTGAGTTGCTATCATGTGGTTATGACATTGATCAAAAGCAAACAGAAACGATTGGAAATTCTTCAGGAATACTGGTCTACAGGCGATATCAGCGAAGTGATTCTAAAACATGACATCGGTCGATCTACCCTTTTTGACTGGCAAAAAAGATACCATATGGATAGCAAGAATGGGTTAATACCTAATACGACTAAACCAAAAACCTCTCCAAAGAACATTAGTCCAGAAGCGAAAAAGCTAATTTGCCATTATGCAAAGATGGATAAATTTATATCTGCTAAAGCGATTTGGCGACAAATAAAACAAGACGGATATAAGATTTCGTATGATTCTGTCCTGCGAACTTTAAAGAAACAGAATCCGCCATTATTTGGGCACATCCGAAAAGTAAAGGTTATAAAGGGGAGACCTGACTATCACTATAAGACAGGGCTGGTAACTAACAGATATCAACTCGATCCAAGGTATCACTCTAACCATCGGAATACCCCCTAGCATTTTTCATAAACGACAAAGCGAGGTATTTCTGATATAATCCGAAGCTCATGGAGATGAACTTAGTGCTTACTGACCAATATAAGGAAAAAATATATTCAAATGCAACCGAACAACTAATACAACAACTGCATGAGTCATTATTCCCGCACCTTTCACTGATTCCAGAACACCCTTCGCAGTTTCACGATATCACTGCTCAAATTCTGGTAAAAGCCCACAACCTTGTGCTTACAGAAAATATTCGTAACCCCGAATCATTCACAGAATTAAAATCTTTAAACAAGTACGAGGCATGGGAATCCAAACGCATCGTAGACTCTTTGTTTCCAGTTTTATTCCGAAAATCCGTCAAGTTACTATCAAAAGAGTTTAAAGATTTCTCTAGAAAAGAATATTCAGAGTGCTCGTGGATAGACGGAGTTGAAACCGATCTTAAGCTTCTAAAGGATAAGGTGTTCTCTGGATTAACTAGGGTAGATTCAACTTTATTTAATCAAGATGGTATTGAAATAGTACTTAAAGATAAACTCTCAAAAAATCTTCTTATAGTAGTGGATGATCATTACTTTGGTAGAAAGCTATCATCATTATTGATTGATATTAAATTATGCTTAGCGCCCATATTTCGGCGTGACTATACAACAGATGGGTATCAATTAACTGTTGTCGATGCTGCCAACAAGGCACTGAAACAACCAAATTATAATGAAACCGACGTTTTTATTTCCGTAATTGATGAAGCAATAAGTTTAGTTCAAAAACATAATTTAAAAATACACGATAGGTTGTCAGGTCGTAGACAAAAAGTTAGATCGCTGGAGTTATTCATAAAAACTCATCAAGATTCATTTAAGGAGAATAAGTTTGCAAAACGATATGTTTAAATCTGAAGGGTTAGATGAGATTACGTGGCGTGAGATTGATTACACTATGCCTTTGCATAGTTCCGATTCAGGGTCTATAGATCGAATGTATCAAATAATCGAGGACTGGCTGCAGAGACTTAAGAACCTAAAGAACTCAACCAACCCATCTGACAAACAAAAAGAAGCGATAGTGAGATTCACGAAGTTTTTGCTCGATCACCAAACAACTGAAAATCCAGAACGTATGAAAGTCATTGGCTCTTGGTGTTTAGACGCTAATCCAAGGAATATGCCGAGTGATGCACGTGTCGATTTTGTGTATATGCCTACCTACATAGCTGTTGCATGGCTGGTATTATTAAGAGAAAAGTTTCCAGACATTGTAGAATCTTTTGAAAGCTATGATGAAAAGCTTAAGCAAGGGCTTGATTTTGCTGCAGGGCGAAACTTGCATGGACATGGGTATGATGGATATCAAGAAATGTTAACGGCAATAGATTATCTTTCAATGGGAGGAGTCTTTCGATTCATCAACCGAAACCATAAGTTCTCAATCAGGTTTTTTTCTGCTGTTATGAAAGCAAGAAAGGATTTAAAAAAGAAAGTTGAATCTGAGAATGAAGGTTGGGGGCGTGTAGATGAAGATAAGGCGGAACTCGCGTTATTGAAAACACGTGGTATGGAAGCTGAATAATTTAATATAAAAACAGTGATTAAGAAAATAGAGAAAGATGGGTATTGGTTAATA
>Ga0224506_10003563_pt1 | contig 10260 bp, 11 predicted proteins | sample SF_Jan12_sed_USG_2_FD_169108 | JGI IMG/M metagenome (GOLD analysis project Ga0224506, IMG submission 169108) | Sediment microbial communities from San Francisco Bay, California, United States - SF_Jan12_sed_USGS_8_1 | ecosystem: Environmental > Aquatic > Marine > Sediment | place: USA...
AAGTTTACTTGGCCTACGATGAATTATGATGTTCCCATAACGCTCGTTTAACTTCTTCGCAATTTCAGCGGTTCCATCAGGGCTATTATCATCAGCCACTATGATTTTAAAATCCTCTTTTTGCAGCTCTTCCTCTAATGCCCATACTAGCTTCGGCAAGTTCTCCGCTTCATTGTATGTCGGAATGACAACGCAAACCTTGCTCACTGGGACACCTCGTGCAAGTTATTCCTCCAAAGGTCTATGGTAAGCTTCAGGCCCTCCTCAAGCGTGAACTTCGGCTCCCAGCCTAGGATTCGCTTAGCCTTCGAGTTGTCGCCAACCAGGACAGCAATATCTAACGGACGCTCAGGGATAGTGTTCCAGATAACCTCACTTTCGTTGCCAGTGAGTTTTTTGATCGACCCTACGAGCTGGGCTATGGAAACGCCACGACCTGTGCAAAAGTTGAATATTTCCCCCACTGCCTTCTCGTTCTCTAAACATGCAAGGTAACTGTTTACATGATCGTCGACGTACATGAAGTCCCGTATAGGCATGGGATCACCCAATCTAACGGTCTTTCCTTTAAGCATCTGCGCGATTGTTCGCTCAACCACGAAATGTGTGTTGTCTCTGCGGCCATGGGTGTTAAAATTGCGGAGAATGGTTACTGGAAAGTCGTACGCGTCACGCATGTATTGCAGATGCTTGTCTGCGGCGACCTTGCTGACTGCATACGGACTGTTGGGATACAGTTCGGCTGTTTCTTTAATCGGTACGTTCTCCTGATTGCCGTACTCCTCTGAGGTACCAGCGAACAGGAAATGTTTAAAGTGGGGGATTTCGCGCAAGCAAGATTCGGCCAGATTCACTGTGCCAAGAAAATTGGTTTCCAACACTTCGATTGGATGATCGTAAGAATATGATACTGCGCTTATTGAAGCTAAATGAATCACAGCATCAGGCTGGACTTCACGGACAACCTTTCGAACAGCAAAATGATCACGCAAATCGCCAAAAACAGTCTTCACCAAACGCTGTCCACCTAAGACGTATCGACCTGTAACATATCGTTCCAAACAATAAACATCATGCTCAGACTCACCAAGCAGGCGAACCAGGTGGCTTCCTATAAAACCGTTTCCACCCGTAACTAAAACTTTCACGATCCCACCCCCCTAAGTCAAGCTTCAACTTGTCAAGTTACTAAAGTAGGCTTCTCCAAACACCTCGCAACCATTTATACCGTGGTAACAGGTGTCAGCCGTTTCCAATGGCTTTATGTTCTATTACCAGCGCATTTATAACTATTACGTAAAAATAGCTATTACGTAAAATATGATATTACCATATAACCCGGTCTTTGTCATGTAAGAACATAATACCCCACTTTCAAAACATTAAACGAAGGATATCGTATTTCTTAAAACACTACGTTTTTATTTGCGGTTTTGCTACCCATTCGTCAAAAGGCGAGTTCACTTGTCTTCTAAGAAGCAGAGGAAAAAGCTGGGTGAGGAGCGTCTTCAGCGCATCATAGACTTGTGCAGGTCTGTTGAGGAAAGGGGCCTCGACCCCTTCATCGTAGATGTTGACGACGTCATTGAGGTTGTACAGGAGTATTTCCCAGAGTGGGAGTTGCCCGAAGAATTCTGTTTAGACGCCAAGGCTATCCATCAACTCGCCTCGGTCATCAAGCTTCAGAGCGACTGGGTTAAACAACGGTCAACCTCACTTTACACAGACCCCTTCCTCTTAGAAGAGAAGATACGGAGGGCGGGCAAAGAGGAACTAGCCAACATTTTCCTCAAGGCTTGGCGCCCCATAGTCGAGTTGGAACAGATATCCCCCCACAGCCTCGCCGAAGCAATAAAGTACTGGCAAGCTCTTCTTCCTTTGAGCGAAAGGTGGCTAAAGACAGACTTTTTAAAAACGGAAGCTGGAACTGCGACACGTGAAGAACTAATTCAACAAAGGATACTCGCAGAGACAGTCTTTTCAGAGGAACTGGAAATGTTTTGGGAAGAATTGAAGCAGAGGGTTGGTGGAGAGGGCAAGGTTCCCTACTGGGATTTCGTGGGCGCCGAAACGTATCCCGAAACGCTGAGGCGGGCGTACATGGTAAGCTTTCTCGTGACCTACGGGTACGCAACCTTAGAGGTGCATCGGTTGGAGGAGGAGATGTTTCTCAAGCCCTTTGAAAAACCGAAGTCCCTGCTCGGGAAGCAACAGTTGGTCTCTATCCCGGTTTCTGTAAGCTTTCAAGAATGGAGGAAATGGATGGAGGGTAAGCAAGATTGAAGAGGAAGTCGTACTACGCGAGAAAAATCAAGAGAGCAACTCACCTTCTGTTTTATAAACGCCACAGAAAACCTGGAGTGAAAGGGTGGGAGCTGAAAAAGAGGCTTGGATCCGACTATCCAAAAGTGCTTAATATCCTAGACAATTACTTGGAAAAACTGGACCTCAAGATAAAAACGGTTTTTGAAGGAGAAAAGCCAGCTGAAAAGCCCGCTCTGGAGGAGTTGAACAAGGCTCGATTCTACGTAACTCTTAGAGGCGGGCTTACACCCAAGGAAACCAAGCTTTGCGGTTGGCGCATCGATGACATCGCTGGTTTAGCCATGTCCATCTCCTACTTAATTTCTAAGAAGGGGAGAGCTCCTCGTGAGGAGGTGGAGGATCTCTTGCGTAACAAGCTTCCTGGGTGGAGGGTGGACATGAACATGAACCGTTACATCCGATCCGGGTATTTGGCGGAGGACGAAAACAAACAGTTGTATCTGGACTGGAGGACTCGTGCAGAGGTGGATCAAAACGTCTTGGTGGATCTCCTTCTGGGAGCTGAAAGCTAGAGGGTGTAAGAGGGAGAGCGTTTGGGCTTTTATTTCCTTAACCTTCGATAAAGAAAAGCGATTATGATCACAACTATGAGCGCGCCCAAGATCAAGAATGGACTGTTCAGTAAGATATCTTCGGGGAGCGGTGGAACCTCAAAGGTTATTGTATCTTCCGTGGCGTGAACATTGGTTGCTGTTCGGGGTAACACGATTTTGCACGATGGATCAAGCGAGTCTGGTTCTGTACATTCGTAGTGGTAGGTTCTTTCGGGATCGCTGTAGGTCCAATTGGCTACGAGAACATCGAAGTATTGAGCGAAATCTAGCGAGAAATTTTGTGCGAGGTTAACGTGAAACTTTCTCCATTCAGTTTGGACGTGGTAGATTCTATTCATGGTCGTTTTGTTGAATGTGAAGTTTATGATGTCTGAACCAGCTAGGTAGAACTCCACGCGCATTGAGCGTGCCGAGTCATTAAAAACTATTTCTTGTTCAGGGTCGTAACCCCATCTTGCGCGAGTTAGGCCTTGCTGTTCAAGACTCTTTATGATAGCTTTAGGAATAGTTGTGATGTTGAATGTTTGTTTGGCCTCGCTGTAAATTGTGGAGTTGATGTCTTCAAAAATGAAGACGACGTGAATGTTTTGGTCGATCGTGGCTTGCATCTTCACTGAGGCGTGAACTGGCGTAACAAGCGTGATGAGCAGAGTGAGTAGAAGATATGTTGCGGCCAGTTTTTTCATCAGTGTTGCTCCAGTTTTCCTTTTTGCTTCTAGTCTGATGGATATTCATTAACATGGATAAAGTCTTTATAATTCTTCTTCTTTACGAGGGTTTGCTAACTTGTTTGTTTTAGCAGTACAAGTGTTATCCTCTCTTAGACCCCCTATACCTCCCCTCCTCGGGGAGGAGGGTCTATTATTACCAAACGTTCCTCTTTTGAAATTCTCGAATGTTCTTCTCAATTCATTGACTGGCCTCGGATGTTCATCAACCCTTAGATCGATTAGAATCAGGTTTCCTTCTGTTCTTTTATTATCATTAGCAACGCAACGGATGTTTTCCTTCTTTTGTCTCCTCCAGACTCTGCAGAGAAAAAACTTCAACAGCTTCAACCCATTTATCCCATAGAGAACATTGGTATAAGCTTGAATAGAACGCAACTACGCATGCATATAAGTTTTAAATGCACTGGGAGGTGTTAATAGGGAAACTGCATCCTCGGCAACTGCATCATAAAAAGAATGATGGCTTAATGCGCGCACAAATTGTTGTGGAGGAAGGAAAATCATAAAAGATATGAAGTTACAAAAAATGCAAATCTGGAAGAAGGAGGAAAAGGTGTGTCTGAAGAAAAGATCATAGATGGGCTGAGAAAGGCTGTCGTCGATTACGATGAAGAAAGTGCTAAGAGACTGGCAAACGAGGTGATCGAAAAGGGTATCGACCCGTTAAAGGCCATTCAAGAAGGTTTAGTTAAGGGCATAAACGAAGTTGGTGAAAAGTTCGGCGCGAAGAAAATCTTCCTGTCGGAGCTGATGATTGCCGCGGAAGCATGCCTGGTAGGGATGGACCTATTGAAGCCCCAGATCCCGCTGGCAAAGAATGCTAAACCAGTAGGAAAAGTGGTCATAGGCACCGTGTATGGAGATATACACTTCATAGGCAAGAGGCTTGTAGCAATGATGCTGGAGGCTAATGGCTTCGATGTGTACGACATCGGAGAGGACCAACCGGCAGAGGCTTTTGTCGATAAGGCGAAGGAGGTGGGAGCAGATATCGTTGGGGCTTCGGCTTTGACAACAACAACGAGATTGGAGCAGGAAAAACTCGTAAAAGCGTTTAGGAAGAGCGGATTGAAGGCAAAGATCATGATCGGGGGCGCGGTGGTTGACGCTGCTTGGGCTGAAACGGTAGGTGCTGACGGGTATGCCAAGAACCTGCAGGACGCCGTAACTCTGGCGAAACAACTTATGGAGCGGACACGAGAGAAGGTGATCTAAAATGACGACTGGAAAAGAGAGAATTTTAGCTGCTTTTGGGGAGGGTAGCCCCGAAGACATTCCGAGCGTGCTAAACTACGCAGACCTTGCCTTATGGCGTGGACCCCACTTCTGGGACGACTTCGCTGAGGGTAAACCCTGGTGGATCAAGGATGCTTGGGATATTGCCAAGCTGCTGGAGGTTGAGGAAACTATGCAAAGAAAGGTCGACATGGACTGGGTATGGGGTGCTTCCATATGTCCGAGCAGGGAGTGGAGAAAAAATCATATCGTCATTCCCACTACGAGAGCTGTCTACATGCGAGACATCACCCCCGGCGCCACCGTGTGGCAGTACATAATAGAGGAACCGCCACCAGAAGGCATCCACGCCACATACCCGAACGTAGACTTGTCAGGAGTCATCAAAACCAAGGAAGATGTAGAGAAGTACGTCCATGTGCAGAAGGCTGAAACGCTCATTGAGGAGGGAAGAACCGATTGGGTTGAAGCGCTAGTAAAGAAATTTGGAAACGAGAAGTTCATCCTGTCAGGAATCGACAGTCCCCTCGAAGCGGCATGCGATTTCATGGGTCCCATGCCTTCAATCAAACTCTTCATCAAGAACCCCACGTTACTCAAACAACTTGTCGATAGAACGGCAGACGCAATCATTGAGGAAATCAAGGCACATGCTAAGATGGGGTCTGACGGCGTATGGGCTTGGGAATGGTACACGGGCGAGATGATATCCCCCGCTCAATTCGAGACGATCGGTAAGCCCGCTATTCAGAGGTGCATTCATGCCGCTCAACAGCTGGGATTGAAGTACATCTTTTACCCGACTGGAGTGGGGAAGGACTGGCAGGCTGGCTTTGAGAGTATACTTGACATGAAGCCTGATGGAATTCATCTTGAGGAGAGCAAGAAGGGCTTCGACTCCGATGTGGCTTGGCAGGCCAGCGTTTTGAAGACTCGACGTCTCCAAGACGAGATTACCCTTTTTGGCAACGTAGATGCCATAAATGTCGTGCAGGAAGGTACAAGCGAGGAGCTGGAGAGGGAGATTAAGCGGCAGATCGATGTCGGCCGGGATGAGTATGGTGGCAGGTTCGTAATGGATGTGGGAAGCCCCATAACGCCTGAGACCTCCCTTGAACGCCTCATAGAGTACATAAACCTCGTCCGCAAACACAGCAAGAAAAGTCACTAAACTCGCGCGGTTTTACGTGGAACATCGAGCGCGAAAATGGCTTCCTAGCCTTCTGTTCAACTCCTTTATAGGAGCGCTATGTTCATTGACCATCACTTCTACTTCTACACTCCTCGCACCTGCCACGAGAAGCGCGGCTGACCGCTCACCCCGTCGATCCCCGCCGCTCTCGCTTGCAGCCTCCAGTGCTCTTACTATCCTCCAAGCTAAGTCTCCAGCCGACCTCTCGAACTCCTCAGCCATATTGTCGACTACCTCCCTTCCGGCGAGCAAATTCCCTATCACAATGTAATCTTTACCAATTGATTCTCCACACCATCCAGGAACCCTCCTACCTGTGAACACCGCTTTGTTTCCCTTAGCGTCCACCATCGCCACCTGCCTAGACTCTCTTCCCAAATCCTCTTTCAAAATCCTGTCTAACACCTCCCTTGGTAACATTCCCCTTCCCATGAGCTCTAGTCCTTTGGTCCCGTATGCGACGTTCGTGTACGCTTGAGTGGCGACCACGCCGACGCCTGGTTTTGCGTGAGGCACCCTATCTCCCACCGACAAGGATCCCGATGCAACGGCGACCCCAAACAAACCAGACTCGGGAGACCTAGCTACTATAGAAAATGTCCCGGAAACGGGTTTCTCAAAAGGCTCCACCACGCTAATTTTTTGCTTTTTTCTACGGTACATCCTTTTCATCTCTCTTTTTTCACCCTTCCTACACGCGCGCGAGTCATACTGCTCACTTTTGTTAGTCGCGTCCTTTCATTGGTGCGAGGTTGGGTAGCTGTGGCACCAAGTTTCAAAAGCCCCGTAATAGGTCGGATTCTCATATGAGAAGAATGTTTCGTTTTTGTATTTTTGAAGAATATTTAGCTAGTGGTCGCAGAGTTTCCGTCCTTTCCGTAGACAAGTCGCCAAATAGGTTCCCCGAGGACGAAAAACACTTGAGGTTCATTGGCGCTTAGGCTACGGAGGAAAAAAGGCGGTTAACGTCTATCCTGCGCTTGTTCGGTTCATTCGATCTTCATCGGTTCTCCTTTAGGCTTCTGTTTCTCTTCGGTTTTTGGCACGGTAATTTCTAGAACTCCATTTTTGTAAGCTGTCTTTGCCGCTTTGGGGTTTATTGCTGCTGGCATCTGGATTTCTTTGAAGTATTTGTGTTCCGGAGTGTCAACTGAGATGGTTAGTGTGTTTTCTGTTCCGTGTAGCTTGATGTCTTTCTTTTCAACTCCAGGTAACTCAGCCACAATTTTGATCTCGTTGTCAGTGCTTATCACGTCCACTAATGGTTCGCGTTCCTCTTTCACATCTAAGCTGGGCTTACTTAAGCCAAAGGGCTCATGTCTAAGCGAAGGCTTCACGTTGCCAAATTCGCTGATCTTTGGCTTTCCATCCGGTCCGATCGTCATAGAGTATCCGTATACGAACGGTCCCAACTCGCGTACGGTTGAACCGTCTGGAAGTTTGCGTTCACGCACGTAATCCTTTGGAACGCGTTCGGTGAGCTCTTTGAACTCTCTCTCCATCATCTCCTCTATGTCGCGTAACATTTCATCGATGTCCCCAAAAAACCAGCTTCTGAAGTATGGGGAACGTCGCATCCTCTTTCTAAACCATTCTGGAAAATACTCCCAACCCATAGTTTCACCACCACTATTAATGAGATTAAACAGATTTTTAAAAGAGTTTTGGTGAATAGTGTCTCTAGCTAAAAGCTCTTAATTGGCTGATTTTTCCCAGGAAAGTTCCGTCAAGGAGGTATGTTTCCGCATTGTCGATGTCGATGCTTCCGGAGCGCAGAACAGGTCCTATGAACGGTCTGGATCTAGCGTTTCTGCCTAAGCTTTTCCAGTTGATCGGTTGGCCTCCGAGAAAGTCGTTGAAGGATGGCATTATGAAAAGTTGTGAACACCTGAGCTTTACATCAAAAAGTTTCAGCAGCGAATCGGCGGGATTCTTTTGAACCTTGACGCTTGCGTGTTTGAGGAGGGACTTTGCCAACTGCTCACCATTGCATTTGGTTTTAACCCAAACCGGCCGTGATATTCGAAAACCTGCTGGATCGCGGAAGACCACCATTGGGTGAACGTGGCCGGTAACAAGACGACGGCATCCTAAGAGCTCTGGGGCTGGCCAAGCGTGTCCATGGAAAAGCCCGATGTCCCAGAGGACAACACCTGTGGAGGGCAGGATTTTAACAAATTCGGGTAGGAGGGGTTCGAGGCTTCCGTCATGGTTTCCCGGTATAACTTGAATGTCTGGCACTTTTTTTCCTAGGGTTTCAAAGAAGTCTGGGATGTCACGCCACTCTCCCATCTTAACCCCCGTGACCGTGTGTTTCACGTCGCCTAGAAAAATTAGACTCGTTGGCTTGCACGATTCGATCAGCCGGGTTATCTTGTTCAAGATTTTTGGCGTTTGAGAAGGAACGTGGACTCCCCGCTCCGTGAGTGTCACCTCCCAACCGATGTGGAGGTCCGCAACCACTAAGACTCGCTTGGATTGCTTTCGCAATAGCAGGGCTGGAAACGGTCTTACCGGCAACAAGCCACGGGGAACGCTCCTAACCACAAATATGACGGCATTTCCTCAGGCAAATCGGCGCGTTTGCGGTTAATAGGTTGTGTTTTCGCTAATGCTTGGTCTGGTCTAAGTGTGCCTTGATGTTTTCGTAGAGTGTTGTGTTTGCGGTTGCGATGAAGGATACTCGTTGGGCAGGGTCTAATGGAACGTTTATTTCTGTTCCTTCGGGTGTGACCATTATTCCTCCGGCCTCACGTAGAATGAGGTATGCGGCGGCGATGTCGGTGACTCGTAGTTTGCCTCGCAGGTCGATGAAAGCGTCGGTGGTGCCGTCGGCGACGTAGCAGAGCTCGAGGGCGTTGGCTCCGAGGTGGCGGAGGTGTTTTGTTTTTTGGAGTAGTGGTGTTAGGCAGGTGATGAGTTCTTTTATTTTGAGGGTGTTGAAGTCTATGCCGATGACTGCGTTTTCTAGTGTGGTTGTTGGGGAGGGTTTTGTTTTTTCTTCGTTTCTGAGGGTTCCCTTGTGGCGTTCTGCCGTGTAGGTAACGTTGTATAGAATGTCGTATACGAGGGCTATTTCCACGTCTTTGAGGTTCGGGGTTTTTGAAACTGCAAATGATGTGGCTATGAAGGGTAGTCCGCGTGTTGCGTTGGTCGTTCCGTCTAGGGGATCTGTTGTGAGGTAGAAGCTGTCTGGGTTTGGGCCTATTTTTTTGGTTCCTGTTTCTTCGCTGATGAGGGTACATGATACCTTGTGGTCTTGGAGGGTTTGGATTAGAGCATTCTCTGCTACTAGGTCTATTTTTTTTATGGTGTCTCCTCCTGCTCCTTTTCCGAGTTCTATGTTTGCTTCGTTTGTTCCGAAGAGAGGGAGAACTTCTTTTCTTATTTTTTGGGAGGATTCTTCGAGTATGTCTAGCCATTTCATTGTTTGTGTCCTCTTCTGTTGTTTTGGGGTTTAGGGGAGGTTAAAGGTGTTGTGGTGGACAGTCTCTCTCTATTATAGAGACCCCTGTAGCTCCCACTCTCCTTTTTCTGTTTGCAGAATCCCAAAAGTGTGCGCAAACAAGATAGAAAAAAGTGGAATTTTGGGAGATAGATCCAGTGTGGCGTGGGTTCAAATCCCCCGGCGTCAGAAGCAACCTTTCTTTTTGTCTACATTCTGAGCCGATGGCAAATTCTTTTTATGTGAATCACAACGGTGAAATAAGTTGGAAACAAAAATCTTGTAGGGATAATGTGATCAAACCGAGTTTTGTATCTATGCGCGCGTTTCTTGTGGATGTGTACAGCAAGATTTATATATGTATATATGTCAACATGAGCCCACTTTGGAAAGGTTTGGAGGGGTCTTTTTTCTTGAAAAGTTTAGAAAACTCCTTTCTCTTTTCAGCGACCCTCTTCAAACCCCAAAGAAGATACGAAGATTTGCGTGCCAACTTAATAAATTTTGGTAAGTACCCCTAGTATCGTTTTCTATAAATGCGCATGCGTTGTATACATGATCAGAAGAGGTGTGCAAATGAAGTTCAGCGGCAGAACAGTAACAGCCATAATAGAGTTTCCAAGCAACAAGATTTTGTTAGTTAAGAGAGCAACCGTGGTTTTTAAAGGGTATTGGGCTTTGCCGGGTGGAAAAGTTGATGCTGGAGAAACTGTTGAACAAGCTGTCGTGCGAGAAGTGAGGGAAGAAACAGGACTCCAAGTGAAGATAGTGAGAAAG
>Ga0224506_10003564_pt1 | contig 10260 bp, 7 predicted proteins | sample SF_Jan12_sed_USG_2_FD_169108 | JGI IMG/M metagenome (GOLD analysis project Ga0224506, IMG submission 169108) | Sediment microbial communities from San Francisco Bay, California, United States - SF_Jan12_sed_USGS_8_1 | ecosystem: Environmental > Aquatic > Marine > Sediment | place: USA...
CATCTGCGGGTACTACGTTGGGAAATAATTTAGCAGTGGGGGCAGCTTCTTCATTTACGACACCTGCTTTTAATATTAGAGATAATTATGGTGTTAATCGAAGTGTAACAATGAATTATATAAAAACAGCTGCAGACACATGGCAAGCAACACTTAATGATACGGTGAGTGGAAAGAGTTTTGCCGCAACTTCAACAATGGATCTGAGTGGCGCTAATATTTCACCAACACAACTAACCTTTAATTGGGTACCAGAAACCACAACAGGGGCTCAAAATGTGGTAGCCATTACAATGTCTACGACATCAATGACTATAGGTGCTGCTGGTAATGTTGTCGGAACAGTTGCAGCTGCTAATGGTGGCGCACAAGCGGCGTTTGATCCGGCTAACGCCAGCACTTATAACAACTCCACATCCCTTTCTACGTTTGATTCACTGGGTTCAGAACATTTGACAACCATGTATTTTAGACAAACTAATCAGGCGAATCAGTGGGAGGTTTATACTTATTCTGATGGTGTGCTTGTGCCCACAGGAGGCAATCCAAGTGAATCGTTGATTTTCTCTACGGCGGGTCTTTTGGCAACACCGGCGGCACCATCGACAGTTACCATTGATGATTTTAATCCGGGTGGTGGTGCTGCATTAATGAGTATAAAACTGGATGTAGCTGATCTGACCCAATACGGTAGTGTATTCAGTGTAAATGCATTAGTACAGGATGGTTTCACCACCGGTCGTTTGAGTGGTATAGATATTTCAGATACGGGCGTTGTGACCGCACGATTTACAAATGGTCAATCAAGAACACTGGCACAGGTTGCATTGGCTAACTTTAGTAATGCACAGGGTTTACGTCAGTTGGGTGATACCAGTTGGGCGGAAAGTTTTGAATCCGGTGCGGCATTGGTTGGTTCTCCAGGCAGTGGTAGTTTGGGATTGATTCAATCAGGTGCATTGGAAGGTTCTAATGTGGATTTAACAGAGCAGTTGGTAAACATGATTACCGCGCAACGTAACTTCCAGGCTAATGCGCAGGTAATTACCACATCGGATACGGTGACACAGACGATTATTAATATCAGGTAGTAAATAAGGCTGGAATGTTAGAAAGTTATTTTTGTAGCCCCTCCCTTTAAAAAAGGAGGGGAGTAAAATTAAATATTAGAAAACGGGTTTAAATTATGGATCGCATGCTTTATATCGCTATGAATGCTGCCAAGCAGACAATGACTGCACAGGCGATCACGGCAAACAATCTGGCCAATGTAAACTCGACTGGTTTTCGTGCTGATTTGGCTGCGATGAAAAGTTTACCTGTCTCTGGTACCGGTTTTGCCTCACGGGTATATTCTGAAACAGAAAATCCAGATGTTGATTTCCAACCGGGTGCAATTATCTCGACAGGTAATGAGCTTGATGTTGCTATTACTGGAGAAGGCTGGTTATCCGTACAACTTCCAAATGGTGATGAAGCCTATACACGAGCAGGTAATTTAAGAGTGTCTGCGCAGGGTGGGTATTTAACAACCGTAAACGGACATCCGTTACTCGGCAATGGTGGTCCGATTGCAGTTCCACCGGCTGAAAAAATGGAAATTGCAGCTGATGGTACGATTTCAATTTTACCCGTAGGTCAACAGCCCGGCACATTGGCGATAGTAGATCGTATTCGACTGGTTAACCCGCCTAAAGAAGATTTATACAAGGGGGCGGATGGTTTGTTTCGTCATCGAAATAATGAACCAGCAATTCCGGATATCAATGTCACATTAGCAAGTGGTGCGCTGGAAAGCAGTAACGTAAATGCGGTAAGTGCCATGGTAGATATGATTGCACAGGCACGTAGTTTTGAGATGCAAGTCAAATTGATGAAAACAGCTGATGAAAATGACAGTACATCGGCACGATTAATGCAACTGAATTAAAAACCTGATCATGCGACAGAATCTTGTCACATGATGTTGATTGGAGAAGATAATGGAAAGAGCTTTATGGATAGGTAAAACAGGCCTTGATGCCCAGCAAAACAGACTGGCCATTATTTCCAATAACCTTGCTAACGTTAATACCATTGGCTTTAAGCGTGATCGAGCGGTGTTTGAAGATCTGCTTTATCAAAATTTAAGACAAGTGGGCGGCTCAACATCACAAAGTACTGAATTGCCAACAGGTAAGCGTCTGGGCACAGGCGTCAGGATTGTGGCGACTGAAAAACTGCATACACAAGGCAATGTGATTCAAACAGAAAACCAACTGGATATGGCGATTAATGGCCGAGGTTATTTCCAGATATTGTTACCGGATGGTTCCACCTCTTATTCGCGTGATGGCTCATTTCAAATGAACTCACAAGGGCAAATAGTGACTTCATCCGGTTATGAATTACAACCAGCGATTACAGTTCCAACCGATGCCATCAGTGTCAGCATTGGTAGTGATGGTACTTTTTCATCTTTAACACAGGGGAACCCAACACCGATTACATTGGGTAATTTGCAATTGGCTGATTTTGTTAATCCGGCCGGTTTGCAATCTATTGGTGAAAACCTTTATCTCGAAACGTCTTCCAGTGGTACTGCCACAGCAGGGACACCAGGGCAAACTGGTTTGGGAGCACTAATACAAGGTTCGTTGGAAAGCTCCAATGTGAATGTAGTAGAAGAACTGGTGAACATGATTGAAACCCAACGTGCCTATGAAATGAACTCTAAAGTGATATCAACCGCGGATGGCATGCTGAGATATGTTAGTAATAACCTTTAAATAAGGTTGTAAGGTTATATAAATGGCTTTTGGTTTTAACTGAGGTAAAAGATGAAAAAAAATATAACCGCATCAATTATGACAGTGTTACTTGTATTGTTAAGCGGATGTGCGTCTGAACATATGGCACGCAATCCGGATTATGCAGCTGTCAGGCCGGTGGCGATTAAACCTCAGGAATACAGTAATGGTGCCATTTATCAAGCCGGTTATGATATCCGTTTGTATGAAGATCCACGCGCACGCCGGGTTGGCGACATATTGTCAGTTATTTTGATTGAACAAACCGATTCGAGTAAATCGGCAACCACCAGTCTGGAAAAAGGAACAAAAAACACTATTACAAACCCGACTATTTTAGGTTCAACACCGAGCTTCAGTACACCGGGTGGCCTGCCATTAGCCAGTAATAAAGATAATAATCTGGGTACAAGTCTGGGATCGGCACATGATTTTGAAGGTAAGGGAGCAAGTGCACAGAGCAACAGTTTGACTGGTAATATTTCTGTTACTGTCACCGAGGTATTACAAAATGGAAATCTTGTTGTGCGAGGTGAAAAGATTCTTTCGTTGAATCAGGGTGATGAATATGTACGTATATCCGGCATTGTTCGCGCAAATGATGTCACTTCGAAAAATACTGTGTTATCAACTCAGGTTGCTGACGCACACATTTCCTATGGTGGAAATGGTGTTGTAGGCGACAGCAATAAACTGGGCTGGTTAGCAAGATTCTTTGTTAGCGCATTAATGCCATTTTAGTTTCAGGTAGATATTGAATTTTAAATAGTCAACAGAGTTAAAGGCAAAAATGACAAAAAACAGATTAAATAAAACAGCATGGTTTCAGGGTGTGCTTGCCTTGTTGGTGTTTTTGTTTGCAGGTTTTGTACAGGCAGAAAGAATAAAGGACATTACTTCTGTCGCCGGCGTGCGTAGTAACCAGTTAATCGGGTATGGTCTGGTTGTCGGGTTAAATGGCACAGGTGATCAAACCACTCAAACGCCATTTACGATACAAAGTATTAAAAGCATGCTGGCTCAATTTGGTGTCACATTACCACCCGATTCAAATCCGCAGTTAAAAAATATTGCGGCGGTGGTTGTTCATGCCGAATTACCTGCATTTGCCAAAGTAGGCCAAAAAATTGATATCACGGTTTCATCACTGGGTAACGCCAAGAGTCTACGTGGTGGTAGTCTGTTAATGGCACCACTAAAAGGTGCTGATAATAAAGTATATGCTGTCGCGCAAGGTAATCTGGTGGTAGGTGGGTTTGGTGCCTCTGGCAATGATGGTTCGAGTATTACTGTTAATATTCCAAGTGTGGGTCGTGTGCCAAACGGGGCAATAGTTGAACGTACTGTACAAACATCATTTGCTCAAAATGGACCATTGGTTCTGAATCTGCATAATGCAGACTTTACAACAGCGATTCGCATTACAGATGTGATTAATGAATCGGTCGGTAAGGGAACTGCCAAGGCGATTGATGCATCAAGTGTGCGTGTTAGTGCACCTTATGCAACCGAACAGCGAGTCGCCTTTGTTTCATTAATTGAAAACCTGAATATTCATCCGGGTGAATCTGCGGCAAAAGTGATTATAAACTCACGTACTGGCACCGTAGTGATAGGTCAGAATGTACGTGTGATGCCAGCGGCTATTTCGCATGGCAATCTCACCGTAACAATCACATCTAAACCAATTGTAAGTCAGCCTGGGCCGTTGGCAGGAGGCAGTACTGTTGTTGTACCAACGACTGATATTGAAATTAAACAGGAAAATAAACGTATGTTCCTGCTAGATACAGGCGTTTCACTTAATGAGGTAGTACAGGCAGTGAATCAGGTAGGTGCGGCACCAGGCGATCTGGTTGCGATACTCGAAGCACTAAAGCAATCCGGTGCATTAAAAGCTGAATTAATTGTTATTTAAATATAAATCATGAAACCCGTTGTTGCTGATGCTGATATTTATACTGACTTTAACGGGTTGGCAAAGTTACGTCATGATGTGCGAAGTAATTCACCTGAAGCAATTAAAAAGGTGGCAGAACAATTTGAGGCATTATTTTTACAGATGATGTTAAAAAGTATGCGTGATGCCAGTTTTGGTGATGAGCTATTTGATTCATCCCAGAGTGATATCTATCGTGACATGTTCGATCAGCAAATAGCCATTACCATGTCCAAACGTCGTGGGCTGGGAATGGCAGATATGCTGGAACGGCAGTTATCCAAAGGAACGGAAATGACCGATGGAAAACCGGAAAAAGCGATGGATAATACTCTGGCCATGTTACGTCGAAATGCCTTATCCAATATTCAGCCAGCCATGCCGTTTAATCCAGTGCAACATGAAAAAAACACTGACATATATAAATCGAAACAGAGTTTTGTTGAAGGTGTCTGGCCACATGCACAACAAGCGGCAAAATCATTAGGCGTTGATCCAACGGTACTGGTTGCCCAGGCGGCATTGGAAACCGGTTGGGGCAAACACGCCATGAAAGATGCACAGGGTCAACAAAGTCATAACCTGTTCGGTATCAAGGCCGACAACCGTTGGCAGGGTAAAACCGTTTCTGTGATGACAACAGAATATGCCGATGGGGTAGTTAGTCGTGAACGTGCAAAATTCCGTGCCTATGACTCACCAAAAGCAAGTTTTGAAGACTATGTAAACTTCATCAAGAACAGTCCCCGTTATCAGGAAGCACTGGGGCAGGCACAAAATTCCCAAGGCTATGTCCAAGGTTTGCAAGAAGCTGGCTATGCTTCCGATCCGGCTTATGCCAGTAAAATCATGCAGATACTAAGAGGTGAGACTTTTAGTGATGCATCAAAAGGCTTAAATATTAGTGAAAACAGGCCGATAAACAATTTAGAGGATAAGGCAGGATGAGAAACTCAGACTGTATCCTGGAGGTGACTTATGGCTGATCCGTTAAGTACGGCAGTGTCTGGACTACTTGCGGTTCAGCGTTCATTAGCGACGACAGGTCATAATATTTCCAACGTTAATACTGAAGGCTATAGTCGTCAGCGTGTAGAAAATTCAACACGTACTCCCGAGTTTACCGGTGCCGGTTATATTGGTACCGGCGTTAAAACCGATACTATCCAGCGTTCCTTTAATAATTTTATCTATGAACAAGTTGTTTCTGCATCGTCCTCCTTTAATCAGGAAGACAGCTTTGTTGCATTGATTAACCAGATTGATAATATGCTGGCTGATCCCAATACCGGATTAAGTGCATCACTTGGTCGTTTTTTTGGTGCCGCACAGGATCTTGCCGATGATCCTAAATCAATTCCTGCCAGACAGGCGCTCATTAGTGAAGGTGATGCACTGGTTCATAATTTCAAGATATTTGATCAACGTTTTGATGATCTTAATACAACAGTTAACAATACCATAGAAGCTACAGTAGAGGATATTAATTCACTGGCGCTGGATATTGCATCAATAAACAAGCAGATAACAGAAACCAGAGGATCTATAAATGATCAACCACCTAATGATTTGCTTGATAAACGTAACCTGTTAATTAAACAGTTAGCGGAACTGGTTTCTGTTGATACTTTTGAACAGGACGATGGTGCAATAAACGTATTTATTGGTAAAGGTCAATCACTGGTAGTAGGTATTAATTCACAACAATTATTTACTACACTGGATCCTTTGGATCCAAGTCGTCTTGATGTGGGTATTAAACTTGGCTCAACTGGTAGAGTAAATGTTATTTCAGATTTTTTAAATGGAGGTTCGTTAGGCGGTGTCTTGAGCTTCAGGGATAATGTACTTGATGATGTGATCTCAGAGGTAGGACGAATCGCACTGGGTCTGGCAACGGATTTTAATACACAACACCGTTTGGGACAGGATCTAAATAGTGTTTTGGGCGAAGACTTTTTTTCTGTTCCATCAACTAAAGTTATAGCGAGCACTAATAATATAATAAATTCAGGTATTAGCGTTACTATTTCAGATGTAAGCCAGCTCGAACCAAGCGATTATGAACTTACTTATAATGGCAGTAATAAATTTACTCTGATTAGGGTTACTGATGGGGCGGTGACCAATATCGATACGGGCGGCGCCTATCCTTATACCAGTCCAGTTATTGATGGTTTAACTATTAATATTAATGCCGCCCCTTCAGATGGCGATCTGTTTTTATTACGCACGACGTCCTATGCCGCGCAGGGTATTGATATTGCAATAACCAACGCACAGAAAGTGGCAGCTGCCGTACCAATTCGCACCAATACCTCACTCAATAATACCGGTGTTGCCGCGATTGATTCGGGAAAAGTAACTGACAGAGCGAGCTTTGAGAGTGATACGTATACTATTCATATGGTGGATGCGACAGCGGCAATAGGTGGTGCTATAGGGTTTACTGACGATCTTACTAATCCGGATACTTTGCAATATGAACTCCGAATTAATAATTTTCTGGTGAATACTTATAATGAGGGAGATTCAAGAACACTTGCTCAGTTGGCTAGTGATATTAATGCCGATGTGGCAAATACAGGCGTTCGGGCATATGTGAATGCGGCTGGTACAACGCTTTATTTTGCTAATGATCCTGCTACTGCTTTGCCTATAACAGTCACTGAAACTTTAACCGGTGCGTCAGATGGTGATAATGATCAGTTAACAGGTATATTTGGTTCATTATTAACAGGTACAACAACACCAAGTGTAACCATCAATTTTAGTCAACCCGCTAATGACTATATTGTAATTGATAGTGGCAATAACGTAGAAGCTAGCGGTACTTACACCTCCGGCGACAACATAACCTTCAACGGAATTCAGGTCAGTATTAAAGATACGGCGAATCTGGGTGATAAATTTACTGTACTGCCCAACACTGACGGTGTGAGTGATAACCGCAATGCATTATCACTTGCTGCCTTGCAAACAAACAGAAATCTGGATAATGGAAATTCTACATATCAAAGTGCCTATGGCAAAATGGTGGCCACAGTAGGTATTCAGACAAGGCAGGCGGAAATCACACGCAATGCCAATGAAGCCTTGCTATTTCAGGCCGAAGAGGCGCATTCTTCCCTGTCAGGTGTCAATCTGGATGAAGAGGCAGCCAATATGATCAAGTTCCAGCAAGCATATCAGGCCATGGCGCAAATTATTTCTACAACCGATCTTATTTTCCAGACATTGATTAATGCAGTAGGCAGGTAGTGTTATGAGAATATCAACTAACCAGATACAGGCTCAGGGATTGAATTCACTTTTGCAACAACAGGCAAAATTGATTGATTCCCAACTGCAATTGTCAACCGGGTTAAAAATCAACACCCCTTCGGATAATCCTGTTGGTTCATCACAAATATTGAATATTGCACAACAATTAAAGATCATCGAACAATATCAGGAGAATGCAGATACAGCCAAAGAACGTCAGCAACTGGAAGAGACGGTATTAATCAGTGCAGATAATGTAATAAAACGAGTAAAGGAACTGGCGATTGCAGGTAGTAACTCGCCGGTAGGCAGTAATGGTCGAGCTGATATTGCGCTCGAGATCAGACAGCGACTGGCAGAACTGGCTGATCTGGCAAATACAACTGATGCTAACGGAGAGTATATTTTTGCCGGTTTTCAGGGCAACACAAAACCATTTACCGCCAATCAGGATGGTACCTATACTTATAATGGTGATCAAAACCAGCGTTTCCTGCAAGTAAGTGCCGATCGACAAGTGGCAGATCGTGATCCGGGTTCGGATGTATTTCAACTCATAAAAGACGGCAATGGTACATTTTCGGTTATTGATAATGCCAATAATAAAGGTAACGGTATTATTAATACTGGCCATGTTTCAGATATTAATGCAATTGACGGCGATACCTATACATTAATATTTGGGCAAGATACGACTGCAACGACGGCGAATGTTGGTGCTTTTAATATTGATGATCAGATTGGTACAGATGATGTTCTGGTTTACACCCTGAATATTAATGGAACGGATGTTTATACGGTTAATGATAGTGGTACACCAGTTACAACACTGCAGGGTTTAGCAGATGAAATCAATAATGATACAGGTACAACCAATGTACGTGCCTATGTAAATGGTGGACAACTTTTTCTTGCCAATGACTCTCCTTCAGCAACAGATATTGTGGTAACTGAAACAATGAGCGGTTTTACTGCCCCTGATGGTGATAATGTTACCAGTTATTTTGGCAACACACTGACAGAAACAAATACCAGTGTTGTAACAACATTTAACAACACATCAGCATCAAACTATATTGTGTTGGACAGCAGTAATAATATAGAAACAACCGGTAATTATGTGTCTGATGGTTCTATCACGTTTAATGGTATTACTACCAGTGTTAAAAATGATCCAAATAATGGTGACAGATTCACCATCAGCCCAAGTAAAAACAGGGACATGTTTACTACATTGAATGAAGTGGCAAAGGCAATGGAAGCAGGTGGCAGCAATTCAGAAACAAATGCATTTAACACTATCAACCGTATGTTACTCGAACTTGATAATGCTGAAAATAATTTCCTCACCATCCGGGCGAGAGTAGGTGGTCGCCTGAACACCATAGATGACCAGAAAAATTTCAATGAAGACTTCTCAATTAATCTGGAAGCAAACCGCTCGAGACTGGAAGATCTGGATTATGCCTCTGCGATCACTGAATTTGAGCAATTAATGACTGGATTGCAGGCGGCACAGGCATCGTTTGCAAGAATTCAGGGATTATCACTATTTAATTACCTATAATAAAGCTTGTTGGATTAATGTAGTTATCATAGGTTACTAAAGATTATATATATTTAGTAAATATGTAATTTTATAGAAGGGCTATCAGTGAAAGTAGAGAACTCGCTTAAGCAGGTACGAGAACATCTCGGGGTTGGCGATCTAAGTTCAGCAGAGATGTTGATTAAAAAGGTATTGAAGAAGAAAAGTAATAATATTGATGCTCTTTTTTTATCAGGATGTATTGAATTTGAAAAGAAAAATTATAATGATGCCATTCAATTATTTAAAAAAGTTCTGAAAAACAAACCTGATCACGAGACCGCCCGCCAAAATTTATGTGTTGCATTAAGTGAGTCTGGAAAACCAGAAGAAGCCCTGCCTTGTTTGAAAAAAATCACTGATAATCAGCCTGGTAATTACATGGCACATTATAATTTGGGTAATGTGTACCATGAGCTTGGAAAATTGGTTGAGGCAAAAGCATCATACGAAAGATCGATGGCAATTAATCCCGCATACACTCCAATATATAATAATTTGGGACTTGTGCATAAGCAATTGGGAGATGTGTTCAATGCAGAAAAATATTATAGAGAATCTATTAGTCAGAAACCCAGCTCAGAGGCTTATGCCAACCTTATAACCTTACTGAAAACGCAAGATTCACCAGAAGCCTATTTTCTCGCGCTTGAAGTTATAAAATTATCTAAGCCTGAAGG